>Ga0182472_103039_pt1 | contig 10514 bp, 9 predicted proteins | sample TergutNc150P3_FD_120804 | JGI IMG/M metagenome (GOLD analysis project Ga0182472, IMG submission 120804)
TTAGGAATTTTTTAATGTCCGTAGGACAGCCCGAAGGGCGAACCCTGCCCACGAAGTGAAAATGGCAGTGTGAGTAAAAAAATTCCGTGCCTGTCAAGGGTATTGTTAGGAATTTTTTATTAAATTTCACATTTTCCTGTCAATATCAGCAAAAGCGTTTTCTATACGTTCCGTGTGATACATTTGGTACATTTGCATTATGTATTCAATTAAATTTGAATGTTCCCATTTTGCAAGCATATCGGCAGTATTTTCATTTTTGTATTCGGCGTATTTTTCCAGCAAATAGGCAAAGAAAGCAACTTCATTAGACATAAGAATCTCCTTTTATATAAGACGATTCCCGTGGATCTCCCTTTTCTTTTTCCGCTTTATACATATCAAAAATTACAAGCGGCGATTCTATGAACAATTTCATAGAATAATCAGAAAGCATATTATAGGTTTCCGAATAGATAAAATTTTTCATTGCCGTTTCTTCGCTGATTTTATACTCTTCGCTTATTTTTGGAATAAGCCAGGAATCAAAAAAATAAAGCATATCGCTGCTAATACGGTTCATAATTCTATTATCTCCTGCAAATGCAAAAAATTTAAAGCCAAATCATTTTTAAATACATACTGGTCTGTCAATTTCTCTGCCTGAATTTCGCTCAAAGCCACAGGTGCATATAAATCTTTGTTTTTCGCATTCATATAACCTTGCAGAACAGGCATTGTCCTGTCGTTTGCAACCGCTCCAATAATCAAATCGTAACTATCGCCTTTATAGGTTTCTAGTCTATGTTCGCAAACAAAATCCAACCATTCTTTACCAATTTTTTCGAACTTTTTTACATTTAATTTTTGCATATAGCTTTCATCTAATTCATAAATATTTAACAAAGTTTTTCCAAAATTTGCTCTTTTGACAACTATATTAGCCCAATCCTTTGCTTGCTTTTTATCGCTTGTAGTGTAAAAGCCTGTACCAAAATCTAAAGCCCTGTTTGGAGCAATTATTTTGGGTGCTTCAAAGCGAGTGTTTGTTCCGTGGTAAAGGAGCATATTGGGTAAGGTAGAAAAAATTTTTCTATATTTACGCTTATGCAGGCTATAGCTTTTGAAACTGAAACTGAAACTGAAATTGAGAATGATATTATACGCATTTCAGGAGAATACTATTGGAAAGTTCCGTATAAAGCAACTATAACTATAACTATAGTATATGATGATGCCATTCAAAGCAATGAACAGGAACGCATAAAGAAAAGAGCCGCTTATGAAAGGTTGAAAAAGTATAGAGGGATTATAGATAAAGATATGGATTATAAACAAGAATTAAAATTAGCATTGGACGAGAAATTCTCCTATTCCTGCAATTTTGCCTGACGATTTTTTGAAAATTTGTTAGGTATAAGTTTCTTTTTTGTCCATAACGCTATATTCTAATTTGTAGGTTTTGTGTGTATTATCCAAGCCTTAAGTTCTACGTACTAAGCATTTTTTTGCTAATCTTCTCTAATAAGTTGCAAAGGCGGAATATCATTTTTTAGCGTATCAAAAACTCTTTCTGCATCTATATCAAAATAATGATGTGCAATAATATCCCTCGTTTTCATAATTGCATTCCAAGGAACGTCAGGCATAAATTATGTCTTTTTTTATGGTGTTCAGAAATTCATTTCTTAATCGATTGTGTTTGTGTATTAAATCAATTTTTATGCCTAAAAGATTTTCCAAATCGCATAGCAAGGAACCCATTTGGAACAAGCTAATGGTGTCGGATTCTAGATAGATATCCAAATCGCTGTTGCTATTTTGTTCGCCTCTGGCAAAAGAACCAAAAATGCCTAAACATTCAATGCCGTATTTACTGGCATTTTCTTTTTTATAGGCTTTTAGCAATTCTATGCATTCATTTGTTGTTTTGGGCATATCTGTAATATAGAAAATTTCGTACATTCCTTTTGTCAGAACTCCGATTCACAGGATTTGCCCGATTGTTGGATATTTATCTTAAACTTTTTCAAAATAATTATTCACATCGTATAGCTCAGATTTCTCATAAAGATTTTTCAAATCATCAATTTTATTCTCAATTTCCTTATTTACTATAAGATGTCTTTCTTCTGCTATATTGAAATGGTCTGAACGGTCGTTGTAATCGTCTCTTACGTAACACATAGTGTCTATCATATTATGGTAAGATCGACCTTCATTATGCATTTCTAAACTTTTGTAGTAATGCGATAATGCTCGTTGATTTTCACGATAACCTGATAACATTTCTCTCCATTCTAAATCAAGATATTTTTTTAGATATTCTTTTATTTGTGAAAGTTTTTCTATTTCTGAGTTTTCTTTTATGTATATTTCATAAATTTCATATCGCCTTATCCAAAGGGAAAGATCTTTATGTATTGAAGCCAAAAAACTATGGGTAAAAATATACGTTTCATCCATAGTTTCTGACAATTGGACAATATCTATCAAACAATAGATTGTATCTGCGATGAGGTTTTCAAAAATTTTAACTTTCTTTTTTCTGTTTTCTTTTTCGTCATTTGATTTTTTTTCATCGAAAATTTTTTCTATTATATCAGACTCTTTTTCGTCATTCAAAGCATTAAAAATGTACTTTATTTCGGACTTTATTTGAAGAAATTTATCGTCATCTTTATCATAAATAGCATCCATATCAATTAATTTTGAATATAGGACTGACTTATCACCAAAGTCATTGTTGTACTCAGTGATCAATTTAGTTAATCCAGGAATAAGCATTTGATACGCTTCATTATTAACAATAGATTTCAATCGCAATCGATAAATACGTGCACCAATGCTATAATTTATTTTATAAGGTGAAGTGATACGCATATAGTAATATTTTTTCAAATCTTTGGGTTCTTTGGTCGTAAATTTCAATTCCAATTCTTTTACTAAAATTCGTATTTTAGTGATTTCACTATCTAACAAGAGATTCTGCAAATGAGTAATCTTCTTCATTGTCTTTTCGCCCAAATCCTTTTTGCGTTTATTTAGTTCAAGTATATTCAAATCATCATTGGCATACAATAAATAATGAATGGCTTTTTTGCTTAATGGTTCTATATAATTTTCGTTATAAATTTCATAGTGTTTGAATAAAGAGAGCATTTTATATATTTGTGAAGCAGAACGTTTATATAAGTCGGCTTTGCGGTATGCATGCAATGATATGGCATACATTGCAAAAGAGATCTCCATTTTTGTGAGATTATTTTCTGGTACAAATATTTTAAGAAGAACATTTCTGTTTTCTTTTTTCGATTCAGAATCCACATAGTCCAAAATAACTTTTAATCTATTTGTTTCGCAATCATTTGTATCGTAGATATAATAAGCGCAAGGAAGGTTATTTTTTTGCGTATTACAATCTGTCGCCGCATCGCAGGTATCACACCGATGTCTGTTTTTCCGATGTTTATTATCACAAGAAAAAAACACATTACCCCAATCGGAAAGTATCCGTGCCAATATTGTACAAAATTTCATATCACAGTTACCATTGATTTGTTCAATACTGGCGTGCAATAATTTTATTACGGTATCTTTACCAGATTTATTCAACAGAGTAGAAAGGGCTTTTTGATAATAGAAACAAGCTGTGCAAGAGAAATTTTTCGCATATTCTTCTCCTTCGTTTTTATCTTTTCCGCATTTCAATTTCTTCAAATCCGAGTTTTTATAATACAAAATATCTGCCACCCGCGAATAAAATTCAGCTTCAAGAAGTTTTGCCCCATTGTGGTCTATAATATAGGTTAGGAATTCAAATTCTTTATCCAATTGTACCAAGTGACTGTACGTAATACCGCCCATATGGCTTTGTTCCAGTATTTGTAATTTAGCGATAAATGGCAAATAGAGCATTTTCAAGCCCTCGTATGTCATTTTCTTAAACAACGCATCATTGGTGTTTGGCGAGATTTTTTCGAAATACAACGGTTGTGGCGAGGCGGTATCAACTATTATATCTTCTTTATCTTTTAATGTAGGAGTTTCAATATTATCGTAATACATTTCTTCTTTTTTATCTACTGTTGATGCTTTTACAAATACATATTCACCTTCCTTATTTTTTCTTAATACAATTCCAGCTCCTAATTTATTAATCGTAATATTTCGTTCCTCAATTATTCGTTTACAAAGTTCACTATAAGTCATATAGGCAAAGTCATATTGTTTTCGTTTCTCATAAATCATTCCCAATCTAAGCATATTTCGTACATATCGATAGAATTGTTCGGGTGTTATTCCGTCATCTTCTTTTTCATCTTTAGCTTTATAACTGTTTTTTCTCCTCTTATTGCGTTTTTCTTCTTCCAATTGGCGAAGTGCTTGTACGGTACTTTTATAATACACCTCCGCCTCTTCTAACTCATCATCATAGTAATGCAGATCGCCTAATACCACTTGTAATGAAGAAATGGCATCAATATATTGGGTAGAAGTTTTGTTGTCTTTGATTTCTCGGTATTTTTTCTCTGCCTTTTCCAACAAATCTAGATAATGCTTTTTCAATGGTAATGTTTCGTCAAGTGAAAAACTGAACAGAGCCGAAAAAACTTCGTCTGTCTTTGTCATAGCGAAAATTTCATTGGCAATCCAACTATCAAATTTGTACTCTGATAGACTGAAATTAGACTTGTTGATATGTATCTGTGTTAGATAATTGAGTAAATATACGGCAACTGATTTCAATTCTGGCGCACGGTTTACCTCCAGCATTTCGGGTGAAATATCCAGATGTTTCCACAAAAAAGGCTGCTTGTGGAATTTGAACAGGAAATCGACAAACCGTAAAGACGACACAAGTAATTTGTCACTTAGTTCCTTGATATTGCTTTCTGCGAGAAGATAAAAAATCGGAGTTATCAAATATGCGATAATGCCGACCGTATATTGTTTGTAATAGTTGAAGGATAAAAAGTGCCGCGAACTATGGTAACGTTGCACTATCAGAAAATCGTCCTCTCTATTTCTGTCTCTTTCATTGCGAATTTCAACAAATGACTCAAAGAGTTGCATCATTTTCTTTGGTGCACCTTTACTCACGTGAGCAAGATAAATGATAAATTGCTGTAATACAGCAATTATTTTTTCTATTTCTTGCTCTTTATTTCGTATAGATTTATATATCTCATTTTCTAAATATATCTTATATTTCTTCAAATTATAAGATTTTACTTTATAATCGTGAGGAATAAGTCTGCGACAAACGAATTCTTCTGGTAATGATGCTATACTTGATTCTTCAGGTATTGATTCTTTACCCGTAGGATGATCTGTGAGAAAACTTGGTACGTGAATAACAACATTAAAAATACTTCCTATATAATTGTTTCTTTCCGACACGTCAGCCAAATGAATATCAAACATTTCACGCCCTGCAATAAATATAAATTTAGCTTTTGCAGTAGAAAGAAAATACTTCATATTGGATAAAATTCTCAAAATTTCTGTTTGCCTCTCGCGCGTTGCACCGATAGAAAACAACGAATCTTTTGTTTGCGTGTTTTCTTTTTCTGAGTTTGTGTCGCTCGGCTCCACTTTGTCTAATTCGTCAAATACAATGACAATGTTGGGACGACACATAATGACTGGTATTCGTTGCATATCGCTTAAAATGTCCTGCAATTCCTTTTCTATTTCTCTTGCATCGGCAACGTTACGCGATTTTTTTGTCTTTGTTAAAACTCCAGGACCGATTATTCCACTATTATAACCAGCAATGCCTATTGAATTTTCACGTTCGGTGCTATGAGTGATGTCGTTGTTCAGTTTTTTCAGCCGCTGTATTATTATTCTATGTGTGACAAAAAAGTACGTAATAAAAACACAATGAAATAGCAACGTACAGAAGAGATACATTAATGTAAATAATAACACACATAAATAATTTATTGGACGAAAAAAATCATCACTAACTTTTCCTTTCAAAAGGTATTGTGGAGTTTTTTTCACTATTTTTGTTATTTCAAAAATAAGTTGGTCAATTGCAAGCAAATAATTACCGACATTACCTACTTCAGTATATAATTTAGGCTTTTGTATTTTACGTTTACTCTGTATTTCGCCGTTGCCATTCTCTATAGTCTTTACTTTAGTAATTATAGTATCTTTCTTAGAAAAAACACCATCTAAACGATTATCATCCTTTTTTGAAGTAGGGATTTCCAAAAGTATTTGAGAACTAGCCTTATACAATTTTGCTTCTTTTATTAATTTTTTATAGAATTCTTGCTGTGCTACAATGGGACTGAACAAATAAGCAGAAAGGAAAAGAAAAACGAACGCCATAGTTCGCCAAGGCAACATTCGCCAAAATGAATAACGATATTTATGGTATTCGGTGTTTAACGTACGTGCTATCAACCGTAAAATATCTTTTTCATCCTTTAATTTATGCCCGAAATTTATGCGTAAATACAAGCGGTCACGATTCTTTATATAATTCCAAATTGGGATTAAAAATATTTTTAATAGGAAACGAATGTTTTCTTTTAATGATTTTTTCGTTCCATATTTCTGTTTATATTCATACAATTTATTATTTATGAATCGAAAAAGATTATAACCAAAAATAATTAATAAATAACTAAAGAGTACTATTGTGGGAGTAATAATATTAAAGATTATAGAAATAATTTGCGTAAAACTAACGATCAAGATTATTTTTAACACGTATTGCGTTCTTCCGTATGGATTGTACGGATTTTTTAAATAACTCAATTCTCTAATTGCAGATATAATGCCATCTTTAATATCTTCTTTCCAATTTGTTTGTTCTGGAAATTTGCGTCTATAGCCATTAAAAAAACACAGTAAAATGAAAGACGAAAAGAAGATCAAAGACGAAATAATCCATGGTATGTTATTAGGAATATTGAATATTTGCAAACAAAATTGAATGCCTGCAACAAAAAACAAAAGTAGTATCAAATATTTCAGATTCTTGGAAGAACTAGAATTGGTCTTCAAAGAAGTTTCTTTGATTACTTCGCTGACTAAGGTTGTTTTTCCTACTCCTCTATTTCCTGCAATTAAATAAACGCCGGGTTCATCAGGAGAGTTCTCTATTACCTTTTTCAATTTTTCCCGTATTCGTTCTCTCCCGATAAAAGCATTATGCGAGTCTCCAGATGATGAATGACTGAAATTATAATGCGGAAGTTCAATACGTAGTTTTTTTATTTTTGAATTAAGAATATCTGGCGTTTTCATAAGCAAATCTCCATAAGGTTACTTTTGGTTTGTTTTTGAAAGCTGTTCAAGTATTTCTTTTGATATGTTTTGAATTTTCTCTACAGCCTCTTTTATGATAGGATCTATAGCTTCTGATTGCTTCTTTTCATTTTCAACATTTTTTGAACCTATAGTTTTTGCTATAAAAAGAAAAACAATAAAAACGATAAAACCTATTAATGGTAAAAATGCAATGTAGTAAATCAACTCAAATACATTCGGTTCAATCCCATCCTTACTAAAGTATAGGATAATCGTAGCAAAGCTACAAGCAAAAACAGCTAATGAAACAATAACCCCTATAAGACTTTTTGTAAGTCTTTTTACTGATTTTGTATCTGACGTTTCCATAAACATTTCTCCTTTCCTATTTTGTTACCCTCACCAAACCCCTTGGGAACACAAGGCTTGGCAAGGTTCTGTGCCAACACAACACAAATTCTTTTCAATAACTTCCAACAACAAATTTTTCATCATAAAACTCCTTTATTAATCATCCACCCTCACCATTTCTATGCGGCGGTTCAGTTCGCGGCCATTGGCGGTGTTGTTGTTTGCTATGGGTACATCTTGGCCATAACCAACAGCTTTCATACGGGTAATTTTTACGCCTTTTGTAGCCAAATAACCAACAACAGCTTTTGCCCTTCGCTCAGACAAGTCTTTATTTGTTGCGGGGTTGCCCTGATTATCCGTATGTCCCTGAATTTCAATTTTGACCTTTGGATTTGCCAAAAGCTGTTCAGCAACACCATCTAGAATTTTCTCTGCATTTGCCGTTAAGGTAGCATTTCCGCTGCCAAATGTAACACCTTGCAAATTAACTCTCGCTTCAATAACTGGATTGTGTTTCCCTGCCGCCATTTGGGGTGTAGAAACAGCAGGCTTATAACTACTACCCCTCACCGTATGCACCACCTTCTCATTATGCTTCAAATTCACATCTACTTTTTCCCTGCCACTCCCAATCTCCACCCTAGCACACACAGCTACCGACCCGCTAAAAGGCGTTTCCCCAACCTGCACACCATTCACAAAAACCACCTCGCTAACAGGCTTCCCATCCCTCTCCGCATTCAAAACCAAACCGCCCTTTTTCAGCTTTACATAACTCGCCATATCAAAAATTTCACGCTTATCCCTATTTATACCCACATCAAAACTTAAATCTTCATAGCACCTATGGCTAAGTTCCACCTTGTATTTATTTGGCGAAAGCCTGTTTTCCCAAGAAGAAGCTGCCTTGCCATTTATAACCAAACTCCATCGTTCATCTTTACCTATGCCATCGGAATAAGCTGGCTTTATCTCCAAAATCCCGAAATTCGCCTTCATACGAATACGTATGCTCTGATTATTCTGCTTTATAGAAACAGTTGTGTCTGCCATATCATACTGCTCCAACGCAGCGATAATGCGAACACTGCCTTCTCCCAATTCAACATTGCACGGTGTTTTTGAGCAACGAGAATCTGGCACTCCGTTAAAACTCAAACTAGCTCCTTCAGGGTCGCTTGATATGCTCGCCAAATAACGCTTTTCGCCTGCAAATTCGTAATCGGTTCCCTTGACTTGCACACCGCCTATGCCGCCATCAAAAGACGGATTAGAGGATTTTCCACTAGATGCTTCAGGTATCTTGCCAAACACTTCGGCAGGAACCCTCTTTTCCACAATGGCAAGCAAGCCCATAACATTTTCTGATTCCTCATCGCTTAACATACCTAAAAGCCCTTCGGTACGTACGTTATACAATTCAACTTTAAGCCTGATTTTGTTGCCCAGCTTTCCAACACTGGCTTGCGCAACATAGTCAACCTGAGCTTTCTTGCCCAAATTCACAATGCAAGTACTCTCTTTGCACTCCTTGATAAAACTTTCTGCGCCACCAAGCCGCTTAACAACAACATCCTGTTTCAACAGAACAAATGTATTCGTAGGCAAAACTTTCAAAGCCGCTTGACGCATTTTATCCGTAAGTACCTCAAGTTCGTCATTGCTTAGTGTAGTACCATCAGAAGGCAGTACGGCAACTGAAATTTGCTGGGCAAAGGTGGTAAGGATAAGAAATAGCAAAATGAAAAGAGGGGAAAAGCGCATAATGGAGGAATGTAGAAAATAAACCTATGATAATATGCTCAAACTTTCCTACTAGCTTCGCAAAACCTATCAAATTCCGGTTCTGCTGCTAAAAAAGCATCAACCATTTCAGGGTCAAATAGGTGCCCCCTTTCTTCTAGTATAATTGACTTTGCTTTCTCGCGGCTGAAAGGTACTTTATACGGGCGTTCCGAGCGCAATGCGTCGTAAACATCGGCAATGGCTATTACGCGAGCGAGAAAAGGTATCTCCTTTTCTTTTTTGCCGTCTGGATAGCCGCCGCCATTCCACCTTTCGTGGTGATGTTTGGCCATTATAAAGGCGTTTTGCAAAAAGTCGTTATCCTTTGCAAACTGCATTGATTTTTCCAAAGAATCTGCTCCCGTTGTGCTGTGACTTTTCATCGCATCAAATTCATCATTGGTAAGTTTTCCGTTTTTGAGGAGAATGCTGTCTGGTATTGCAATTTTCCCCATGTCGTGCAGCAGGGAAGATTCCGCTATTCTTTGAATGTCGTGTTCAGTTAGCTTATGACCGCGCTTTACCAATTCGCGCAGCAAAATAGCAACGTATTCGCTTACGCGCCTAGTGTGTTCGCCTGTGTAGCCGTCCTTTTTTTCTATCAAATCGCTCATGGAATACACAATAGCTTTTTGAAGATGGCGGATGCTTTCAGTTTGTCTATCAACTTCGGACTGCAGTTCTTTGTTAAAACGCTCAATTTTGGCATTGGATTCATTGAGCTGCCGTATCAAATCCTCTTTTTCTGTTATGTCTGTTACTATAACAACATTGCATATTATTTCGTCAAATTTATCATAAATATAATTTAGCGAAACTTGGCATTTTTGCCCCTCAACACGGCAAACGGCATTGCTATTATCTGTAAAATCAAATAGGTCAGTTAATTTTAGCTTAGTGAGTTGTTCGCTATTTTTCTTGAAAAAACTTTCCGAAGCTGCATTGCAGAGCATAATATCGCCTGCATCGTCTAAAATAAGCACAGGCAATTTAACAGCCGTATAAACATATTTGGCAAGGTTGGAAACATTAAAACTAAATTTGTTATATTGGTTGGCATAGTGGTTGAAAACAAAGACAAGTGCCAATAACGCAATAAAAGGGATAAGTTCCATCCAATA
>Ga0182472_107425_pt1 | contig 10436 bp, 7 predicted proteins | sample TergutNc150P3_FD_120804 | JGI IMG/M metagenome (GOLD analysis project Ga0182472, IMG submission 120804)
TGGCGCATTTTCGCGGATTGCATCTAGGAGTCCTTTCAAGTCTGTAGATTCCTTTACAAAATCGCCAATAAGGTTGCCGCTTGATGTTTCATAGAGTTCAACTGTGAGCGTAAAGAGGTTGCCCAATTTGCCTATCAAGCCATGCGTTACATAGTCGCTTTTTATTACTAGTCCTATATCTATGACTGAGTTAAGATTTTCTGCTGTTTTGGGAACAAGGGATATGATTTTTTCCCTTGTCAACACGGAATAGTCTTTTGGCAAAATCCGCGCCGCTTGCCTTCGCAACTCGTCTGTGAGGAATTTGGTTTCGTCTATGGTTAGGTCCATTTCGTCATTTGCAGCTGTTATTTCCAAAACCGCAATGGTTGCCGCATTTGCCGTTGCTAGGAGGAGCAGGGTTGCTGTAATTAAACTGTGTTTCAAGTTGTTGAACATATAACCACCTAGTTTTTCACACAACGGACGGAGTTATAATTTATTTTGTCCGTAGTTCCGTATTGGACATGAGAATCGTGGTAGAATATGGACCTGCGATAGACCCGAATTAAATCGTCGACCTCGGAGGTAGTCCTAAAATGGGCATCTTTACCGTAGTTAAAAAACTTATTATCGTAGAAGAGACCCCAGCCGCCGGGCAAAGCGGAAAATCCGTAATCATCCGTGCCGTTGCCTGACTTCCCATCATAGTTATCCCAACCGCTACTAGCCTTTAACTTGCCTCCAACACAATCACAATCGCTATTGTCAAGACAGCTAGGATTGACGTATTTCATCAAGATATTCCAATCTGCATTGCTAGGGATATGCCATCCTTCGGGGCAGATGCCTCTATGATTCGCACCTGCTGAATACAACGTGGTATTGTACGTGGAGGCAATATCCATAGCCGTTGCCCAGTTATACAACCTGCCGTAGATATCGCAACCTGCTGTATTCTCCTCTCGCAAATCATTATAGGTTCTACTGCCGCATATGCTGCCAGGAGCATTGTAGTGCAAATTTCTCGCCATCCATGTTTGGGTGCCAATCAAAACAGCCTCGTAATCTTCCCCTCCATAAGACACTGGCGTTTTTAGATATATCTTTTTGCCCTCTCTGCATTCATACAAATCAGGGTCAAAAGTTTCAGGTCTTGTGCCGCAGAAATTGCCTATATTGCTGCTGTTGTAACAGAATTGAGTTGTAAGATTGTATTTGTGGCTTCCGCAGCAATTTTCTGTTCCGGGAATGTATTCATCCCCCGTTCCGCTGCATTTGCCGTAAATCTCATTGCCGTGGCAGAATTTCGCTCTGGTGTCGTAGCCCCTTCCGCCGCAAAGCGGCACGATTTGAGGGTTGCCCTCTGACCTTGTGCAGAATTCATTTGCCGCGTTATACCACCCGCTACCGCACTTGGTCTCCACAATGCCGCCCACGCATCTCTGCGTTGATCTGGGGAAGATTATCGCGCTGTTGCAACAACCCTGCGTTACGGGATTGTAGCTCTGAATGCCGCATTTGGCGGGAATAGCATAGTCGCCTGTGCATATATGGGTTGTAGGATTGTACTCTATGCCATCGCACTTGTTGTAAAGGATTCCGTCATAGCAGAATTTATTTGCAGGATTGAATATCTCTTCGCATTCTTTCAGTGCCGAGCTGCTACTCTGCACGGAAGAAGACGAAGAAACCACGACTTCTGAACTAGATGAACTAGAGCTTTCCCCCGCAGAACTGCTACTGCTCTGTGCAGAGGAAAAGGAGGAGGAGGAAAACGAAGACGAAGACGAAGAAACAATCGTTTCCGAACTAGACGAACTAGAGCTTTCCCCCAAAGAACTGCTGCTACTCTGTGCAGAGGAAGAGGAGGAAAACGATGGAATAACCGTTTCCGAACTTGACGAACTAGAGCTTTCCTCCACAGAACTGCTGCTGCTACTCTCGTCAGAAGAAGACGAAAAGACCACGATTTCTGAACTAGACGAACTAGAGCTTTCTTCCGCAGAACTGCTGCTTTCGCTAGAAGAAGAACTGAAAGTTCTTTGCCGCACATCTTCTTCCGTTGGAAAATCCAAACGTGGATTGTCCGAGCATGACAAAAAAGCGGTTATAGTAAACCCTAACACCGCCAATGCGATTTTAGTAAGTTCATTTTTCATATTTTCCTACAAAATACATTCAAATTCTAATAGTAATATATAAATTAGTTGGGGAAATGTTGGCGAATAGCCAACATTTAGTTATCCATAGGCAATGCGGTTTTAATCGTCTACTCTTATCATTTCTATGCGGCGGTTTAGTTCTCGGCCTTCGGCATTTTTGTTATCTGCTATAGGCACGTCTTGACCGTAGCCAACAGCAGTCATGCGGGTGGTTTTTACGCCTTTTAGAGCCAAATAACCAACAACGGCTTTTGCCCTTCGTTCAGATAGTTCCCTATTTGCTTCGGGTTTGCCCTGATTATCTGTATGACCTTGAATTTCAATTTTAACCTTTGGATTTGCAAGTAGCTGTTCCGCAACACCATCCAAAACTTTCTTTGCATTTGGCGTTAAGGTGGCGTTTCCGCTACCGAATGTAACACCTTGCAAATTAACTCTTGCCTCAATAACGGGAGCTGCTGTAACTTCAACTTCTACCGTTTCTGTTTGCGTACCGCCATCGCCTGTTGCCGTTAAAGTGAAAACCGTGTTTTCCGTGGGTTTAACTTGCTTTGAACCTTTTAGTGCAACCTTTCCTATGCCTTCTATGCTTACTTCAGTAGCATTTGTAACCTGCCACTTTAGAGTAACAGTTTGCCCTGTTTGCACAGTTTCTGAACTTGCAGTAAACAAAATGGTGGGAAGAGGCCCAGACGCTAGTTCTACCTCTGCTGTTTCTACTTTTGTACCGCCTTCACCAACTGCCGTTAAAGTGAAAACTGTATTCTCATTTGGTTTTACTTTTTTAGAACCGCTGAGTGGAACTTCTCCAATGCCTTCTATGCTTACCTTTGTGGTATTGGTTGTTTGCCATTTTAATGTTACAGGTTGGCCCTTTGGCACAACATCTGGTGTTGCAGTAAATATAACTGTGGGTGCAGGTCCAGAGGCAATTTCAACATCGACAGTTGAATTTCTGGAACCGCCTTCACCTGTTGCTGTTAGCACAAAAGTTGTGTTTTCTGTGGGTTTTACTTTTTTGGAGCCGCTGAGTGGAACCTCTCCAATGCCTTCTATGCTTACCTCGGTGGCATTAGACACTTGCCACTTTAATGTGACAGACATACCTTTTTGCACAACGTCTGGTGTTGCGGTAAAGTTGATAACCGGTGCATCCGAAGCTACTTCTTCCCCAGGAGGGCAACCTTTATCTTTTAGCTCGCCTGGCTCGTATGGGCACAAATCTATGCCTTTGCATTCACGCGAAAATTCGCGTTGCCTACCAGTTTCAGACACCCAAGGATCGCACACGCCATCTTCGTCTGTATCTGGATTGCGATATTCTTCTTCCTCTTCATCCTCTTCTTGTTCTACGGTAAATAGTTTAACAGTCAAGCCGCCAAATGCCACATATTTGGGAATAAGCCTTGCACTGTAAGAAGCTTTGTCGTTCCCGCTCATGTTTATGGTTAATGAGTCTACATATTTACCTTCATCTCCTTTAAATATTTGAACGCCTAATTGTAAATCAACTGTTTTACCCAAATGAAAAGAGGTACCAAACGATATGGTGGATAAATCTGTTGAGCTTCCGTTGGCAAGTCCAATAGCTGGCATATCGCTATAATATTCTCCAAAAAACGACACAAATTTAACAGGAGTCCATTCCAAAGCAGTAGAAAAGCTTCCAATATTTGAATATTCGTTATCGTCTCTTTTTCCCAGTGGCATTTTCTGTGCATAATTAAGGTGAATCATAAGCGGAATTTCTGATTTCATTCTACCAAAATCAAAGGTTATCGCACCTCCAAATTTCATAAAATGAGTTGCATTTGAATATGTGGACTGTGGACCTTCGCCTGCATGTATAGGTTTGTTTGCATTAGTTCTGAGGAACATTGGGTCACGAACCCAGGGACCGTAGGAATTTACGTTTCCCAAATCTTCTTTACCTGTGTTTATGCCTATCCCTGGCATAATAGCAATAGAAAGAGGAAAACTTTCATTGAAAGGGGCACGCAGTTTTATTGAGATAAATAAATCGCCCCACCCACCAGCACTGAGGTTATCTGTTGGATCATAACCGCTAATTTTCAAATATTCACCATATAAAGGAATGCCAATGGAAAAATCAAAATAATTGGAAAGTCCAAGAGAGAGAAAAGGATAGGCGTTTCCACCAATATAATCGCTTATTCCGTAGTCACAAGGGGTACCTTCTGATTTACAAAACCTCTCATCTTTGATTATGGTACCAAGACCAGCTCCTTCTAGGAGCATACCAACTCCAAAACGCCCATGTCCAAGTGTTTGCGCGCTTTGGGTTTTATGAACACCAAGCTGCCCGTAAAAATTCATATTGCCTTCTCCAGCATGCACAGAAAAAGCAACTGCGACAAGAAGTATGGCAAAAATTTTGTTCTTCAAGAAATTTGAGGAGTAATGCATATTTATAATGTAGTAAAAATCATATCGTAAGACTTATTTAGAAAAAAATCGTGCTCGTCAAGGGACAAATAAAGGCAAAAGGCTCACTTTCCCGTCAAAATCTTTAAAAAAATCGCTTAAAAGCGGGTCGCAGTCTGTTTTTCCATTTGCAAAATCTAAAATTGCTTCTGCCATAGGCTTGCCGCTACGATAAAGTTCCCTGTAGTTTTTTTCCAAAATGGCAATTCTCTCTTCTGAAAAGCTATGTTTGCGCAAGGCGTGCAAATTTAGTCCCGCAAAACGCGCCGGATTGCCTAGTGCCCTGCCTGCCGGAGGCACATCTCTGTCTATTTTGAGTGTTCCGCCTGCAAATGAATAGGCACCTATTTTTGCAAACTGCTGAACATAAGTCCCGCCTCCAATGGTGGCAAATTCCCCAATCCTAACGTGCCCTCCAAGCTGTACCCCATTTGAGATAACCGCCCCATTTTCTAAAAAACAGTCGTGTCCAATATGGGAATATGCCATTAAAAGAACATTATTTGCAATTTTGGTGACCGCGTTTTCCCCACAACCCCTATTTACGGTAGCGTATTCCCTTATGGTGCAATTTTCACCTATTTCCAAAAAAGTCTGTTCCCCCTCATATTTCAACGCTTGTGGGTCGCCGCCAACCACGGCTCCGTCAAAAATGCGGGTTCCTTCTCCAATGCTAGTGTTGCCAAAAACATGAACCCTTGTGTCTAAAACAACATTTTCTGCTATTTTTGCCCCATCTTCCACTATGCACCAAGGACCAATGCTTGCGCTTTGGCAAACCTCGGCTTTGTTGGAGACTATTGCGGAAGGGTGAATCACGAAAGAAAGGTAGTAAAATTTGCGTTTACTATATTAAACCTTCAATGTTTTTTAGAACACCATTATTTTTATTGTTTTTGTGCGTTTCTGCTTTTGCGCAATTCGTTGATATGCCTATGAACTCTTCGGAGAGTAATAGGGTTGGCAGCATAAGCATAGAGGGGGTTTTATATACAGATACTCATTCACTTAAATCCCGCATATCCGTAAAGGAGAATGCAAAATACCAACCCTCTGTTTTAGCGGAGCAAGTTAAAAAATCCATAGAATCTCTTTATGAAACTGGAATGTTTAGCGATGTTAAAGCTTTTGCACGATATGGCGAAAACGGGGATGTGGATTTGATTTTTGAGGTTGCAGAGCAGCCTGCACTAGATACCCTGCTCATTGAGGGCAACGATGATATTACGGAAGAAGATATTAGACTGAAAACCCGAATAACCAAAGGTAATGTTTACAGCAAAAGCGATTTGGAACGCGACAGGCAGGCAATTTTGAGCCATTATCGTTCTCAGGGATATTTGCTTGCTGAAGCTTGGGCTAAAGAAATTCCCGTTGAAGGGCACAAAAACAGGGTTATAATATATGTTAGCGAGGGCAATAAGGTAAAAGTAGATTCCATTTTGATTTCTGGCAATGATGGCATACCCAGAGAAGAATTTCTTGACCGCATGCTCACAAAAACAGATTCTTGGTGGGGAGGTGGCGATTTCAAACTGGATATTTTCAATTCAGATAGAGATACTATTATAAACGTGGCTAGGCATTATGGCTTTTTGGATGCGGAGCTTTTGGAATACAATGCCAACTATATGCCAGATTCCACTTGCCGCTTTTATTTGGGGCGCATGTCGCACAAGGGTTCAAGTTTGCCACTTCTTTATTCACAGCTTAACAAAAATATGCAGGATAAGGAAAACTCCTTGCACTATTTAGTTGGCAAGGCAATGGCTATGTCTTCCCACTATTACAGGGAACATAGGGCAAAAATGGGAGACGCACAGGCTTTTCCATTGCCAGATGTGCAAAATGAAAAATTGGCAGCTGATATTTTGAATAACATAATAACATACAGCGCAATTAGAAAAGAATGGTTAAAGAGCTTAAAGGGCAAGGTTTGGAAAAATCCTCGCATAGATAGCCTGCTCTCAATAAAAAAACGCACTGCTTATGAAGAAAAGCTTTTAACCCGTTATTCACTAGAAGAAACAATTCCTGCTCTTATGCAGTACGATAGCGTTAATACTGCAAGCTATGTGCGTGTATCTATAAAAATTAAGCAGGGCAGAAAGTATTATGCTGGCAAGGTACATTTTATTGGCAACGAAGTTTTGCCCGTTGAATTTTTGCAAGCACAAGTTCGTTTAGACAGCGGCAATGTTTTTGACTATTATCAGTACGAAGCCACCAAAAGAGCCATTACAGATTCTTATAGGGAAGATGGGTATTTGTTTGTGCAAATGGAAGAAACAAAAAGTTATTTGAATGATTCCATTGTAAATTTGAGTTTTGCCCTGCGAGAGGGTTTGCCCGCTCAAATTCACAGAGTTCATATTCGCGGAAACACAAAAACAAAAGATAAAGTTATACGCAGAGAAATTAAGCTGTACCCTGGCGATACTTACAGGCAATCCCTTTTGGAACGTAGTTTCAGGGATATAATGCAGTTGAATTTTTTTGATAATGTGGCACCAGATATTCAACCTGCGGGCGAACAAGATGTGGATTTGGTTTTTGCGGTTTCGGAGCGCGAAGCTGGTACTGGGCAATTTGGCGCAGGAGCGGCATATAGCCAAGCAGATGGTTTGGTATTCACCCTTAACCTTTCCATTCCAAACTGTTGCATGGGAGATGGCCAGGCGGCAAATATGAATGCCGAATACGGAGTAGACAAAAAAAGCATTTCGTTTGGTTTTGCTGAACCTTGGCTTTTTGATACTCCAACTAAAATAGGAACATCTGCGAATTACTCGTGGTGGAGAGGTAGTTCTTATAGCTCTGATCATGACATTCTTCGTTATGGTGGCAGTGTTTATGTGGGGCGTAGGCTAACTTGGCCAGACGATTATTTTTATGCGCAAACCGGTATTAGCTGGCAAAGAAATGAACAGGGAGAAAATCCTGGCGGACTTGTTCGCTTTACTGGAAACGAAGCATCGCTTGATTTTGTTATAATTAGAGACGACAAAAATTTGCCTATTTTCCCCACCGAAGGTTCTCGCTATGTTTTATCCGTTTCCAAAGCCTTTCAATTTGAGCCAGTTGGCGATTTTAGCTTTTTGCAAACAGATTTAAGCATAAAGTGGTGGTTTCCGCTTTATTCCGATAAACTTGCCCTTGGCATAGTGAATGAATTGGGCGTTATAACTGGAGATGTTTTGCAATACCGCACTCTTTACCAAATGGGCGGAGCACTTGGTTACAAGGGTTTGATGCGTGGTTATACTTCTGGTTCTATTGGTGCATATAGGCTTGGTCGTAGCTACCAGTATTTTGGCGCAGAATTAACATGGCCCATAGCACCAAATCGCTTTTATTTGTTGCCTCTGTTTTTTGATGCAGGAAATGTGTTTGGCGAGCGTTATTCCACAAGCGAAAAAGTTAGCAAAGACATTGGCTCGCCGCTGCGTGAGTGGGATATTTCTTCGCTTAAAAGGGATTTTGGATTTGGTTTTAGAGTTATAGTTCCAATGCTTGGCATTATAGGCTTTGATTTTGCATGGCCCCTTGACCCATGGGAATCTGGCGGTTATGATGCACCAAACGTTGGCTCAATGGAGTTTAACTTTATAATAGGACAGGGGTTTTAGCATAATGAAAATAGCGGTTATAGGTGGTGCTGGTTATATAGGTTCTCACGTTACGAGAGAGCTTTTGGATTTTGGCGATGATGTTTTTGTTTATGACAATTTGAGCAGCGGCTTAAGGCAAAATTTGTTCAAAGAGGCAAGTTTCACGCACGGCGATATTTTGGATGTTCAAAAGCTAGATGATTTTTTAGGTAGCGTAAAACCCATTGGCATTGTGCATTTGGCGGCACTCAAGGCAGCAGGCGAATCCATGATTCAGCCAGAAAAATACAGCGTTAATAACATAACAGGTTCATTGAATATTTTGAACGGAGCTTCAAAACATGGCGTTAAATACATAGTGTTTTCCAGTTCTGCCGCTGTTTATGGTAGCCCAAAATACCTGCCTATGGATGAAAAGCATCCAACAGAGCCGGAGAATTATTACGGCTACACAAAACTTGCCATTGAGCAATATTTGCAGTGGTATGGAAAATTAAAGGGCATAAAATATGCCGCTCTTCGCTACTTCAACGCTGCTGGCTACGATGTTAAAGGCAGAATAAGTGGCTTGGAACAAAATCCGGCGAATTTGATTCCCATTGTTATGGAAGCGGCTGTGGGCAAAAGAGCTTCTGTAAGTGTTTTTGGAGATGATTACGAAACCGAAGACGGCACAGGTGTTAGGGATTATATTCATGTAAGCGATTTGGCAATAGCGCACAGAATGGCTTTTGACAAATTGCAAAAAGGCGAGAGCTTTACGCTCAATTTGGGCGTTAATAGTGGGAACAGCGTTTTGGAGGTTATAAAAGCAACAGAGCGCATTTCTGGAAAAAAAGTAAATTATCAAATAACAGGCAGGCGAGCAGGCGACCCTGCTGTTGTTCTTGCAAATCCCGCTTATGCAAAGGAATTTTTAGGTTGGCAGGCAAAATATTCTGACTTGGATACGCTTCTTTCCACAACTTGGAAGGTATATGAGAAACTATGAGATTGAAACAAAGCAGCGTGTTGAATTTATACGCGGCATTGTAAAATCTGCGGGCGCAAGAGGTGTTGTTTATGGGAATAGTGGTGGTAAAGATAGCGCGCTTGTAGGGATTCTTTGCAAAATGGCGTGCAGCGATACAGTTGGCATAATTATGCCGTGTGGTTCAAAACGAAATTATGAAATAGACAAAACAGATGCCCTTGCTATTGCCAAGCAGTTTGACATAGCTACGAGAACAGTTGATTTGTCTGCTGTGAAAAATGAACTTGTTCGCTCTGTAAGTGAGAATACGCAATTCACAGATTCTGCAACTGCAAATATAGCACCGCGACTCAGAATGACCGTGCTTTATTCCATTGCCGCAAGCGAAAACAGGCTTGTGGCAGGAACAGGCAACCGAAGCGAGGGATATATGGGCTATTTCACAAAATGGGGAGATGGTGCTTTTGACTTTAACCCAATCGCAGACCTTACGGTTGCCGAAATTTATGATTTTTTGCGTTTTCTAAAAGCACCTGAATTTATAATAAGCAAAGCTCCTTCGGCTGGTCTTTTTGATGGTCAAACAGACGAAAGCGAAATGGGTATTAGTTATAGCAGCATAGATAATTTTTTGCTGAATGGTGTTGTAAATGAAAAAGATAAAATCATAATAGAAAAATTTCACAAAGCCAGCGAGCATAAACGGGAAATGCCGCATGTTTACTCTTAAAAGCGAGCGAGGCCGCAAGGCAGAAACATACATTTGCGCATATTTGCTGCGCAAAGGTTGCAGGTTATTCGCAAGGAATTATAGATATGCCGGCGGCGAGCTTGATATAGTGGCTAAAGATAAAAGTGGAGTGTGGCTTTTTGTGGAAGTGAAGTCCGTTTGGGAAAAATCTTATGGCTTGCCAGACACAAGGGTGAACAAAGAAAAGCAGAGAAAAATTTGGCAAACCGCTCTTCACTTTTTGCATGGTAACGGAGGGCTTGAGCAAAGCTCCCGCTTTGACGTTGCGGCTATGGATTTTAGATACGAGCGGAGTACAATAAGATATTACGAAAACGCCTTTGCATCCTCGCAGGTTATTCCAGATTTGAGAATAAAACAGGGGAGGGGAAGGTAAGATTAGAGGATTTACCCGATTAAAATAGCTTTTATAAATTGTTTAAATTTTTGGAATAAGGTTGCTTGCTTATGATATAAGTTTAAAAAATCCGTAGGAGACAAAATAAAAGATTCATTAGGAAAATGTTTTTTAT
>Ga0182472_107426_pt1 | contig 10404 bp, 7 predicted proteins | sample TergutNc150P3_FD_120804 | JGI IMG/M metagenome (GOLD analysis project Ga0182472, IMG submission 120804)
CCTTTCTTGATTATTCGCATAGCGGCTGCGGTGGCAAATTTTTTCATAAAAAGATCATCTCCTTTAACTCTTGTAAATCGTATATTGGGCGGTGTTTTTGGCATATTAAAGGGAATTGCGGTAGCTACTATTATATTAACCGTTGTTCATTTTTTGCCAGTGCAAGGTAGTTTAAAACAAGCTAGAGAAAATTCTTTTGCTTATTCAATATACAAAGTAATTCCATTTGCTAGTTTGTGGAAAGAATTTAAACCCGAACAAGAAATGCAAATATGAACAAAAAAGCAGCTTATGTAATTGCTTCTTTTTTTGGTGTTGGATACTCTCCAAAAGCAAGCGGAACTGCGGGTTCTTTGGCTACGCTCCCTTTTGCCTTTGTGCTTGCATATTACGGCGGCTTTTATGCGTTGCTTGCATTCTTTGTGCTTGTTTATGTTATTGGAACCATAGCTAGCAAAGAGGTTTTGAAATACACAAGTCACGACCCTTCTCTAATAGTGATAGACGAGGTTGCAGGGCAACTTGTGCCTCTTTTGTTTTTTTCTTATGAACCTATAGAGATGCATATTTGGTGGCTACATATAGCCTTGCCATCTTTTGTGCTATTTCGTATCTTTGATATTTTCAAACCCTTTCCTGCAAGCTACTTTGATCAAAAAATGCTAAACGAACACGGCGTTATGCTAGACGACATTGTAGCTGGTCTTTATGCGCTTTTGGTTATGGTTATTTTTTCTAATTTCACTCCACTATGGGTTTAAAAGGCAAAGCGGATGCGCAAAAAACACTTATAATAGCAGAAAAGCCTAGCGTGGCAAACGACTTGGCAAAGGCTCTTGGTGGAAAATTCCACAAGGATAAGTCTTATTTGGAAAGCGAAGACACAATAATATCTTGGGCACTTGGGCATTTAGTTGGAATAGCAGACCCCAAAGACATTGGCGAGCAATATAAAACATGGAACATGGCAACACTACCCATAATCCCTCAAAAATTCAAGTTAATCCCTTTGCCAGATACAAAAACCCATTTGTCCCAGCTTGGCAAGTTAATTCGCCGCAAAGATATCAACACAATAGTAAATGCCTGCGATGCAGGGCGTGAAGGCGAACTTATATTTTATTACATATTGGAGCACGAGCAGGGAAAAACCGGACTTGGCGACAAAACCATAAAAAGGCTTTGGGTACAGAGCATGACCCAAACAGCCATAAGAGAAGCCTTTGAACACCTGCGCTCAAATACCGAAATGAAAAACCTGCAAGATGCGGCTCTTTCACGCTCGGAAGCAGACTGGCTTGTTGGCATAAACGGTTCCAGAGGTTTAACCGCATATAACAGCCGCTTTGGTGGCTTTCAGCTCACGCCTTGTGGCAGGGTTCAAACTCCCACGCTCGCTTTGATTGTGAAAAGAGAAGAAAACCGAATGTCTTTTGTTCCTCAAACCTTTTGGACCTTAACCGCCGATTTTGAAGACGGCTCCGAACATTATATAGGTAAATGGACAAATCAAAAGGAAAAAGAGAACAACACAAAAATCTGGAAAAAAGAAGAAGCCGAGGCAATCTTAAATAAATGCAAAGGCAAGCAGGGGAGTGTTAGCGAGGAATCAAAACAAGTGACTCAAAAATGCCCTCCTCTTTACGACTTAACCTTTTTGCAAAGAGAAGCGAACAGCCGCTTTGGATTTTCTGCCAAAACCACTCTGCAAATTGCCCAGACTCTTTACGAGCGGCACAAGCTAACCACATATCCCAGAACCGATAGCAAATTTTTACCAGACGATTATGTTGCAACCGTAAAAAAAACAATGGGAGCCTTAACCGGAGGCATTGCAAGACACGCAGAATTTGCTCTGAAAAACAATTATGTGCACAAAGACCCGCGAATTTTCAACACCGCAAAGGTAAGCGACCACCATGCGATAATCCCAACAGGCTTTGCTCCATCGGCTTTAAGCGAGGCGGAGAATAAAATTTTCAACCTTATATGCCAGAGATTTGTTGCCGTATTTTACCCCGTTGCTGAATACTTGCACACAACGCGCATAACCACCGTTGAAGGCGAAACATTCGTTTCCGAAGGCAAAATTCTAAAAGAGCCGGGCTGGAAAGCTGTGTATGGCAAAGAGAGCGAAGAAGACGAAGACATTATGCCAAAGCTATCTTCCCCAAATGCAAAACCCATTGCAAAAGAAGTGGAAATGGCAGAAGATGCCACAAAGCCCCCTGCGCGTTACACGGAAAGTTCGTTGCTTTCCGCAATGGAAAGTGCGGGCAAGCTGATAGAAGACGAAGATTTGCGCGATGCCATGAAAGAACGCGGGCTTGGAACCCCTGCAACCAGAGCCGCAACCATTGAAAAACTCATTTCCGACAAATACATAGTGAGAGAAGGCAAAGAACTTTTGCCAACAGGAAAAGCTTTTGATTTAATAAACATGGCTGTTTCCATGCAAATAGAAAACCTAACAAGCCCCGAACTCACAGGCGAATGGGAATATAAACTAGGCTTAATGGAAAAAGGCAAAGTTTCCAGAAACAGCTTTATGCACGATATTGAAAACTTAACAAGCCTTATGGTGGATAAAATAAAGAATTTCAAAGAAAGCGACACAAAAAAAGAAGCCGTTGCCGAAGCGGGCGGCGAAAAAATCAATGAAACAGTTTCCAACTACGAAACCGACAGCGGAATTAGAATAAGAAAAATTTTAGGTGGGCGGCACATATCCCTTGCAGAGGTTGCCGAGCTTTTGGAAAAGAAAAAACTTGGACCTTTGGAGGGCTTTCGTTCCAAAAAAGGCAAGGTATTCAGCGCAGCACTCATTTTAAACGAAAAGAACAAGGTTGAATTTGTCTTTGAAGATTTATCTTCAGGTGGCGAAGGATTAGATTTCAGTGGGCAAACCCCAGTGGGAACTTCCCCAAGAGACGGTTCACCTGTTTATGAAACATTAACAGCTTTTGTTTCTCAAAGTTTTGTAGAGGGAAAAAACACTGGAATTCGCATAGCCAAAAGCATTCTGGGCAAAACTCTAAACGCAGAGCATATTAAATCTATGATCAGTGGTGAAAAAACCGAATTGATAAAAGGCTTTCGTTCTGCAAAAACCCGCCGCCTTTTTGATGCTTTTTTGAAAATGGATAAAAACGGGAAGATAGGGTTTGAGTTTCCGCCTATGCAAGCTAAATCTAGAAGATTTGCTAAAAAAAAGAATGTTAACCAAAATTCTGATGAATAAATTTGCTAATAAATAACCTTTTCCTGCTATGGCTACTCCAAATAAGTATATCCATACAATCCAGAACGATAAATGCTTAAAAATTCCCTGCCTTCTTGCTTGGATATTTTGTCGTCTTGAATTGCATCTTTAACCCAGTTTTCCATTGTGCGCACAAGGGATTTATCGGAAAAATTCACATATTCCAAAACATCCGAAACGGATTCTCCGGCTATGATTTTCTCTATTTCGTAAGAGGTGTCGTTGCAGGATATGTGAACAACGTTTGTGTCGCCAAAGAGGTTGTGCAAATCGCCTAAAATTTCTTGATATGCTCCAACCAAATAAACGCATAGATAATAAGGCTCTCTTTCTTTTAAATGGTGAAGAGAAAGGGTTTTGGTTATTTCGCCCTCACGATTTACAAACAACTCAATTTTTCCATCGCTATCGCAAGTGATGTCTTGGATTGTGACATTTACTGTGGGTTCTTCGTTCAAGCGTTGTATGGGCATAATGGGGAAAATTTGGTCTATTGCCCAGGCATCTGGCAGGCTTTGAAAAAGGGAAAAATTCCCAAAGTATTTATCTGCGAGCAAGCGAGGCAACTCTTCTAGTTCTTGAGGTGGATGGCGCATATCTTTTACCAAACGGATGGCTTTGCGCGCAATAGACCAGAACAAACGCTCTGCAATGGCGCGATTTTCCAAATTCAGCACACCAGTGCTGAAATTGTTTAGAACATCGTCTCGCATTTGAATTGCATCGTGCCAGCTTTCATTTAAATTTTTTTGTTTAAGTCCCGTATAAATTGTATGCAGGTCTTTTAAGATATCGGGGTCTTCGGCAGTTATTTCTCTTTTTACCTCTTCAAAATATGCGGGGGAGGTTTTTTCTAAAATATCAAAAACTAGCAAGCTGTGGTGAGCCGTTAATGCTCTTCCCGTTTCTGCTATTATGTTTGGATGCACAAGCCCTAATTTATTGCAGGTTTCTGCAATGGCATAAACAACATCGTTTGCATATTCTTGCACGGAATAATTTGCAGAGCTTGAACGTGTGCTGTTTGTGCCATCGTAATCCACACCAAGACCTCCGCCAACATCTACAAATTCTATGTTAAACCCAAGCGCATTTATTTCTGCATAAAACTGCGCAATTTCGCGAAGCCCAGATTTTATGTGGCGTATATTGGTTATTTGGCTGCCCAAATGAAAATGTATGAGTTTAATGCAATCTGCATAGCCGCTCTTTTTTAGCCTTTGCAAAGCATCTATGAGTTCCGAACTATTAAGCCCAAATTTGCTCTGATAACCGCCAGATTCTTCCCAATGCCCAGAGCCACTGCTAGCGAGTTTTATGCGAATGCCGATATTGGGTTTTACTTTTAATTTTTTGGAGAGTTTTATTATCAGGGATAATTCAATTAACTTTTCAACAACCAAATAAATATTCTTTCCCATTTTTTGCGCAAGCAGTGCAAGCTCTAAAAAATCTTCGTCTTTGTAGCCATTGCAAATAATAAGTGATTTTGGGTTATCCACATTAGCAAGCACGGCATGCAATTCAGATTTAGAGCCTGCTTCCAAGCCTATATTGAATTTTTTCCCATGTTGCAAAACCTCTTCCAAAACAGCTCTCTGCTGATTTACCTTTATGGGAAACACATTGTAAAAATGACCACCAAATTTGTATTCCTCTATTGCCTTTTCAAAGCAACTGTTTATCTTTTCAATGCGGGAATCCAAAATATCTGGAAAACGCAAAAGCACAGGAGTAGCAATATCCTTGCGCGACAGGTCTTTCATTATTTCGGTTAAGTCTATGGCTGGCCCGTTTTCTTTAAAAGGCGAAACGGTAGCATGACCTTCTTCGTTTATGTCAAAATAAGATATTCCCCAACCCTTTACATTGTAAAGCTCGCGGGAATCGTCGATAGTCCATTTACGCATAATGGGGAATGTAGAAAATGTAACTGTTGTCCCATGAGCGATTTTCTATATTTAATTGGCGATAGAAAATGCAAAACATAAAATACAACGAGCAGGGCTTGGTTCCCGCAATTGTGCAGCACGCAGAAGATGGCACTGTGCTTATGATGGCTTGGATGAATGAAGAGGCTTTGAAGCTAACTCTGGAAAAGGGCGAAATGGTGTTTTGGAGCCGTAGCAGGGGAGAGCTTTGGCACAAGGGAGCTACCAGCGGGAATTTTTTAAAAGTGGCAAGTTGGTCACCAGATTGCGATTTTGATTGCCTTTTATTCAAGGTTTTGCCTCAAGGAAATGGGGTAGCCTGCCATACTGGGGAGAAAAGCTGCTTTTTTCTATTCCAAGATGTACTATTATTGTAAATAAAATGTATATTATATGTAAACCATGAGTACTAAAAAAACAGCATTAATAGCAATAGTTGCCTTGTTTTCAACTGCAATGGCGCAAACAAACTACACAGAAACCGGTGTGAGCGTGAGTGGTAGTAACAAGGCTTTAGATATGGTGTACGTTAAAGGCGGAAAGTACAAAAGAGGATGTTCCGCCACAGACACCACTTGTGAAGATACAGAAAAACCAGCGCACGACGTGACGCTCAGTGATTTTTACATTGGCAAATACGAAGTTACAAATGCCCAGTGGAAAGCTGTGATGGGCGACAATACCACTGCCAACAACAACCCTAAAACGAGCATGAAATGGTATGACGCTGTTGCGTTTACATGTAAATTAAGGGAAATGACCAAAAAGAATTATCGTTTAGCAACCGATGCCGAATTTGAGTATGCGGCTAGAGGCGGTGCTCAGAGCAATGGGTATCTCTATTCCGGTAGCAACAATGCAAACGATGTGGCATGGAATTCGACTAATTCAAATGCTCTCAAAGAGGTGGGAGGAAAAGCTGCCAACGAACTCGGCATATACGATATGAGCGGCAATGCGTATGAATTCACGTATGACAGTTGGGGGACTTACCGCAGTGACGGTGCGGCACTTACAAATCCCGTAGATCACCCCGATCTTTATTCCACAAAGGTACGCCGTGGCGGTAGTTATGGCCAGCCGATATCGAAAGGTCGCGTTTCCGCACGCGAAAGGCGTTCGAGCAAGAGTAATGATGCTTCCACCGGGTTTCGTTTGGCACTTTCCGTTTCAAACTCAGACCCCGCCGCTAAAGTAAACCCATGCGATATCCACGAGACTACCCCGTGGGGCGGCACAATCGGTTTTCGCGATGAAAGATTGATTACAGCCGCAGATGAAGTATGGACAGATGATTCAGAGGGCTATATGTTGGTGATCAAAGACAACGGCGCGGCTATAGTAAGCGGACCGGGTGGATCAGTATCTGGTGAGTGGTACACCATCAACAGTTTCTCTCTGAAAATCGTATCAATTACTTCCCCAAAAACCACAAAATCTTACCCATATTATATGATCACACCAAACTTGATTACATTGATAGGTGATAAAGGTATTGGAGAAGGTCCTTTTGGGAGATTTATACGCAAGAAAATTTCCGAAGTATCGGGACCTCCAACTGCTCCTAACATTGAGAATCCCACGCCGCTCTCGGAATTGACCAAGGGAATCGCTAGCATAGATATGGCTAACCCACCCACAGATGGACGTGACCCGCGGCTGATAGAGGGGAAGGATTACGCATGGGTACAAGACAACGTAGCTTTGAACTTCGGCGGTACTCATAGATACCGCAAAGATTTTGACTCGGAATCATCTATGAGGTTTCTCGTTTGGGATGGTTTAAATGGGTCATCGGTTTTGTTAGCCACAGGTCCGTGGTTCACGGTAGATAACACATTTTTGCGCGTTAAAGATCCCAATGGATACAAATACGATTACCTATACGCAGTTTCAGCCGATGGCAAAAACCTCTATCACATAACATTCCAGCCAAACGAACTAGGCGATTTCAGAACGTTCACAAAGATAAGCGCAAGCAGTGTTCCGCAGTGGAAAGAGCCCACTTCCAATACTACAATCAACCAAGGCGCTTCAACTTATATCCCACCGGTGGCTGCACCTTCTTCGTCTTCAAAAGCATCTAGTTCATCTTCAACAAAAGCATCTAGCTCATCTTCAATGGCATCTAGCTCATCTGTGATAGCTCCTACCCTTAGCTCATCTTCAGTGGCATCTAGTTCTTCTTCCGTAGAAGCAACTCCAATTTTGTCTCAAATATTTGCAAGCAATCTGGCAGTACAAATAAAAAATGGAGTGAATTTGCAGGTTAAGGAGAGTGCAGCGGTTGAAATTTATAGTATCAAAGGAAATTTAATAAATAGTCAAAGCTACACAAATGGCATATATACCCTTTCATTGGCTAATTTGCCAAAAGGAATATACCTAGTTAAGGTGCAGTTTGGCGGCAGTAATATGAAAATATTACGTGTACCAGCTATTTAAGCTTAAAATTTGCTTTTTTCGGTGGAAAAATGTGTCTTTTTCTAAAAAAAAATGTATATTTATATAAAGTTTTTTTGAGGTGTTTATGATAAAAAAAATAATTGCTATTAGTTTTTGCGTTGCGGTGTTAATTGCTTGTGGCGAGAGTAAATTAGACCCTACAAATCCGGAATCCATAAGAAAGCATTATGCCAAAATGGATCCGCCTGTTCAAATGAGCTACGACAAATTTGTCTCTTATGTGCTAAAAGAAGACATTACCAATATGGATATGTTTTTAGTTTGCAATAAAGACTACCTAAACACTCCAAACGGCAGTGGAAATACGGCTTTATCTATGGCTGTAAACAAAAAGAAAACCGCTATAGTAAAATATCTCCTTGATAAAGGGGCAGATATCAGCATAAAAAGCGACCAGCTTGGTTTAACCCCGCTTGAAGATGCCGCCACCCGCGAAGACTCCACAGTAAACGGAATTTTTGCCATGCTCATAGAAGCTCAAAAGAAAAAAGACCCTGATTTGCATAATATAGGTGCCGCCTTGCACATGGCTTCTCGTTATGGTGCTCTTAAAAATGTGCAAATTCTCATTGAAAACGGCGCAAACCCAAGTGCAAAAAGCCTAGAAGGCTTAACTCCTCTTCACGAGGCATCAAAAGAAGGCAGAAAGACTGTGGTTGAATATTTGCTCTCAAAAAAAGTAGATGTTAATCCAAAAGATAGAGACGGTTACACCCCGCTTGACTGGGCAGAAGCTATGGGTGTAGGCTCAACGTTCCCAGAAGTTGCCAAGGTTCTTATAAAAGCAGGTGGCAAGCACACCCCAGAGTGGAAAGCAGCTCAATAATTTAATTGAAAGCCGCCCAATAATTCTCGGCATTTCTTTTTAATTTCTTTGTCCCCGCTCGCCAGAGTGGGGTTTCTTTTATTGTCTTCTTTTTCCATTCGCGTTCTTCAAAAGCAAAATAGGGTTTCGTTTCTGCCAAATGCCTTGCGTTATAAGGGCAAACTCTCTGGCAAATATCGCAACCAAAAATGCTGTGTTTTGCCCATTCTTTTTGCTCTTCGCTGAACTCGCCTTTATGTTCAATGGTTAAATAGCTAGCACATTTGCGAGCATCCAAAAATCCATCTTCGGTTAGAGCTTTGTTAGGGCAGGCATCTATGCACTTTCTGCATTTGGTACAGGGTGTGGGGTATGGGGTATGGGGTATGGGGTTTAAATCATTTTTGTTCAACAGTATTCCGCCTATGAAAAATGCACTGCCGAATTTTGGATTTATTAGCATTGTGTTTTTGCCTATAAAGCCAAGCCCTGCCATTGCCGCAAGCTCTCTTTCTGCGATTGGCAAGGCATCTACAAATGGTTGCCCCTCAATTTGCGTAGCTAATTCTTTTAATATCTCAATGTGATAATCCCTGCCGTGGGCATAAGCCGCTATGGGTTCTTGTTTTTTTTGCAAGGGACGAGGATATTTCCAAAGGGCAATCCAGGCGGCATTGTAGTTTTTTCCGTTGAAAGTTACGGGATGCTTTCTTGTTTCTGCGGTGTTTGCCATCCAGTTCATATCTGCATTGAAGCCCTTGTTTAGCCAGTTTTCCAAATGAGCTTTGTGTGGCAATGTTTCTGGCAGGGCAATGGTGGCACTAGCCAGGCATTCAATCATAGAGCTAGTTTGTCGGCGAGCAGCAGAGCATCTTTTAGCGAGGTAGGGTCTGCTTTGTTTTGCCAAGCTATGTCAAAGCCTGTTCCGTGATCTACGCTTGTGCGCAAAACGTTTAGCCCAAGCGTGGTGTTCACACCGCTAACCAAACCTTTGCCTAAATTAAATGCAAGAGTTTTTGTTACAATATGCCCTTGGTCGTGATACATAGCAATAACGCCATCGTATATGCCGCTGTGCAACTGCGGAAAAACAACATCGGCTGGGAGAGGTCCAATTGCATTTATTTTCATTGAGCGAAGTGTTTTTACGGCGGGCATAATACTCAGCATTTCTTCTTTGCCAAACAAGCCATTTTCGCCAGCATGTGGGTTTATTCCGGCAACGCCTATTTTTGGATTTTTAATTCCTTTTGATTTTTGCAAGAATTCATTTAACAGGCAGCCTACTTTCACAATTCTCTCTGGCTTTGCTCTTTTTATGGCTTCTGCCAAAGAAACATGAGTGCTAACGTGAGCAACCACCCAGTTTCCATGAACAAGGGCAAGCACAGGCTCTTTATCGCCGCACATTTCGCCTATAAATTCCGTATGTCCCTGAAATTTTGGAATGGTTTTTTCCACCGCCTCTTTGCACAAGGGCGCAGTTACCAAAGCAGCCGCATTGCCAGATTGCACCAATTTAACTGCTTGCCTAACCCAAGCAATGCTCGCAGCCCCTGCCTCCTTTGAAACCTTGCCCGGCTCTATTTTGCCGTCAAACTCTTCGCTCGCCGAATAAAACGGAATTCCGCCTTTCAACGTTGTATTTGCAATGCCGAGTTTTTTTCTGCATCTCTCAAGAATTCCAGTATCGCCCACCAAGGTAACTGGATGTTTGGTTTTGGGCAAATTTGCCATGAGTTTCAAACAAATCTCCGGTCCTATGCCGTTTGGGTCGCCGATGGTTATGAGTATGGATTTTTTCATAAAATTCCTCGCTAGTCGCTCTCCAAAGGAATTTCCAACTGCTCCGTTGATTCCTGAGGATGAATGGGTTCTGGTTCGTTTTGCTTTTGCAATGGATATTGCGGAATTAAGAAATCGCTGTTCAATATATCGCT
>Ga0182472_107427_pt1 | contig 10404 bp, 10 predicted proteins | sample TergutNc150P3_FD_120804 | JGI IMG/M metagenome (GOLD analysis project Ga0182472, IMG submission 120804)
AGCAAGCAAAGCAACTAGGGAAAGTGTAAAACACAGCGTTTTTACGGGGTTCATAGAGCCTCCGGGTATGGGTGAATATCCTTGATTTTGTTGATTATCAAAATTGCCATTTCAAATCCAGCTTGTATAGTTTTTATGTTGGTCTCGCCATCATAATAGCCATTTAAATGCAAAATATTATATGCAGAATTAAAAGCATTCAATAATTTTCTGTCTTTGTTGATTGCTTCTCTGTAAAAATCTATTGTTTTTCTCTTGCCTTTTGGAACTTCAACTCCTTTAATTTTCAACAAGGCATCAAGTGCTATAAGAGTTCCACTATACGCCGTGCCGCAAGCGGTGCGTACGTATTTTTTGTCTTTGTAATGAGATTCCTCTTTTCCAGCAGTTTTCAAATAGTCCTTAGCATTAGCAATGTAACGCATTGCCTCTGCGTAGCCTTTTTGCTTAATATGTTGCTGCTCCGGTACGGTCATAACTCTCCAATAGCGTTTAGGGGATAATACTCCCAACATAAATATAGATATTTTTTACTAATATGGGGTGTTTTTTGTGATAATTAGCCCCAAAAGGGCTTTTTTGTGTGATTTTAAGGGGGTAAAAAAGCAATCAAGACCCCTATCATTGCCAATTTAAGCATATTCTGAGATATATTCCATTTCTTTAAAATTGCAAAAATAATTGAGAGGGTTATAAATGGAACCGCCCCAACTAACAAAAAAGGATTAAATATGGCAATTTGCAAAAGGCATTGAAAATGAATTATTAAAACAAGGGCAAGTGAGATATTTATGCTGGTGAGCAAGGGAAGGGTTTTTAAGTTTTTTGATTTATCACCCTCCATATCCTCAATGTCTTTTGTTATTTCCCGCGCAAAAGTGAGCATAAAAGCAGAAAATGTTAGTGTTAAAAGCTTTGGCTGGGGTAAACCAAAATTTATTATTGGAATAACCACAGGCATTGTTGAAAGCAAAGCAACCGTAAAATTCCCCACAAGCGGCAAACCTTTTAAAAAACGGTTATATGCAAAGCAAAGCAAAATGGCAGCTAAAAACAAAAAGGTAAATTTCACCCCTGCAAGCAAGCTAAAAAATAAGGTGAAAAAAACCAAAATGCCAAGCAACCTATAAGCTGCCATAATGCTTATTTTACCGCTGGGCAAAGGTCTATTTGGGCGGTTTATTTTATCTATTTCAAAATCTATAATATCGTTGTGAGCATTGGCAAAACACACCAAAAACAATAAGCCAAGTGAGAGAAAAAGAACATCGTAATAATTTATTTCAAAATTATTTCTAACAATGAAAAAGGAACACGCACACACGCTTGCTGCAATCAAAGCATTCCAAACCCTACACAGCAAAAAAATAGCAATCATAATTCTGTTGTCAAAATAGAAATGAACTTTTTTTCAAAAGGTTCCTTAGTGTGGCTAATTAAAGAAACAGAGGTAAATTCACCGGGCTTAATTGAAAAAACCAAAGTTCCGTGATGGCTTAAAATGGCAAGCCCTCGCCCAGTGTAATCTTCTATTCCCTGCGGAATGGTTTCGCCGGCAACAATGCTCTGCCGCCTTATGCGTTCTAATATTCTTTTTGCAGTTAAAGTGCCGGCTCTATCTGTAACAGATATTCCATATATATCTTCATTCATAAGCAAGTGGATTGTTATTTCTTTGCCGGGCTCAATGTCCACGTATTTTCCAATATCGTGAACTCTTTTATCCCTTGCATTTGAAGTTATTCCCAAAACGCCATAAGCAAGCGCATTTGTCACCAACTCATGGCAATTTATTATAAATGTGTTTTTCAGCGGATTTTGAATTTCGCTTATAAAATCCTCAAAAGTTATTTCTATCAAGTTTTGCGTGCAAATATTGCCAGAGAGCAAATATTGTTTGTCAAAAATTTTTTTCCTATGTTCAAAAAAAGGCTCCAAACACAAATCTTGTTTCAAAAATCTTTTAGTGATTCCGAGCAATGTTGTTTCGTCTAGCCTATTTACGTGCACAATGTTGCATATTTCGTACTCAACCGCAAAATCAAAATAATTTTCCTCTTCGCAAGAAATAATAACAATTTGGCTTTTTTTGAAATCCATTCTGCTCATAAGGTTTTGGAGGCCGGGCTTGGTGTTTTGGTTAAAAGAAACAAAGAACAGATTATTATTTTTTGTGTTGAAACTGCTTTGTTTATAATTTATTTGGGCAGGCAAAAGTCCCTGTTTTTCCAAGCTACCATATAAAGACAATATTTTTTTCTGAACGGCAGCCGTGCAAAATGCAGAAATTACGTTGCAGGAATTGTTCATATTTCAAGAGCCAGATATTTGGAGAGTGAATTTTGCCATAAAGGAATTTGCACATTAAAATTTTCTTTTATTTTGGTTTTATCCAAAGCAGACCACGAAGGGCGTTTTGCTGCACTCTTCCACTCAGAGCTTGAAATTGGCAGCACCGGTATTGTTTTGTTGAGCAATTTTTTTTCAAGTGCCTGCTTTTGTATTTCTAATGCAAATTCGTGCCAGCTTGCAATGCCTTCGTTTGTGAAATTGTAAATGCCCGGATTTTTTGGGTTCTCTGCTATTTTTAGCACAGCCGCTGCTAAATCGCATGTCCAAGTTGGGTTTCCAAATTGGTCGTTCACAACGGAAATTTGCTCTTTTGTTCGCATTAGGTTTAGCATTGAACCCACAAAATTTTTCCCTTTTATTCCAAAAAGCCAAGCGGTGCGAACTATCCAGTGCAAGGGGTTTGCCTTTGCGAGCAAGGTTTCGCCTTTGGCTTTGGCACTGCCGTAGGTATTTATGGGGTTTATGGGTGCACTTTCTGTTAGCGGCAAGGGTGGAGAGCCGTTCAAAACATAATCTGTGGATATATGCACAACGCCTATTCCAGCTTTTGCAGCGCATTTCCCAAGAATCTCAGGGCCAAGGGCATTTATTTTGTGGTTCAGTTCTGTTTGCGTTTCTGCGTCATCAACGGCGGTATATGCCGCACAGTTAATTATAATATCTGGTTTATTTGCTTGAATATAATCCATAACGGAATTTTCATCTGTTATGTTCACTTCTTGATCGCTTTCAAAAACTTTAAAGTTACGCCTTGCGAGAGCACACAAATCTTGCCCAAGCATACCGCCTTTGCCAGTAATCCAAAACGTCATATTCTTTTGTTTAGGAATGTAGAAAATTCATAGAAATTTTGCTAAATGGCAATGGTATAAAGGTTTTGTCCCATGATTTTTTTAGCCTAAACGCACAACTGTACTCTACTTTAACCTCCACAAGCGGCTTGGTTGCCTTGCTACAAAGCCACTCTGCGCCGGGTTTGGCTACAAGGGCTGGTCCTTTGGGGCCGTCTAAGGCCATGCCTGCCGAGCGACCTTCACCCAAGGCTTTCAATAAATGCCTAACCTCGCTTTGCCCACTGCTGCCCGACCCTCTAAAAACATCGTATCCAAGGCTTTTAGAGAGTTTAGCGAATTTGCTACCGTCATCACTTTTGCTTATTAAAACCGCTATATTCCTATACTTAAAAGCCGCTAGGCAAGCAGGCAAATCTTGGTGCCACAAACCAATCACCACAGAACCCTGTGGCAAAGGCTCTTCAAATTTCACCCGCCAAGAGAGAACAAGAAGTTTTAGAATTAGGTTTAGCATTTTGTCTAATTTACTATATTTAAATTCAGGGGAGCAACTTTATTATATCGGCAGGTAAAACTATTGTTTTATCTTTACTATGAGGTTCAAAAAATGGATTTTTTTGAACATGAATTAAAAACTTTAACCGCTAGAATTCGCCAAGAGATGGCGGAGGCAGAAAACGAGATTGCACGGGATTTTGTTGAGAGCGTTGCACCAGAGTTGCTACTCCCATTGCCAGCACGCTCGCTTGCAGAAATTATTCCCTCGCCAAACGATAACCAAAAAAGGGAAATCCCGTGCGGTGCCCTGCTCTGCTCCAAAAGCAAAAGCCCAAGTGAAAAACCATTCTTTTGGCGGGTTGCAGGGAGCCACGCACTCAACCCCGCACAAAAAATTGCATCTGCCAAAGCCATACAAGACTCCGGTGGCTTTGACTGCATTGAATTTGAAAGCAGCGGCAACGGGCCTTGGATTATTTATATTGGCGGCGAAAGCGAATTTGCCTGGAACTTGTGGCATTTTATTTTGGAATATGCAAGCCACTCCCCCAAGCCTTATATAATTGCAAAACCGCAAAACCCCTGGGAGCTTTGCAGGGACTTTTTTTGCTTTGAAGAAAAATTCCGCTATATTTACATAGAAGAATTGCCCAGCAAACTTCGCTTTTCAAAAAAAATCCCAAAAGAAATTTTTTCTAACATAAGCGTAGAAAATTTTAAGCTCAATGTGTTGCCAATAGAAAACGCCTTTGAACAAAACTTAGAACCAATTTTAATAAATTTTAACGCTCTTGAAGCTAAAGTTCTTCCATTAGAAAAAAGGCAAAGCATATTAAAGCTGTGCAGCGTTTTGGTTGGGAATGCAGGAGAGGCAAATTTCAAAGAAATTGAATATCGCTACAACGGCTCCGAAAAAATAAGTTTTGCAAACTTGCCCGCAGGCACAGACACCCTCTCCATCTCTGCCCTTGTTTGCGATGGCAACGAGGCAGCGGCCTTGGAACAAGGCACTCCTTTGCAAGCAAAAAATTCTGCAATGCAAATGTGCGAAATTTATTCGGTGCTAAATGCCACCCCATTTTTGCCGCCACAAGCCAGCAAATCGTGGGAATGGCAAATTTTAGCTCTTTTGCAAAAAAACTATCTGCAATTTTTTGAAGGCAATGCTCTAAAAAACGCACTTGAAATTCAGCTTTGGAACGCACAGGGAAAACGCAACTTTCTATCGCATAGCATAAAAAGTCTTTATTTGCAAAACAAAAGTGCGGTGCATAAAGGCTGCCTTGTTCCTGCGGCAAGCATAAAAATAATTATGAATCTGGGTTCCATAGATAACCCAGGAATTTTAAAAGTATTTGGAGAAATGCTTTTTTACCTGTTCAAAAAAATTTTTATTTGCAATATGCTGGTTGAACTTGTTTTGCGAATTGAACCCTTTGGAATGGAGTTAAAATGGGAATAAAGAGTTCTTTTTTTGAATGGGTGTTTAATTTTTTAATGGAAAAAAACGGCAAAAAGCTGCGCATAATCGCAAGCAATTCGCTAAAACACCCGCTTGGGGATATAGATTTCGCAGAGACTAAAGAAAAAGAAGTTTTGCTAGCGGTAAACGAAATGAGTTTAACAGGCGCAGATTCCCCTTTGCCAGATAATTTTTTGCGAGGCATAAGAACAGAGAACGAAAACTCCCTTGAACTCTCAGAATTTTTGAACTCATTGCAGCACCAAATATCAATGCTAAGGTTCAATGCCATTTTGGAGAAAAGCCCTTTTTTATTACAAAAGCTGGGAAATGAAAAATGGAAAAATCGCTTTGCCTCTTACAACGAGAAATTCTCGCCAGAATATTTGAGATGTTTTTTTTCAAAAATGTTTCCCAGCGCACAAATATCTGTTTATTGTTTTGAACCTCTTAGAATTGAAAACCCAAGCCCCATTGTTTTGGGCAAAGCAAATTTGAATGGTTCGCAGCTTTTAGGGAAATTTTGCATTAGCATAACAGAAGCTATGCGCATAGAAGTTAAAGACATTCCGCTTAAGCAAAGCATTGAATTGAAAAGAAAAAAGAATTTTATAGCAGAAAAATTTCCTTTTAAAATAAAAATAGAATTCAGCACAAACGCAGATGGCAATGCAATGAGCAACAAACTCTCCGAAAACTTTTGGCTTGGCAGCAATAATTTTGAACCTTTTAAATGGGAGATGTGGATATGAGGAAAATGGGAAGTGGGGAGTGGCTAGTGGCTAGTGGTTTGGTTTTAACCGCTTGTATGCAGTTGGAGTATATAGAGATTCCTTTGGAAGAGGAAGTTTCTTCTAGCTCGGAGATGGAAGTTGTGGTTTCTTCCAGTTCGGAAGCTGTTGGTTCAATTTTACAAATTGGCAAATACGAGCTTTTATATACGGGAATAAGTTATTACGATGCTATTCTCCTGTGCAATAAAATGTCGCTACAAGAGGGCTTAGATACGCTTTATCAATACGATAAACCCGTGTTTACAGAAGATTCTCTTTTTTGGCTGCCAAATATAAGAGTTTTGGAAAATCGCTTTGGCTATCGTTTGCCAACCAAGGAAGAATGGCAGCAGGCAAAAGAGAATGGCGAAATAGAAAAACTTAACGAAGAAGTTGGCGAGTGGCTTTATGGGCAGTCTAATTCCATGTATGGAACTTTTGAGCTTGCCCCACATTTTATAAAGGCGGTGGGTTTGTATAAAGAAAAGGAGGGAAATCCTGTGTATGGAATGAGGGTTATAATCTCCATTCAAGGGGGGAATGCTATATTTCTTCGCTAATTATAAAATGCGGCCTTGCTTTAACCTCTGTATAAGTTTTTGCGAGGTATTGCCCTAAAATTCCTGTTGTGAGCAGTTGTATTCCGCTGCAAAAAAGAATTATACATATTGTGCTTGCCCAACCGCTCACAGGGTCGCCATACATAATTTTTCTTGCTATCACAAATATAATAGACAGGCAAGAGGCTAAAAACATAAGTATTCCTATTATGCTTGCCAAAGCAAGAGGTTTTGCAGAAAATGCCACAATGCCGTCTAAGGAATATAATAGAAGTTTCCCAAAAGACCATTTGCTTTCGCCTGCAATTCTTTTTGCGTTTTCGTATTCAAACCATTTTGTTTTAAAACCAATCCAAGGAAAAATGCCTTTTGAAAAACGGTTTCTCTCGTTAAGGAGCAAAATAGCGTTTGCATATTTTCTAGACATAAGCCTAAAATCCCTTGCTCCATCTACTATATTCATATCCGAAACTTTTCGCATTATTTTATAAAAAATGTGAGCAAAAAAAGAGCGGATAATAGGCTCGCCTTTGCGGCTCACCCTTCTAGTTCCAACGCAATCTGCCTCGCCGCTTTGAGTGATACTAAGCATTTGAGGAATTAAGTCTGGCGGGTCTTGCAAATCTGCGTCCATAATGGCTAAAAAATTGCCTTTTGCTTTTGATAAACCCGCAAGCATAGCGGCTTCTTTTCCAAAATTTTTAGATAAAATAATATAGCGTACTCTACTATCATTCTTTGAGAGGTTTTTTAAAACTTCTGCGGTGTTATCTGTTGAACCATCGTCTATAAAAACAAATTCGCTTTCTGCTGGAATAAATTTATTTGTTTCTGCATAAAATTCCAAAACCGAAGATTCTTCATTTTTGCACGGAACTATTATGGATAATACAGGCTGCATATTAAAAAGCCGGAATAAGGATGAATAAAAGCGATAAAATTGCAAAAAACAGCATAGATGTATAAGCTAGTATTTTTAAACGGAAGTTTTCTAAAATGTGCACTCCACGTACAGAAAAATAAGCAAGGGGAAAAATTACCGGAAAAATATAACGAAATTCATTAGAACAAGAATAAGGATAATTAATTCTTAAATACATAAGCGCAGAAAATAAACTTATTGCAAAAAGCACTGCTGGCAATTCCCTGTATTTTGCGTGTATTGTGCCCCACAAGGCAAACACAAAAATAAGCAAGGCTAAAGCGCATAACGCAGTTATAAGCGTGCGCCCGGCAGGAGACTTAAGCAACGCAATATCGTGAGACAAATACAAAGACGATTTTATAGCATAATTCCAAAAATACTGCCTTCCACCTTCATCAACCCAAGCAGAAGTGCCTGGTATAAGCAAATAATCTTTTAAATCTAAATACAAATAATTGCCCGCTGTATTATTAACTCTTAACCCACCGTGCAAACTATTGCCGTTTCCAACTATGTCAATTTTTTTTCCTTCAAAAATATCTATAATTGTTCTGTGGTTTGAAATTCCTATAAACAATAAAACCGTAAATGCAGAGGCAAGCAATGCGCGCAAAGAACCTATTTTCAAAAAACGCACCGTGCATAAAACATAAACCACAACCCAAACGGCCAAAATAACAAAACCTGTGGACTTTGAAGCCAAGGCTATTGAAGCACCAAGCGATGCTAAAAACATATCTAAATTTTTATGCGTTAGCCAGTATCTTTGCGCAAACAGCATGCAAAACAAAGCTCCGAAATAAAATTCAATATCGTTGTTAATGCGTGGCCCAGCTATGGCAAAACCAGTCCAAAAAACCGAAATAATAGAGGCTAAATAAGCAAGGCGATTATTTCCGAATAAATTTAAAATCAAAGCCACCCCAAAAATAATGCTTGCAAAAGAAAATAAAAGTTGCCCTTGCTGCAAAATTCTGCCAGTTAAAACGGGGTCGTAGCTATCCACAACATTTTTCACAACCGCAGATGCCACGTAATACGGAGGTGGTTGATAACATACCCAACATTCATCGTTTTTGGGTATGCGTTTTTCTTCGGCAATTATTTGCATGTAATGCAAATGAGCTTCTATATCGTGGGGGCTTTGCATGGGCCCCATATACGTATATACAATTAAACGCACTATTATCCCAAGCAGTATAATGGAAATAGCAATAAATCCAAATTTAAATTTTCTTAAAATCAATGCAATAGAAAGCAAAAGGAGCAAGGTAAAAATGTAATGCTTTAAAGAAAGCGCTCTAATCCCGTTGGGACTTTCAATTCTAAGCCCGCCAGGACCACCATCATTTTTCATTTGCAATTTTATTCTATTCAAACCTTTTTGCGTATATTCAGATAAATCAAGCATAATGCCATTGTTGTAATCGCATGGTTTTTTTATAGTTTTTTGCGGGAACGCTTTTCCGTTTATTTCAATGCCCAAAATGCAGTCGTCTGGATAAAATTTATAAACAGAATTTTTGTTGTTTTCAACATCTATATTAAAAGAAATTGAAAAATTTGAATTTTCTGCAATTTTATTAGTTGAAAGAGGAATAGACTCTGGGTAAGAATTTCCGTCTATGGTTAATTCAATATTATTGATATTTAATTTTGCAGGAATAATCCAAAACCAAGCTAAAGCAAGCAAGGGCAGTAAACAAAACAATGGTTTGTGCAAAATTTTTTTTATGATTTTCATATTCTACTTTTTCCTAAAATAAATATTATACTTTGTTTCTGAACGAGGAATATCAGCAACATTTTCCCAAGGTTCCAAAGTAAAATATTGGTCTAAAATAGGCTGAACCGCTTCTCTAACTGGTTCTTGAATCCAACCCATAACCGCCACTTGGGAATTCATAAGCATAGAAAAAACGGTTTCTCTAAATTCTGGAATATCCCTAATCCATTCTTCATATTGAATAAAATAAGGCCCTAAGGGAGAATGAGTAGTCCAACCGTAAACATGATTTCCGCTTCTGCCTAAATACATATAACGTTCAATACCCGCTTTTTCTAACACGGCATCTATATAAACCACTTCTTTTAATTGTTCCTGTTTTTCTCGCTCCAAGTTTTTTGCCCTATTCTTATAATTCAAATTTGGTAAACTAAGCACACACACAGATAACAACACCAAGATTATGTTTGTAAAATTAAATTTTTCTATATTGATTTTTTCTGTATTTAAAAACAGGGCAAATAAAGCAAAATAAAATGGAATGGCAAAAACAAAATGGTGGTTATAATATTCTCCACCAAGGCCAACAGCAAAGCAAGTTAATAAAAATGCCACCAATGTTTTTATGGATACATTCGCAAATAACAGTGCCACAAGAACCCAGCCCAAACCATAAGAAAAAGCATTCATGTCTTCCCACAATTTCCAGAATTCCATTGCTCTTTTGTACGGTGAACCAAATCTGTTTACCCAAAATTGCTGCATAAATTCAAAATAATGCAAAAAATCTCCAAACCAACCAAAAATGAGCAACAATAGAAAACCAACAAATATAGCTATTCCAAGCGGTAATAAAAACCTAAAACACCAATCTTTTAAATTTTCGCACAACAATATAGAAGCTGCCAGAATAGGAAATAAGAAAGGTTCTTTAAAACCACAAGCGCCTAAAATTCCTATTGCAGAAATAGCAATTAGCAATTTTTTTCTTTTATAAAAATTTGGGTAAGCAAATGCAAAAACCGCAAGGCATCCGAAACTTGCCCCAAAAGACTCTACTTGCACTTCTCCAGAGCGCTCTGCAGAATAAAGCGCCATAGCAAAACCAAACAAAGCGCAAATAACAAATTTCAAAACGGAGCGATTTGGAAAAATAAACCAAAATAAAACTGGAATAACCGCAATAACAATAAGAACAAAGCATTGAACATAATGAGTGAAATCAGAAGTTCCAAATATTTTATAAGAAATTGCGCTTAATAAAAAAATACCAGGGGGTTTAATATCCCAAAGCCCGCTCCAAGGCGAAATACC
>Ga0182472_107429_pt1 | contig 10387 bp, 9 predicted proteins | sample TergutNc150P3_FD_120804 | JGI IMG/M metagenome (GOLD analysis project Ga0182472, IMG submission 120804)
ACGGGAACGCCGGCTTCTTCGCTAAAAGTCACTTTAAAGCCTTTTTCCAAAAGCTTTTCTAAAATTTTGCGCATTTTATTCTCCTGTTAAATTTTTTTCAGTATTTTTCAACTCTTTAAGGGTTATGCTCAGTTTTTTTAGCTTGCGAAACAACAAGATTATTGCAAACAGCATAACAATGCAACCAACGGCTATTCCAATTAAAGATTCTCTGCTAATTGATTGTTGCGCAGGCAGAGAAAAATCCGCTTTTAATAGAATTCTTTTTGAAATTGCCTCGCTCGCTAGGAATTTCCAGTGAATAACACCCGATGTTTTGTCTTGACCAATAGAGGCTGCCTCTATCGGTTCGCTGTTTATCAGCATTCCTCCTTGTGGCAAAATCAATGTATATTCCCAAAAAGCAGAATCGTTTTTAATTATTTGCTCTATAGCAAATGGAGAAATGCTTTCTTCGGGAACAGCCAAGCCATCTTCGCTTTCTGCGGTTGGGTTTATTATGCGTTCAAAAGAATAACCGTTCTTAAGCGTATCTATTTTTTTAAGTGAAATATAGCCAATCAAGTCTTCTTTTTCAAATTTTTTATTTCCTTGCCAAGATAGCAAGTTTTCAAAAGATAATTTGAAATTCAATGAATAAAGTGAATCTCTTTGAGAAAACCATGCGGAATCAAATTTAAGCCCAGGAATAGAATCGTAATTTGTTTTTATCTTTCCTATAAAATTAGAATCTGGCTCGCAAGGATAAATGCTTGCAGAAAACTGCGCACTTCCGTCACTACGAATTTCAATAGAATCGGCATATTCATCTATACAGGCTAAAAAACACAACGAAAAAAGGGCTAAAAGAATAAATCTCATAGTTATAATATAGAATTTTTCTGGCTTAAATCTTTTTTTTTGCATTAGTACGTTACATTGTGTTAAGAAATAGTTATATTTATAATATTATATCTATTTTATTTTCAGGGGGTTTAGCATGAAAACATTGAGTTTAAAAATTAAGTTCGCACTTATAATGGTAGTATTGAGTTTGCTTTCCGCAGGTACGGTAGGCCTTGTAATACTGTTCAAAGCACAGGAAAACATCAGTAGCCTATCCATGCTATACGCTAAAAACGATTCTGAGGCATCGGCTTCAAATGTGATGAGATTCATTGAACCTCACTGGTTCACCGTAGAAACCATAGGGCAGATGATGGAGCGCTATGAAGATTTGCCACGCTCCGAAAGGCGAAATTTTTTCAATGCAGCACTTGAAGCTCTGGTGAATAGAAATCAGGGTATTCTGGCTGCCTGGTGCAACTGGGAACCCAATACTTTGGAAGGAGATGATTCAGAATATCTTAACGTTCCTGGAGCTGAACGCAACGGACGTTTTGCACCTTATTGGTTTAGATCACCATCGGGCGTAAAAGTTGAAACGTTGGTGGATTACGACAAGTCCGGAGAGGGCGATTATTACATGTTAGCAAAAAATTCTGGACGCACCACGCTTTTGGATCCATATCTCTACAAGGTAAATGGAAAAAATGTTCTTATCACCTCAATTGCTGCGCCCATACGCTCAAAGAAAGGTACCATTTTAGGCGTTGTTGGCGTTGATATTAGCGTTGAGGAAATTCAGAAAATTTCCCAAGCCCGCAAACCCTTAGGTGACGCTCTTACCGCAGTGTTCAGCAACAACGGCACCGTAACGGGGCATTTTGACACAACCCGCATAGGGAAAAAAATACTGGAATCAGAAAAAGATATGTTTGGGCCATATCTTGAAGGTTATATGAGCCATCTCAAAGAAGGAAAGCCATATTCCTTTGTAAGATATATTCCAGCGATAAATTCAAATATGGCATTATTTTTCACCCCAATTAAAATTGGTGAATCTACAACCCCTTGGAGTTTTGCGGTGGCTATTTCAAACAAGACCGTTATGGCTCCTGTGTACAAAATGATAAAAATTGCTATTTATGCGAGTGCTGCTATGCTTGTGGCGGTAATCATAGTAGCAGCGTTTATGTCCAGATCCATAAGCAGGCCTATTGTAAAGGTAACCAACACAATCAAAAATATCTCCGAAGGCGAAGGCGATTTAACCAAAAGAGTAGAAACCCGTGCCGGAGGCGAAATAGGCTCTTTGGTGCGTTATTTTAATAAATTAATGGATACCATTCAGCACCCAATTAAAGAAACCAAAATAACAGTAAATGGCTTGGCAGCAGCGGCAGATAAACTTTCTGCTGTTTCCGACAGGCTCTCCGATATTTCCAAAGAAACGGTTAATCACGTTAGCAATGCAGCAACTACTGCCGAGCAAATGGCAGAGAATATAAGAGCTATGGCAAGCGGAGCCGAACAGGCGAGCGTTAATGCAAGCGAAGTAGCCAGCGCCACGGAGCAAATGGCCGTAAATATCAATGCAATGGCAGGCGGAGCCAAGCAGGCAAGCCTTAATGCAAGCGAAGTAGCTGGTGCGGCAGAGCAGATGTCTGTCAATATGAATACGATAGCCTCTGCAATTGAAGAAATGAGCGCAAGCATCAACCAAATAGCTAACTCTGCAGGCGAGGCACGCCATATTGCAGAAGATGCAACCGTAAAATCCACTGGTGCAACAAACGCAATGAATAAACTTGGCTTAGCCGCCAAAGAAATTGGACAGGTCACCAATGTCATCAAAAAAATTGCAAATAAAACTAATCTTTTGGCTCTAAATGCTACAATCCAAGCTGCCGGTGCCGGCGAAGCAGGCAAAGGTTTTGCCGTAGTTGCCAGTGAAATAAAAGAACTTGCCAATCAGAGCGCCCAAAGCGCAGACGATATAGCTAACCGCATAGAAGGCGTTCAAAGCGAAACTATTGCAGCAGTGGAAGTTATACGTGAGGTGAGCAGCACTATTACTAAAATAAACAAAAGCGTTGATTCAATAGCAGGCCATGTTGAGCAGCAAACCAAAGTTAGCAACGAAATAGCAAACAATGTGGCACAAGCAAACGTTGGCGCAAAGCGAGTGGCTTCTGCCATAGGTGAGGTTGCCAGAGGCACCAACGAAATTGCAAGCAATGTAACGCAGGCAAGCACAGGCGCAAAACGGGTGGCTACAGCCATAAGCGAAATAGCCAAAGGCAGCCGCGATATTGCTGCAAATGCAGGCGAAGCGGTAAAGGGAACCGACAATATAAAAGAAAATATGGCGGTTGCAAGCAAAGCAGCAGCAGAGTCCAATAAAGATGCCTCGCAGGTAAATTCTTCGGCAAGTGATTTGGCAGAAACAGCAAATAGCTTGAGAGGGGTTGTAGAAAAATTCAAGGTGTGATTAAGCATTCCCCCCTTGAATGGAGATTTTTTAACAAAAATCACCATTCGTCCCCCCGTTTTTCCGCTCGGAGAGCTAACGGGGGGAACGCCACTGCGAGATTCAGAGTTAATCAGTGGCTACATAGAATTTGTGCAGCATCTGAATCCGACTGTTGGGTCTAAAAAGAATTTTGAGGCATTTATAGTTTCTGTTCCTAAAATCAGAACTTGCCGCTTTTCTAGCCTTTCGTACTTCAAACCCTGCCAAATCACATCCAAATATTTATCGCCACCCCGATTGTTATATTCTTCTTGATTAACATAGTCGGTGCCAAGGGAATTTCCAGAGGAATCGGTGAGCGAATAAAACAAAATTATACCCGTAAATTTACTCGGATCCAAAATATCGTGAAGTATGCGCGTGGTATCTCTGCTTAGCAAAGTGTCTATGCGGGAGCCGCTCCTATACAAGTAAACACTATCGGTGGTGTATTTTGGTCTTATGCGGGTTGGGGTAAATCTATTTTTGCATTGGGCAAGCTCTACCCTTGAAGCTCCTCCAAAAATTGCATAACTGCTCCCTTTTAGCAAAGGAACTTCGCCAGAATCCCCTTTGCTTACAACCCATTCTTGCAACTGCCCTGGCAAATCTCTAACGCCATTTCTATTTGCACAAATTTTGTTGCGCCTCGCAATGTTGCTTGCAGAAATGGAGTCTCCGGTACCAACTCCGCAATACCCAAACAAAAATTTATCTGGGCTAAAATTTCTTTCTTCTATAACCCCATATCTGGAACCGCCAGCTGTGCAAGCAGCATTCCATTCTAGTTCGGTACATAATCTAAAATTCAAAACTTCGCATTCTTTTTTTGCTTTTTCGTAGAGAATATTTCTTTCAAATTTACCTTCTGAATTATGCTGCAATTTTTCCATGCAAAAAACAGATGAATCTATTTTAATCGGAACAAAATTTTGTGGACATTTGTATTTCCAAAGTTCGCCTTTTGAAACAACAATAGTTTCTACCCACGCTTTTGAATAATATCCTGAGTTATCAACTGCTCTTATTCGCAAGGTAATTGTATCTCCCGGCAAAACCCAGCGCAGGGTATCACTTATAAATTGCCCATTTACAGTATCCAATTTCATGGAATTATTTTCCAATTTGTATCGAGCATTATAGTAGTCTTCCAACACAACAAAATCTCTAACAATAGGCTCCCAGTTTTCGCCATTTTTTTGTTCAATCAAATATTTTCTCACTTCTCTGTACATTTGATAATTTGGTGGAATACGGAGGCTAGAATCTAGTTGTATTGGTGTTGGGCTTTCAAGAGGGTCAATACTACGAGGCCAAAATAAAATAAGTCGGTTTGAATCAAGCCGTGGCAATCCATCTCCAGAATCTTTATAAAACCAAAATTTATTCGCTATGAGCGGAGGAATTGTATCGGTTGTTGATACAATTCTGTTTTCTGGTTTAGACTGATTTCCAGCACTATCGTAAGCGACTATTGTTATTTTATAGTGCTGCTCTGGCTTTAAATCAGAAATTTCCACTTTCCAGCTGTTTGCCTGAATATCATCGACTACAAAGCCTTTTCTGTCTAGAATCGCAAATCTTAAAAAACTCTGATTTTGATTTTTATCTTCTTCCAACACAACACTGCGTCCTTCTTTTCTGAATTTGTAAAAACGTTTTAAATCCGAGAAATCTATGGATTGTCCAGAAAGGCTTGCTTTCACAGTTGCATTTCTTATGTTTTCGCTTTTGTCTGCTGCTTCTACGCTAATATCGTAACCTACTATGGGCCCGCTCACTTCTTCTGGAAAGTAAAAATCCCGTTGGTCTGTGGGGCGAATCCAATTTATCCAAATAGATTTTGATGCCGCAGAATCGCTAAAATACACTATTGATGGAGGAACATCATCGCCAAAATAAACATATAAATGCTTAACAGCTCCTTTTTCATTCCCTGCATATTTTGCCCAAATTGCAATATGCAAGCTGTCTCTCTTCAAAAATTTACTTATCAACTGGGTTAAATCTAAAGAATCGTTCTCCACTTTGCTATTGTAAGCTATACTGGCAGAAGCCCCGCTTATTTGCGCTTGCGATATATTTTGAACTGAATCGTTTACTACTGTGGTATCTAGCCATATATAATAATTTTGCAAATCTTTTCTTTCTATAGGATGCTGCCACCTCATAAGATAACAATCCTTGCACGTTTTGGCAATGGATACATCTAAAACTGTTCTCTCAAAAGGATATGTAGGATTAGTGTTGTCGTTTGAACAAGCAGATAATAAAAGAAATATAAAAATAGCTGGTAACTTTGAACGCACTTTTACAAAGGTAGTAAAAATTTATCTTAAAACTTTTTCCTTATATCATCTAAGGGCATTTTCATAAAAACAGCCTCGCCCCTAGGCGTTTCATAAGGGTTTTGCAAAAACAGCAAATCAGAGACAATCGTTTTCATATCTTGCGCAGAAAGCTCCGCTCCACTTTGAATTGCAGAACTATTTGCATAAGAGAGAGCATTTTTTTTGAACATATCACTCTCTTTACTATCGTAGGCATTTTGCAAAAAAACAATTATAGCCGTAGCTGCCGCACTAATTTTCAAATGAGCAGGAATGCTCCGCAAACGCCAAGTGCTTGTTCCAAAGGGTTCTATGTTAAAGCCCAGTTTTTTCAATTCGTTTTTTTGAGCCTCCAATATAGGCAACAAATAAGATGGAATTTCAACATTTTCTGGAAATAAAAGTTCCTGACTATTCAAGCTCTCGTTATTTTGAAATGCAGAGAGAGCGCGCTCATAAAGTATTAGCTTGTGTGCCCTGTGCTGGTCTATTATCAGCATACTATTGCCATGCTCGCAAATAATGTAAGATTTGCCTATTTGCAAACAGTCGGGAGAATTGCCATGAGCCTTGTCTGCAAGGTCTAAACCCCCAGAACCTGTGGCTACTGGAATTATGCGAGAATCTGGAAAGAGTTCTTTTGCAACTTTTTCTTCACTAACTACTAACTGCTGCTCACCTGCCTGCACCGCTACATCTGCCACATAAGCCGGAGCATGCTCTCTGAGAGTATTTGTTATTGAAATGGAGGGGTAAGAAATGGCGTTTTGCAAAGCGTTGTGCACCGCATGATTAACAGCCAAAAAAACCGCATTGTCTTTTGAAAAGCGAACTTCCCTCTTTGCAGGGTGAACATTTACATCAAAGGTCTCTTGCGGCATTTCCAAAAAAATAATGGCTATGGGTGAAAAATCACCATAAGGAGAGTATGCTTGGTTAATGGCTTTGGATATCAAGGCATTGTAAATTGGGCGTTTTTGCAAGTAAATGTAAGGAATATTTCTTTTGTTGCTCTGCAAATCTTCTGGAGCATTCACAAAGCCTCTAACCTTAATACCCTGCTCTTCCCACTCAATATCTAACAAGGAACGAGCAACAGAGGCTCCCAAGCAATCTGAGATTCTAGACCGCAAACTTCCCTCTGCTGCGCTGAATAGCAAGCGGTTATCTGCCCTGTATTCAAAATGCACATGTTCGTTTGCTATGGCAAGCCTTGTTATGCAGTCTAAAATCCTTGAATTTTCAACGGAATCGTTTTTCAAAAACTCCGCACGCACCGGAGCGTTGAAAAATATATCTTTAACGGTAATTGATGTGCCAAAAGGCAGGGCTGCCTCTTCTTTTGATTTTAAAAAGCCAGCTTCAAACTCTGCGCGAATGCCACTAACCCCCTCACGTTTGGTCATGCTCTCTATAGTCAATTTGGATATAGATGCTATTGAGCTTAGAGCCTCGCCCCTAAACCCGTTAGTGCATAATCTTAGTAAATCGTTCACGTCTCTAAGCTTTGAGGTTGCGTGGCGCATAACGCTTTTCTCTATGTCTTCTGACTCTATTCCAGAGCCATTATCTGAAATTTGAATTAAATCTTTGCCCCCCTTTTTCACAGAGATTTTTATTCTGGTTGCCCCGGCGTCCAAGCTATTTTCCACCAATTCCTTAACTGCAGAGGCCGGCCTTTCAATAACTTCACCTGCGGCTATTTGATTTATAACGCTGTCGGGCAAAAGTTGTATTTGGGGCATAGCGAAAAAGGTAGAATTTTTTACTATATTTTTAGAAAATGGCTTATATTAAACAAAAAGCAAATTTAACGCTCATAACTGCGCTTTGCGCACTTCTGCTTTCATGCGATACGGAATTCCTAGAATCTTGGGAATTTTGGAAAAAATCCTCGTATATTGTTGTGGCAGAGGTTGGAAATTCACGCTTGTATTTGCACGAGCTTAAAGAAACCAAGAATACAAAGGATACCGTTTCAAGAGAGGAATGGGCTAACCGCATAGAATCTTGGGTAAATTTTGAGGTTATGTACAGGGAGGCTTTGAAGCGAGGTTTGCAAAAAGACCCAGTGACGCAAAAGCTAATAAAAGATGCAGAGAAAAAAATTTTGGTGGACAGGCTCAAAATATCGATGTACGATGCCGTTGATACGGAATCCGACAAAGAAACGCAAGAATTCTACGAAAAGAACAAAGAAATGTTCCGTGTAGATTCTTCCTCTTTTTTGCCTCTTTCCAAGGTTCTGCCTCAAATACAAAGCATGATACTGGTAGAAAAACAAATTAAAAAAGAAAAAAAATGGCTTGCAGAAGTAAAAAACTATTATTCAATAGAAGTTTACCCTCAATATCTGGATTCCTTGTAAAGTGCCACTAGTCCTAGCTAGCAAAAGTCCTAGAAGGGCACAAATTTTGGAATTGTTGGGAGTTAAATTTCGCGTGGAATTGCCGGGCTGCGAAGAAAATGCCGAAAATATCCCCTTTAAAAATATACCCTTGGAACTTGCCAAAAGAAAGGCTTTGAATGTGTCTGCAAAATTCCAAAACGATTTTGTGCTGGGGGGTGATACCCTTGTTTTTTGTAAAAATGAGGTTTTAGGCAAGCCAAAAAACGAAAATGATGCTTACGAAATGCTTAAAAAGTTGAAAAATAAGGTTCATAACGTGATTAGCGGGCTTGCACTTTGCCAAAATAACGAGATTTTATTCTCCGGAGAAAGTCAAACAGAGGTGCATTTCAGAGATTATTCGGATTTGGAAATTCTAGATTATATATCCACAATGGAATTTGCAGACAAGGCAGGTGCTTATGGAGCACAAGGAAAAGGCGCTAGGTTTATAAAATCAATAAACGGTTGCTTTTACAACGTTATGGGATTACCTATAGCCCTGACCTTGGAGGCTCTTAACAAAGTAAAATAAACGGAGAAACTTATGGCAGAAGAACAAGAAAATGACTTGAATTTGGGCGAAAATGAGCGCGTTGGCGATTATTTGCACCGCATTCGCAAAATTCGTGGCTTGGAACTAGAAAACCTGGCAAAATCCATTCGCTTAGGAAAAAACATTCTGGAAGCAATAGAAGCGAATAATTGGAGCTACTTTCCAACAGAAGCTTATCTGCGAAGCTATATTGTGTCTCTGTGCGATAAATTATCTTTGGATAAAAATTTGGTGCTGAAAAAATTTTCAGCAGAAATAAATTCGCAATTCTGGATAACTCAAACAAATATTATGAGCGAATCAGAGCAAGAAAAAGATTCTCCAGAGGCTGCTACGTCTAGCAATGTACCAAAAGCAGCCATAATAATTATCTTGGCAATTATAGCAATCCTGTTTTTTGCCAGCAAAATGTTAAATAACTATTCAACAGAAGAAGACTATGACTTTGATGAAGGAACTCAAAAAACCGAAGATTTTGAAATTTTAGAAGAAAATGCCAATGCCCCAGACTCTTCAGGCGTGGCTGTAATTGATACAGTTCCTCTCCCCACCAAGGCAATGGTAGCAGAGGCAGTACCTGCGGTTGTTCCGGGCGTGGACACTCTTCGTTTTGAATGCACTCCATCTGCCACCGACAGTACTTGCGGAGTAACGGTTAAAGGCGTTGATACAAAAATGGGCTATTTCAAAAAGATGACAAACAAATACATAAACCGCGAAGATACTATGCAAGTGACCATCACAGTTCCGAACAGAACAAAGTTATTCGTAAACAACTCAAAATTGGACTACGGCAGCTTTAACACGCTTCTATTCTATAACGGAAAGATAGTCAATAAAATAAACAGGGAATTGAGATAGGAATTTCAATCAAATGACTGTTTACATACTGCTGTTTCTTTTGGGCTTTATATTGGCAGTATGTATGTTGGCTTATGCAAGCATACAAGTAGCGGAATTGAATAAAAAAACAGAACAATTCAGCAAAAATTTAAGAGATCGCTATTCAAAACCTACAATTAGCGAAGATGCGAAAAAAGAACTGGAAAAAGCAGAGAAAGCTGAAAAGGCAGAGAAGGCAGAGAAGGAGAAGGTGGAAAATGAAAAGAAAAGCTAGCATTTCCAGAAAAACAGCAGAAACAGACATTGAATTATATTTGGATTTGGACTCTAAAAAAAAAGGTAGCATAAAAAGCGGAAGCGCATTTTTAGACCACATGCTCAATTTGTTCCAGTCGCATGCAGGGGTTGAACTTAGCCTTGCATGCAAGGGCGATGTAGAAATAGATTTTCACCACAGCATAGAAGATATAGGCATAGTTTTGGGTTCTGGCTTGAACCAAGCCCTTGGAGATAAAAAAGGCATTGAGCGTTTTGGTTTTTACTTTGCCCCCATGGACGAATGCCTCGCAAGAGTAGCTTTGGATTTCAGCGGCCGCTACGCTTATGTTTTGCAAGGAAATTTACCCGCAAGAATAGGCGACTTGGATTCCAGCCTTTGGGAACATTTTTTCAAAAGCCTAGCCGAAAATGCAAAAATGAATTTACACATAGAACTTCTCTACGGTCAAGACGGCCACCACTGCATGGAAGCCATATTCAAAGCATTCGCTAGGTCTGTTGCCATGGCAATAGGCAAGGGCAAGAATGCAGACGAAATACCCAGCACTAAGGGAACGCTTTAATTTGCTATATAATATATGTTTTTCTATATTATATAGCAATATGAAAAACTGGGTGGAATATTCCGAAAATTTGCTCAAATTGGGCGAAAGCGT
>Ga0182472_103050_pt1 | contig 10310 bp, 21 predicted proteins | sample TergutNc150P3_FD_120804 | JGI IMG/M metagenome (GOLD analysis project Ga0182472, IMG submission 120804)
GAGAAAGGTGGGGGGGGGGGGGGGGGGGGGGGGGGGGGTAAAACTTAAAATAGAGTCTCTGGTGCAAGCTCTGGAAAATATTATTCTCCTAGACCTTGCGGCGCAGGCTCTGGCAAAAAGCATTTTTGGTGGCAAAAATTGCATTAGGGGTAAATATAGAAAATAATTGGAAAGAAATTATCCGTGTTCATAAGCTATTCTATCTGGGTTAAAAAGTATCTTTTAAGGCTATTATATGTTATTTCGCTATTTGGGCGTTTATTGAAAGTTTCCTTCCACGGCGGTTCCTCGTGAGTCATCTTCATAAGCTTTATTGCCGAAAACTGGCCATATTCGTCCATTACATTTTTGAATACATTATATTCTCTATTTGCTAGCTTGACCATTTTTTCCTCTCCATTGAGAGTTATGGCACCGTTTTCAAATTTCTTGAAGTGATGATACGCACTCTCCACCACAGGTCCATATGCCCAAGCCAATATTGGCTCTTCAAACAGTTTCTTGTCAAACATTGCTATGAAAAAGCCTTGCAGGTAATAAAGCATTTTTTGCAATTTTAAATTGGATATGATTTCCCCCTACTAAGTTAAAATAATCGTTAATTTAGCCAGTTTTCCGCTGGAAATCGGTATTGTTTGCCAAAACATAACCATTAACCATAGGAGAAACAGTATATGGCAAAATCACAGGACAGGCAGTTGGCACAATGCGTGGAGCTTTCAAGCTACATGGACAAAGAGGGAAAAACCCGAGAAACTGCTAAATTACGCTTGGATAATAACGACACGAAAGAGTTTGAGGTAGCTATTACCAAGTACTTCAAACCCATAAAAGATAGGTATTACACACCTATTATTGACGTTATTGCAGTCGCTAAATACAGCGAGGCAAAGAAAAAAGCGTATAACAAGAAGCAGGCGGTAATCCACTGGGAGGAGGTTTAAAATGAAGGTGTTCCGTTGTGAAAAATGCAACTCAAGGCAAGTCTCAAAAACGTTGGTTTTCTACTGTAATTCCTGCGGTTTTAAAAACTCATTTAGAGGCAAAAAATGAATTGCCGTTTTTCCAAATTCGTAGTAGACATAGGCAGGTTTTTGCAACGTCAATACCGCAAAATTTGCGTAATGTTTGTCGTGCGTAAAAACCTGCTTCAATACGAAGTTTATTACGTGAGGTTCCCAAATGGATAACGTTACTGTATACGGCATAGCTATCACGCGGACAGCTTCCTGTGATATAATTGAGGCTTGCCTTACGAACGTTGCTTTCTTTGTTGTTAGCATTGTTTTAATTAACGTTGTTTGCAAAATATTAGAATTGATTATAGAGGAGACTGTTTGAATGTCAGTTAATCGCTTCATAAAATGCTGTGCGTGGGCACTCGTGAGGATAACGGCTTGGGAAAGTCTGACGGGGTGGGGCGGTAGTCTATGAGTGGTAGAAAATGCGAAAGATGTTTTAATGAGAAGTTAGGCTATTGTCCCTTTGATTTTGCTTGTCAGGATAGACCGTGGGAACGTTTTGGTAAGGTTAAAAATGCTTTGGGTAAAGAAAATGAGTTATTGGAGAAAAAATAATGTTAGGCACTTTTGCGGGTTTTTTGGTTATGTTCTGGGTTTTCGTCTCTATTGAGAGGTCAATATGATAGTCGGTGCTATTCCTGCTTATGTTTCTGCTGTGGATTATATCCCGCCTGCTTTTGGCTTTGTCTTTTGGCTTTCGTCTCTTTTTTTTATTGACTGGCTTGAAAAAAGGAGTGGGAAATAATGTCTTTTACCTGTTATGAATATCCGTATTGCGAGGTTCTTTGTCAGTTCAGAGCTGGGGCATTTAATGACTTTGCGGGTCTTTACGATTACTGCCAAAAGTTTACAGGGAGCGAGGCACCGTGCATGGAATCTTATATGAGTTGCGAATTATACGCACCTAGTATAGATACTGTGTATATACAGCAATGCGACACTACGGATTTTTACAACGACTTTAACAATGCGGTTAACAACAAGGCAATGGGTGTTTTTTTGACAAGCGTAATGGCGGGAATTCTCGCGGTTCGTGCCGTTATCAAGGTAATAAAGGGGGCAGTAAGATGATGTATAAACTTTTCTTGGGCGTCAATAGGTGGGCGCAGGAGCGTGTTAAAAATGGGTAAAATCACTACAATAGATAGTACTACGATAGACAGTAACTTAACGACAGCGGCTACTTTTGCTATCGCGTTGGTTCTTGGCATTGTTGCTATTAAAGTTGTTATAAAGCTAATAAACAGAGCTGCGGGTAAATAATATGCGTAGCCTGTTTATTTTTGTTTTCTTGCTGCCTCATTTTGTGCTTGCTGCTTTTTCCGTGTCTGGAACGAGATTTTCCAGCGGCGAATGTGATAATTGCGATATAGAGTGCAGATGTACTATTAGAGATAATGGTAATGATACTTATACACTGTGTGCGGGGAGCAAACATAGTGATATCGAGTGTCGGGATATTCAATTTCCTTCGGGTGAATTTGTAATTAATATAACCGGTACCTGTTCTTTAAGCGGTCGCGGTGGTGATGGTGGCTGGTGGGACGGCGTTACTCCTTGCTCTTGTTCGGGGACAGCTTCTCACAGCTTCCCATATATTAACTATATAAGCTGGTCTATGTATCCTACTTGCTCTAACTCTGGCTATATGTGCAGCGGTATAAATAATGGGTTTAGAATAGTTACATCTTGTAATTTTTTCTTTGACGAAAATTGCGAAGAATCACAAATCGCTACAATAGATAGTGCCTTTTACACTGGCACACACTCAAACCCACCGCGTTACGAGCTTTTCCAGCTTCCTTCTAATTGCCCCAAAACAGTAGTCCCCGTGTCCAGCTTACCAAATAGCTCTTCCCCTGCCATTGACAACAACAACCAGCTTAATGTAGCCGTATCGCTTGACGGTGAGGGCAATTTTGTAAGTGAGGGCTGGAGCAACGATTACACGCAGGCTATTTTTGTCCCTGCTGAGCAAACACAGGAGCAGTTGGGCTGTGCATCCGCTGACCCTGACGGTTATTTTGTTTTTTGCAGCGATGTTAGCGGCTCGGGTTCTCCGCCAACGCATACAGTTTGTAGCGGTCTGCCTTGTCCTGGCAGTGGTGGTGGTGGTGGGTTTCCGTCTAATAGACCCCCTGACGATGTGACTATTTTTACTCCTAATCCTGGCGGTGGCGGTAATGGCAATGGCGGTGGTAGTAGCAGTAGCGGCAATGATTTTAACTCCAACCTTACCAAGTGGGAGGATATGTTGAAGCGTGTCATTCCACAGTCTATCCCTAATCCTATACCGATGCTGACTAAAATCTACGATAAACTGGTAGAGTTTAAAGGCTTTGTCGTTGAATTGTTTGAGCCGCAGGACGACCCAGATGTAGAGTTTGATTTTGAACCTGACGATATGAAACTTGATAGCTTGGATATTGACATTGACACTAATTTTGTTTTAGATACTATTCCTGAAATAGATACTAAATGGCTGGATAGTTTAGCGAATACATGGGACATAGAAAAGGCATTAGACAGTTTAAGAAAAGAGCAAGATAGTTTAGTAGAAAAAGAGGGTGATGCCATTATAGATAAATACAAAAAAAAGTTAGACAGTCTAAAACCTGATACGGCAAAAGTAGCAGATAAAACAAAGGAAAAGGTTTTGGAAACCTTTAAGGATATGGCAGACAAAATTAAAGAGGCGGTCGCCAAAGGACTGAAACCTATTGAAAAAATGCTGCCAAACGGTGACGGTGGTTGTAGTTGCCTTGAGGATAGTTTTAAAGGGCTTCAGTTTGGCATAAAGAAAGGCAGTGGCGTTAATGTTGGAGCTATGGGCAATACTAGCCTTATCTGTGACAATATAGCCACGGTTCGTAAAATAATTATGGTTATCGTGGCTGTGTCCAGCGTAGGAATGATTTTAGCAACTTTGCGAGGGAGGTAAATAATGCCAGCTTTTTTGGTTCAGTTCGCGTTATGGATAGGTAGAGTTTTATTTTCCAAATTGATTCCTGCTTTTTTTAGAGGGTTTTGGAAAATCATTAATATGACATGGGCACAGGTCGGGGGCTTTCTTTTAAGATTTTGGAATAGAATTTGGGCGCTTTTTGTTAAATTTATGAACGTATTAACGGGGGGGCGTTTTAGAACATTTTTTGATAGAGTCATTATTCTTGCTATTGCCTTTAAGGATTTTCTCGTAGGTTTATTTAAATCTTTTATTCGTAATGGCGGCGCTGGTAGTGCAGCTTCTTTCATAGGGTCTAAACCTATAATGTTATTACTAGGTTTTATTGCCATTTTTTTTGCTGATTTTCTTGCGAACTATTTCGGCTATTCTTTTATGTCAATAGTCGTTTATGTCATCGTTGCTATTGTCTCTACTGTTATGGCGTGGTGGCTTGACTTTGTTTGGACTTTGATAGATTTTTCGGCGTTAATTAGTCTTATGGAGTATTGGTCCGGGCTTCCTACTTGTTTTACAGAAGTTGCCTTAGCCGCTGGTTTAGGTGGTGCGTTAAGTGCTTTATTTGCCACTGCTGCGGCTTGCGTTACGATAACTTTTATTCAGTCATTTATACGGAGGTAATTTTTTATGCATAGCTATTTGTTTTTTAGTTCTTTTTCTATCGCATCGTCTATTTCTTTGCCCTGCTTTTCTTTTGTTTCTTGGCTATCGGGGTTATTTGACTCAGTAGCTCTTCGGTATGCCGATATAAAAAGAAGTACGGTTAAAGCAAGTCTAAACCATTCTTTTTCCGTTACGCAAAGAAATATACTTAAAGCTGTAAATAAAACTACTATATTTAGGTTGGTTGTAGAGCATATTATTAAAAGAAAGACTACAAGTAAAACTGTTTTCCAGTTTGGTAAAACGGCTTTCCAACCTTCATTTTCTACAATTACGAATGTACCAGCGATCATAATTAAAATTATTAATATAGCAAACAACGCTAGCACAAACCCTAGTCCTTTAAAAAATCCCTTTTTCACTTCTTCGCCTTCATTCATACCCTCAATATACAAAACTCACGGGGGTTTAATATGAAAAATGTCATTAAATGTATTAAAGAGGATTTCAGGAAGTGTATTTGCTTTTTGGAAGAACCCAATATTTGCGTAATTCTTTTCTTTCTTTATCTTTGCTTGGGGTTTTTATGGCATATTATTTAAGCTTGAATAGGGTCATTAATCTCAAATGGGGTATACTATGATTTACCTAATTGAGGGTGTCCCCGGTAGCGGCAAAACCACCTACGTAATGCAGAAATATTTCTTGCCGGCTTTCAAAAAGGGCAAAAGGATATACACGAATATATCGGGCTTGAACCTTGTCAATATGTGCGCTCTTTACGAGATAGACTATGACAACATAGACAATGTTACGTTTATTGACCCCGCAAAGCAATACGAATGCCAAAGAATGTTAAGCATGAATAGCGAGCATAATTCCCTGCTTATCCTTGACGAAACGCAGAACTATTTTAATAGCAGGGATTTCAAGGAACAGGCAAACCGTGACGTAATTCCTTTCTTGACCGAGCACAGGCACTATGGTTTTACGGTTGTTGCCGTTACGCAGAGCATAGACAGCGTGGATATAACGTTTAGGCGGCTTGCCAGTCAGGTAATCAGGATTACTAACATGGGTTTTGTCGGGGCAAAAAAGACGGCAAAATTGCATATTTACGAAAGTGCGAATACAGACCGTGCCCCCCTTGCCACATCTGTTTTTACTTATGATTTGAGGATATTCAAATGCTTTAAAAGCGTTGAGGAAAATATAAAGATAGAGCACACTAAATTTGTGTTCCCTAAAAAACTGATACTGGTTTTTCTCGTTCTGCTTTTCTTTATATTCGCTTCCAACAAATTAAGCAAAGGATTTATGGGAGACAAGAAAAAGGAAGTCAAGAAAACGGAGCAGGTAGCAAAACAACAAATGAAAAAGGACTTGGAAATTAAAGAGGGTAAATTATGCTTTGGCAAAGACTGCAAAAAATAATTATATGCCTAGCTCTAGCCCCAGCCGCAATTTGCGGCGGGGCGGCGGCATTCGCTGCCCCTGCTGAAAAGCCGTTGGTGGAAATGAACTATACGAGCTTGGGGGAATTGGCATCGCGTTACTGCGAGGTGTATAATTGCGAGGTTGATTTACCCCCTGCCGTTATGGCTTACCCTATCATAGTCCCCTTTTACAGCAGCGAGAGCAAAACGTATCTTGAGGCACAGTTGAGGGCAGTCGCTTTTGAAAAAAATTATTCTTGCAAGTTGGGCAAGGATAGGATTTCCTGTGTTGAGAAGAAAAAGAGCGTTCCTGTTATAGATAGCTCTAATGCTTTGTGGAAAGTGAATAGAGTTGATTCGGACGAACTGGAACTAACTCGTAAAATTATCATTCATAATCAAGGCATTGACCAAGGCAAGGACAAGGATTATTTTACGCTGGATAGCATTAAATTAGACACATCGTCATTGAAGCCGTCTAACTATTTATACACAGTCAAGGTTTTGATTAAAATAACGAATTTTGATTTAAGCTACAAAAAAATAGGGGCTAGTTATATTAATGATTATTATGTTGCGGATTATTCCGCAGGCTATTTGAAATACGGCTCTACTGTCAAAGATTTGACTACTACGCAGACTGCAGAGAATGGCACGCAGACAGCCTCGTATAAGGACAAATTGCAGGGCTTGCAGATAGAAGGTAGGCAGATAACGGTTACGGCAAATGACAGGGATTTAGGCGTTTATTTATTCGGTGGAACTCAAATTCTAGTACAAGTTCGCAAAGAATGTAAAGCATCGGTTCGTTTGTTTTGGAATTGGGGTTTTGATTTGGGGTGTGGTTTGGTGCAAACAGAAATTTTTATTTCTCTGGAGTAAAAAAAAAATGGATAAATCCTCTGTTTCTTTGCTTATATCTTACCTTGATTTATGTTTTATCATTTGGCTATTTTGGGGAAAAGAGAAATGAGAAATCTCTATTACTTTTTAGGTATTGTTCGGCAAATTGTCTTTCTTTTGTGGAGGTTAAAATGAAAATAATTGAAGAACTGGTATTATTTAGGGAGGTTGTCAGATATTCTGTTTCTCAGATAATACAAATAAAAGCCAGTGAATTAAACGAGCTGCATAGGCATCATCCGAAGTTAGAAAGATTTCTTCGGCGGCGTATAATACCGACTGGGTTTATTTTGCTAGATGAGGAAATGTTATGATGTGTTTGGATTCCTTGCCTGTTTATCCCTTAGCTGATACTTTGGCGTATTATTCTGGTTTTAATTTTGGCATTTATCACGCTAGAGATTTTTTAACCAATGAGCAAAAACTGATTTTCTTTTTCTTGGGTTTGCTTTTTGGGTTTGGTATAGATTTTTGTTTTTTCGTTTGGAGGAAGCTAAAATGAAAGAAATTTTAATTGAAAGATTTGTTGAAGCGACCACAAGTTTATGTAAAATTTATGAATATAGCCAAAGAAACGAAAAAGTTTTTTTGGAAAGAATATTCTGCGAGGACGCTGCATGGGATTACGCATGTGAGCTTATTCGCAAAAGTGGAGAAGAAGAAGGCATTATTTATTACAAAAAAGTAAAGCATATATGCTGCCAGAATTGCGAGCATTTTAAAAAAAGCACTTTCCGAAAATGTTTTATTAACAATGGTAGTGTTTGGACTAGAGAAAATTGGTGCATGGATTTTAAAGTAAAAGAGGGGGTTTTGTAATATGCTTAATATTAATTTTGACGTTATTCGTTTTGTTATGCTTAATGACCAGAAGCATTTAAATCATAAAAATTTGCTTGCTATAAATACGAATACTTCCCGCAAAAGGGATTTAATGAAAAATATTAGGAGGCGTTAAAATGATATCTGTTGTAATGAAAATTATAGAATGTGCAGTCGCTTGGTTAAGCGAAAATTACCATATAGAAGTAAAGGAGCATTTAAACGGCTATGGCTTTACCATAAAGCTACGCCAAACAAACAAACAATTAACAAAATGGTAAGAGAAAAAACGGCTGTTAAATGCGTACTAGAGGACTAACAAAATACAGGGGCACAGGAGACGTATATAGGGGAAGCAGATGATAGAGATGGAAGGTTTGGACAAATGGTGTGCCTTGCGTTTAGCAAAATGAGGCTTCTTTTTTTTTATTTATCCGTTAAGGAGAAATAAATAAAAAAAAAGATATATGTATGTAGCGGTCTTAAAGGGGAATAGATAAATAATACGATATATAGACGCTAGACGAAAATATGACGGATATCACATCTACAACACGTGCCCGGGCTTGTCACTTAGGCACGTGTTGTAGGTTGTAGAACTCATTTAATGGGGAACGTGAATAATGATAATATGGGCTTTATTTGATAGTGAAAACGACACCGTGAAGAAAACGCTCTCGCAATTTGAAGGTGTTGAGGTTTATTCGTTTGGCATCGGTTTGGGTGCTTCTCATATTCATTTGGATTTGTCAAATTTTGAGCTTGCTAGGGTTGAACTGGATAAATATCCTAAACCCGACATTATTTTCGCTTCCCCACCCTGCGAAGTTTGGTGCTTTGTTTCCGTTGGCGTTAAAAGGCATTACACAATTGAACCAGGAATTAACCTATATTGGAAAAACAAATGGACTGCCTTTAATTTCACTAATAAGCATATTGAGCGCCTAAAAAATGGAATATCCACCCTTGAAACTATTTCTAAAATAATTGAGTGGTACAAGCCTAGATATTGGTTTATAGAAAATGGCACACGTTCCCTCGCTTTTGCTTACTTAAAGGAAGTGTTAGGTCTAACTGGGTATAAGAACCTGACTAATTATTACTCTTACGGTTTTGATTATTTTAAACCCACTACTATTTACTCAAACATTCTTTTGCAGCTGCAAAACAACAGCCCAAATACAGAGCTTGTAAAACTTAAAAATCACATAAGTGGTTATACAAAACTTCAGTTATCCAAACTTCGCTCAAAAGTTCCTAGTTGTTTATATTTGGATATTTTTGAACAGGCAAAGTTTGGCGGTGTCCCGCTGCTCAATTTTTCGTTTGGAGAAATTTTATGAGTGGTAAAGAATCTAAAAAAAATCGTATAGCTGGCAGAAGTTGGCAATTAATTCTTCCTGCGGAATGGGATAATATAAATGGAATAAAAGCAGTTTGTAAGAATGTTAGTAGGAACTACTATTATATACTTCATAACAATGATACTAACGAGCTTGGGGATATCGTTAAACCTCATTGGCATTTGCTCATGACTATGGGTAGTAGCCGGGATTTGCCCACTATGCAAAACTACTTTAAGGACTTTCCTGAACTTTTAGAAAATTCATTTGAAAAAATCGGCTCCATACATTGGGCTAAGCGTTATTTAGTTCACGCTGACGACCCTGCAAAATATCAGTATAACATAAATGACGTTGAGACCAACGACATTGCTTATAGGGATTTGTTTATTACTTTTACATCTAAAATAGAGGAAGTAAAATATTTAGAGGAAGTTTTAGACCAAGCTGGGGAAATAGAGACATTTTCAAAATTTCGCTCTTATTTTACAAATCAGTTGGCTTCAATGAATAATAGCAGTCGCATTAACACATTAATAAAGCTGGAATACTACTGGAAGGAAAAACAGAACAAAGATAGTCTAGCGAAGCAGTACGACAAAACCTACACTGAAATAAATTCAAATTACGAAACGAATAAAAATAATGACGATTTGCCGTTTTAATTTATTCTATAAAACTGGCATGGATTTTGTAACGTATAATCTTGACCCATGCGTAATGTCGTTTTCCCCTGTGCATTATTCACGTGCGTAAATAAAGATGGTAGCGTGTGGGTGTGTCGTACCGATGTTCTGCCGTTTAAAACTTTGAGCCTTGGCGTTCGTTTATAGTAGGGTGGCTTTTATTCGCGTGCGGTGCAAAACATCAAACAAGCGAGGTATAAAATGAATGTTAAAAAACGTTCTTATGTAGGCGTGGATATTTCCAAAGATAGTTTTAACGCTTATTGGGAAAACTGCGACAAAAAATATTCCAATGACCGGAAAGGCTGGAATATGCTTTTAAAGGAAGCTCCGGTAAATTCCATAATCACTATGGAAGCTACTGGAAACTACCATTACAGGTTAGCTACTTATGCAAAGCAAAAAGGCTACGATGTAAAGGTTTTCAATCCTTATAGCGTTCGTAGTTTTATTAGGTCTCTCGGCTATAAATCCAAAACGGATAAAATAGATGCTCGTTTAATTCATAGGTTTGCTATCAATGAGGAAAA
>Ga0182472_116418_pt1 | contig 10300 bp, 9 predicted proteins | sample TergutNc150P3_FD_120804 | JGI IMG/M metagenome (GOLD analysis project Ga0182472, IMG submission 120804)
AAAAATAAAATCTCCATTTGAAATTGTGGCGGTAGCGGGCGGTTATCGTTTTAGAACAAAAAACGCATATTATCCATATATTCGCAAACTTTTCCCAGAGAACAACGCTCGCAGACTATCTGCTGCCGCTTTGGAAACTCTTGCCATTGTAGCCTACAAACAACCCATAACAAAATCTGGAATAGAGGCAGTTCGCGGCGTTTCTTGCGATGGCCCTTTGCACAGCCTTTTGGATAAAAAATTCATAGCTTTGGGAGAACGCGCAGAAACCGTGGGCAACCCATATACCTATATAACCACAACGGAATTCTTAAAATATTTTGGCATAAACCAAATTCCAGACGACCTTCCGCGCTTAACTGAATTCAGCGATATATTGAACAGCGATTTTTTAATCCCGCAATATCCGCTGCAAAAGCAAACTGAGCCAGAGCCAGTGCATCATCAAGAAGCAACGGAACAATTAGAAATACCTTTGGAGAGCGATTAGCGAAAAATATTATGAAAAAACCTATACTCATAACCATCGGAGACCCAAACGGCATAGGCCCAGAAATTTGTTTGAAACTTATGGCAAATTTGCCAAAAATCAAACACCCTGTTGCCTTGGTTGGCGATATTACAATTCTTGAAAAATGCAGAAAAAAACTCGGTATTTCAAGCACAATAATAAAAGGCGGAGTTCCGTTTTGTGCAGCCAGCGAAGAATTTGATGGAAAAATAGAACCGGGCAAGGTTTCAAAGGAGGCTGGATCCGCAAGCATTGCTTGGGTTAGGCAAGCAGTTGAATGGGTGCAAGCCGGCCATGCTGCTGCTATGGTAACGGCTCCTTTGTGCAAAGAGGCGGTGGAAAAAACCATTCCAAAATTTCAGGGGCACACGGAATTCATAGGCGAAATGTGTGGCGACAAAGAACCTGTGCTTGCCCTTGTTCACGGGAACTGGGTGGTTGCTCACGTTAGCACTCATGTTTCTTTGGCAGATTCAATAAAAAAAGCAAAACCGGAAAGAATTGTAAAAGTAGGTCGTTTGTTAAATGAATTTTTAAAAAAAGCAAAAGGAATTAAAAATCCAAAAATAGGCGTTGCTGGAATAAACCCTCACGCGGGCGAAAACGGTTTGTTTGGCAAAGAAGAAATGCTGAGTATTATGCCCGCCGTAAAAAAACTTCGCTCAATGAAAATAAATGCCATTGGACCTATCCCAGCCGATGTTGTTTTTCCTCAGTTGCACAGCGGCATATACGATGGAGTTATTGCCATGTATCACGACCAAGGGCATATAGTAACCAAAACTCTTGCATTTAATTTGGGCAAAAAATTAGTTAGTGGTGTAAATACCACGCTTGGGCTGCGCGTTTTGCGCACAAGTGTTGACCACGGAACCGGCTTTGACATAGCTTGGCAAAACAAGGCAGACTATGGTTCGCTAAAAGATGCCCTGCTGCTTGCCGACAAACTAGCTCTATGATTGAATGCCTAGCTAGTGCCACCATTGCCCTGCCAAAAATATTGCCAAACAGTGCTAATTTGGAACATTGGCTGGGCAATGGCTTTAACGCAAATATGACTTGGATGGCAAACACAGCCGAAACAAGAAAGCACCCTGCCAGTTTCAATGGAAAAACCTACAATGCCGTTTGGATTGCACTTTGGAAATATCCACGCCCCTTGCAAAAAAAACAAGAACCCATAGCAGCCTATGCTCACGGCAAGGATTATCACATCAGTATATTAAAAGAATTATTAACCAAGCAAATTGAGGGGCAACCCTTTGTAGATGCCTTGCCCATTGCAGAAAGAGAGCTTGCGGCAATGGCAGGTCTGGGCTTTATAGGCAAGAATACAATGCTAATAAATCCAAAATTCGGCAGTGCTTTTTTTATAGGTGGAATATTATTTAACGGAGAATTAAAAACACAAAACAATTCCGAGCTCTCAACTCCGGGCTCTCAACTATGCACTAAATGCAGAAAGTGCATAGATGCCTGCCCTAACAAAGCTCTAACCGAAGATGGATTTTTAGATGCTCGCAAATGCGCTAGCTATTTGACAATTGAACACAAAGGCGAGTTTAACGAAGAACAAAAAAAGTGGGCAAAACACAGCATTTTTGGCTGCGATATTTGCCAAAGAGTTTGCCCCTATAACGCAAAGCATTTGGCAGAAACAGAGCCTTATTTTGCCTTTGAAGAGAGTGAATGGAAAAAGAAAACAATAAAAGAAACCCCACTCTGGCGAGCGGGGACAAAGAAATTAAAAAGAAATACTGAAAATTTTAGGCAGCTCTAAAAAGCTTTGCGCCATTCATCTGTATGCTTGCCACCGGCTTTTTGGAGAACCTTAGCAACATCGGGGAATGTTGAACCCGAACCCATTGCCTCTGCCCAATCCATTGGAGTATAACCGTCTTTATCTTTTGGATTAACTTCTACTTTTTTTGAAAGCAAATATTCAACCACAGGCTTTCTACCTTCTTTTGCCGCCTCGTGAAGAGGAGTTAAGCTTTCCAAACTCTTTGCATTTGGGTTTGCACCGTTTTCAACGAGAAGTTGTACATTTTTAAGAGCACCATAGCGAGAAGCCATGTGCAAAGCGGCACCTATATTGTGCAGTTCAGGGTCTTTTTTCTTTTGAGCTTCTATGAGCATGGAGAAAATTCCGTTTACTGTGGAATCTTCGCGTGTGGCGGCATCTTCTAACGGAGTTAAGCCAAGTTGGTCGCTTTTTATGCTGATATCTGCACCTTTATCCAAGAGATATTTTACCATAGCGGTTTTCTTTTTGTTTACTGCCATAGATAAGGCTGTATTTCCGCTACCGTTTGGAGTGTTTAGGTAGTCTTTGTTGCAAGTCAAAAACAAGTCCATATTGGTAATGTCTTCTTTTAGCGCATAAGAGACAAATTTGTCGTAGCTCATTTGAACAGGCGGATCCATTTTAGCATAATGCTTTCTTATGGATTCTGGACTTGTTGGGTCTAATTTACTTTCACCACAAGCCATTAACGCCAGAACGCAAAAGCTAAGAGCAATTATTTTTTTTACCATAAATACCTCAAAAAAACTCTCTATAAATATATATTTTTTTTAGAAAAAGAAACATTTTTCCATTGAAAAAAACAATTTTTTGAGGCAAAATCTTGAATTAATGTCAAAGTTTTGTCATTTTTGAGCTTACATCACTGGCACTCGCAATATCTTCACATCGCTCTTAAACCGCACCTTAACTAGGTATATTCCTTTTGGCAAATTAGTTAGTGAAAGTGTATGTATGCCAGCCGTGTAGTTCTGCCTATTTATTAAATTTCCTTTGATGCCATAAATCTCAACCGCTGCATTCTTCACAATTTGCAAATTTACACCATTTTTTATTTGTACTGCAAGATTACTCGCTACAATTTGAGACAAAATTGGTGTGCCTTCTTCAGCAGAGGAACTGGATGCCATCGATGAGCTAGATGTCTTTGAAGAGCTAGATACCCTTGAAGAACTGGACACCTTTGAAGACGAGGAAGGAGCAGCCACCGGTGGAATATAAGTAGAAGCACCTTGATTGGGGGTAGTATTAGAAGTAGGCTCTTTCCACTGCGGAACGCTACTCGCACTTATCTTTGTGAACATTCTGAAATCGCCGAGCTCATAAGATTGGAACGATATGTGATAGAGGTTCTTACCATCTGCAGAAACGGCGTATAAGTAATCGTATGTTGCTCTATTGGGGTCTTTAACTCGCAAAAATGTGTTATCAACCGTGAACCATGGACCTGTGGCCAACAAAACCGACGACCCATTCGAACCGGTAGGATTATCCCAAACGAGGAATCTCATGGATGATTCTGAGTCAAAATCTTTACGGTATCTATGCGTACCGCCGAAGTTCAAGGCAACGTTGTCTTGTACCCATGCAAAGTTAGGTCCCTCTATCAGCCGTGAATCACGCCCATCTGTAGGGGGATTAGCCATATCAATAATACCGTTCCCCTGAGCTAATTCCGCAAGCGGCGTTGGGTTTGGGATATTGGGAGCAGTGGGCGGGCGGCTCGAAACTTCGGAAACCTTCTTGCGCATAAATCTCCCAAAGGGGCCTTCTCCAATGCCTTTATCACCTATCAATGTAATCAAGTCTGGTGTAATCATATAATATGGGTAAGATGTGGTGGTTTTTGGGGAAGTAGTTGAGACGATTTTCAGAGAGAAACTGTTTAGCGTGTACCACTCACCAGATATTGAACCACCTGGTCCGCTTATTGCCGCTGTACCATTGTCTTTGATTACCAACATATAGCCTACTGAATCATCTGCCCACACTTCATCTGCGGCTGTAATCAGCCTACTGTCGCGAAAACCTATTTCGCCGGCCCATGGAAGAGGCTCGTGAATATCGCACGGGTTTACTTTAGCGGCGGGGTCATTATCTGAAACGGAGATGGCTAGGCGAAATCCTATGGAAGCGTCTTTCCCCTTAATTGAACGTCTCTCACGTGCAGAGACACGGCTCTTTGACACTGGCTGGCTATAGCTACCGCCGCGGCGCACCTTTGTGGAGTAAAGATCAGGCCGGTCTATTGGATTTATAAGTGCCGCACCGTTGCTACCGTAAAGTCCCCAACTGTCATACGTAAGTTCATAAGCATTACCGCTCATATCGTATATACCGAGTTCGTTGGCGGCTTTTCCCCCAACATCTTTGATGCTGGAACCCGCGTTAGCCGAAGTCCATGCTACGTCATTTGCGGTGTTGCTGCCAGAATAGAGATACCCTTTGCTCTGAGCCCCACCTCGAGCCGCATACTCAAATTCGGCATCGGTTGCTAAGCGATATCTTTTACCAGTCTTTTCCCTTAATTTACATGTAAATGCAACAGCATCATACCATATAATACCAGTTTTGGGTTTGTTGTCGGCAGCGGTATTGTCGCCCGTCACAGCCTTCCACTGGGCGTTTGTAACTTCGTATTTGCCTATGTAAAAATCACTGAGCGTTACGTCGTGCGCTGGCTTTTCAGTATCTTCGCAGGTGTTGTCTGTGGCTGAACATCCTCTTTTGTACTTTCCGCCCTTAACATACACCATTTCCAAAGCCTTGTTGCTACCACTTACACTTACACCAGTTTCCGTGTAGTCTTTTTGTGCCAATGCACTTGAAAACAAGGCAGCAATTACCACCAATGCCGTTCTTTTAGCACTCATAAAACAGGTACTCGCAATATCTTTACATCACTGCTACCAAACCGCACCTTAACTAAATACATTCCTCTTGGCAAATTAGCTAGTGAAATGGTGTGTCTGCCGTTGGTATAGTTTTGCCTATTTATCAAATTTCCTTTTACGCCGTAAATTTCAACTGTTGCGCCCTTCTCAACCTGCAAATTCACAGCATTTTTGCTTACATTGGCAAAATTGTTTTTGGCAATATTAGACAAAATTGGTGTGGTTTTGTCGCCATCGCGGTCGTTTGATGGAGGAGTATAGTTACTCTCGTCTGGTGGGTAGTAAGTTGAAGCGCCTTGATTGTATGTATTGGCGAGCTTTGATGGCTCTGTCCACCCATATTTTGCAGCCGAATCTGCGTTTGCGCTCTTCTTTTGAAACATTCTGAAATCACCTGGTTCATAAGCTTGGAAAGATATGTGATAGAGCGTTTTGCCGTCTTCTGTAACGGTGTATAGATAATCGTAGGTTTGGTTGTTGGTGTTATCATTAACTCGCAAGAATATATTATCAACCGTAAACCACGGTCCCTGCGCCAAACCTGTATATTGACCTTTATCCCAAACTACAAACCTCATTGCCGCTTCAGAGTCAAAATCTTTGCGGTATCTATGTGTACCGCCAGCACCTGTGGCTACGTTGTCTTGTATCCACGCATAATTTGGCCCTTCTATCAAACGAGAATCTCGCCCTGTTGTGGGGGGATTTTTCATATCAATATTTTTGACAGTAGAGGGAACCAACTGGTCTAGAGGCTTGGGGTTTGCAATGGTGGGGACTTTGAGTTTTGCCGCATTAGAGGTGTCTGACACTTTTTTGCGTTCAAATCTCCCCGGCATACCGCCTTCGGGCATCATGGACATATTGTCTAAGTCAATCAAATAGTATATGAACTTTTTGCTTGTGCCGTTTGCGCGCACAATATTCAGTGCCATGCAGTTTGCTGTGTACCACTCGCCACTCACCGAATCGCTGGTCATGCAGTAATTGCCGCTGCAATATATGGAACCAGCTACCGCAGCACCGTTCTCTTTGATTTTGAGCATTGCGCCATAACCGCCACTCGGTGCCCATACCTCGTCGTCTTTTGTAATTAGCCTTTCATCGCGGAATCCGGGTTTGCCACCGCTTGGAGGAGGCTGGTGAATTTCGCACGGGTTTATCTGTGCAGCAGGGTCAGAATCATTAACTGAAAGCGCAATGCGAAACCCTATGGAACCATCTTTACCCTCTATTGAGCGTATTTTGCGAGCAGAAACTCGGCTATCCGATGGCAACTGGTCGTAGCTGCCGCCGCGGCGTGCTTTTTGGGTGTGAGCGGTGGGCCTGTCTATGGGATTTGTTAAATCGCCTGCGTTTGAATTGTAATTACCCCAGCTATCATGTGTCCATTCGTAAACATTGCCGCTCATATCATAAGTGCCAAGTTCATTCGCTACTAGGCTGCCAACATCTTGGGGGCCACTCATGGTAAAGCACTGTTTGTTAGAGCCACTGCCATAGCATGTTTGTGGATATGTGCTATTTAAATGCCAAGCCACATCATCGGCATTATTGCTGCCAGAATAAAGATATCCCTTTGTTTTTTTACCCCCTCTAGCTGCGTACTCAAATTCGGCATCGGTTAGCAAGCGATACTTTTTGCCAGTTTGTTCTCTCAATTTGCAGGTGAACCCAATGGCATCGTACCAAGTTATACCTGTCTTTGGTTGGTTGTCGGAACTAGGTGCGCCCGGATACAATGGTTTAGAGGCCTCTTCGCCCATCACAGCAGCCCACTGAGCGTTTGTCACCTCATATTTGCCTACGTAGTAGCTGCTGAGAGTCACGTTGTGAGCCGGTTTTTCTGTGGATTCGCACTTAGTGTCTCCCTCGGAACACCCTCTTTTATACGTGCCTCCATCAACAAATATCATATCCAAAGTCTTGCTACTACTGCTTAAACTGGTTAAAGGTATTGTGTAATTTGCATTGCCAGACTGTGCCATTGAATTTGAAAATAGAGCGGCGATTGCCACCATTGCCGTTCCAAATATTACCTTAGTGCCCATAATGCACCCCCACGTGGAGAACTCCCTTTACATATAATATACATTTTATTTACAATAATAGTACATCTTGGAATAGGAAAAAGCAACTTTTTGCTCCGGTATGACAGGCTACCCCATTCCCTTGGGGCAAAACCTTGAACAAAAGACAGTCAAAATCACAATCTGGTGACCAACTTGTCACTTTTAAAAAGTTCCCGCTGGTAGCACCCTTGTGCCAAATCTCTCCCCTGCTACGGCTCCAAAACACCATTTCACCCTTTTCCAAAGTTAGCTTCAAGGCTTCTTCGTTCATCCAAGCCATCATAAGTACGGTGCCATCTTGTGCGTGCTGCACAATAGCCGGAACTAAACCTTGCTCGTTATATTTTATATTTTCCATTTTTTACAATGTAGGAAATTAAAAAGACACATAAAATCCTTGCCAGGGGTGCAAAGGGAAAAATTTAGCACTTGGATGCAAGCGAATGGCAGGCGCAGGGAATTTTATATGGTTCAAAATCGTTATTAAGTTCTTGCTCCAAGTTTTTTGAGGGTGAAAAATTGCATTAAAATCATAATCAAGAGAGATATAGTATTCATAACGAATTTTATCCCACCCTGGTTTAACATCACCAACTATATACGAATCGTACAATCCGAGACCAAAGGCAAGAGCAAGCCATTCAGGGTAATAGTAATTCTCAGGCAGCATTTTAGCAACCTTAAAGGAAAGCCAGTGTGTTTGATTTCCTCCGTAATAATCATCAAACCAAATTCCTGTTCCTGTGCCAGGCCTTTTATGATCGTCCCAATACTCGCTTGAATTTGGCCAATATGTAAATTTATAATCAACATATTGCATAGCAGGGATATACATTTTTCCCATAGCGTAAAAACCGCCTAATGTGCCCGCAATAGCATCCAAAACACTATAACCATAAGGAGAAAAGCCATCTTTGAATTCTATAATAATTTGCGTAGCACCAACCGTTACACCAGCCCAAAGAGTAGAAGCAAAAGGACTAAGCCCTGCCCAATCATAACTCATTGCAAGCAATTCGCCAATAACAATACCTGCATAAAAATGCCCAAATTTATCTAAATTTGAAGCATAATTCATATCGGAATGAAGTTGTTCAAAATGAAAAGGTTTTACTTTATCCCACCATCCATCTTTGAGAAGGGCAAAATAAATTGCCGTGTACGAAGCTGCAATCCCAGAACCGATAATCGCAAGGCGCATAGGTTTTATTGTATTATCGCTCCCCGCAGAATCCAAATCCTGTGAATTTGCAATAGAAACGACAACAAAAATTATCGCAACAAATGCTTTCACCAATTACTCCACAATTTCATTCTCTAACAAATGCTCAAAGGTTTGCCGCTTTCTTATTTGCGTAAATTTGCCTTTTTCCCATAAAATTTCTGGTGCAAGCAAACGGGAATTGTAATTGCTGCTCATCGCAGAGCCATAAGCACCAGCATCGTGAATAATCAGCAAATCTCCAACATTTGCAAGCGGTAATTTGCGACTAACAACAATACCTCCTTCTTCTTGGGTAAAAACATCACCGCTTTCGCACAAAGGACCAGCAATTATGGCTTCCACCTCTTCTGTGCTTTTTTTCCCATTCTTTGGAATAATTGAAATATGGTGATAGGCTCCGTAAAAAGACGGTCTTATTAAATCTGAAAAACCCGCATCTATGAGATAAAATAGATTTTTGCCCATTTTTTTCACAGCTCGAATTTCCGTTGCCAAAACACAACTCTCAGCCACCAAGTAACGGCCTGGCTCCACTTCTAGTTGAAGATAATGCCCAATGCTTTCGCTAATTCTTTTGCGAGCTTTGTCCCAAATATTGTAATATTTGTCCAAATCCAAATGCCAATCTTCATCTCTTTTATAAGATATTGGAAGCCCGCCACCTGCACTTATTATTTTTAGCGATTCGCGAGCCTCGCCAATGGTGCTAACGGCATGCTCCATTGCAGAAACAACCTGAGACAAATGGATATAATCTGAACCGGAACCAATATGAATATGTAAACACTCAACAGCAAAGCCAAGCTCTTCTGCTTTTTTAATAACGCTTGGAAGCTCGCTGTGCCATATACCGTGTTTTGAAAGCTCTCCGCCGGTATTAACTTTGTTGGAATGCCCATGCCCAAAACCTGGATTTATGCGTATCGCTAGCGGCACCTTTATCTCGGCCTCATGCAACTGAATAAGCATATCTGGGCTACCTATATTAACCGAAATTGAATGTTCTTTTATTAAATCAAGCGCATCTCTATCTAAAATGTCTGCGGTATATCTTATGTGCATTGGTTCAAAGCCAGCACGTAAAGCACGGATAACCTCGCCTGCGCTAACGGCATCTACATCTACCCCTAAAGATTTCATTTTTGACAATAAATTTATGTTTGGAGCCGCTTTTTGCGCATACCGAATAACACCAAAATGGCGCAAATCCCATATACGTTTTTCTATAACCCCCAAATCATATATCCAAAGCGGAGAACCAAATTGACCTACCGCTAAAGATATTTCCTTATCGCCAAAAGAAACATTGTATTCTTTGTTTTCGCTCGGCATATTTAGGGATTTAAACTCTTACAACGCTATTTTCTCCGCCATGACCATCGGAAATGCGTTCTGGATTGGCATTATCGGTTTGCCAGTATTGCCCATCAAAAACTAGTTTATACTGATGAGTGCCAGAAGCTAATTTGACTTTACCGCTCCAATTTCCATTTTTGCCTTTTTTTAGAGCAACGGGTTTCCAGCCAGTGGAATCAATGGCAACGGCAACAGAGCCAGAAAGTGGAGAATATGCTTTGAACTCAACTTCTCGAGTAGCTGCTTTGCTTTTTGATGCTGTTTTGGGAGTGGCAGATTTGGCTGCCGGAGCTTTTTTGGTTGCAGTTTTCGCGGGTGCTTTAACTGATTTTGTTTCTTTTTTCTGTGCCATTATATAGCCTCCTTTTAAAAGACACACTAAATATAGAAATTTTCATAAAAAATTTCAAGGGTATAGGCAAATTTTTGCTATAT
>Ga0182472_107435_pt1 | contig 10284 bp, 9 predicted proteins | sample TergutNc150P3_FD_120804 | JGI IMG/M metagenome (GOLD analysis project Ga0182472, IMG submission 120804)
AACGGAAACAAAACCGCCCGAAACCGTCAGCGAAAACCAGCCAAGTGATGGAAAAAAGTGTGGCAAAGAAGGTCCTCCAATAACAATAGAAGCGGTATTTTTGGAAAATGATGAAGACGACCCAGAAGGGCGTGCTTGGTCTGATTATCGTTTACCCAATGGCAATGAAATAAAGTTAAATGGATTTGCACCAGATGATGTAAAAAAAGGCGATAAAGTTTCCGTAACATATCAGAAGATTGAGAATTTAATCTTCGGTGAAGGTGATGTGATGGAGTGTGCGGATTTTAATCTGATCATATCTATAAAAAAAATAGGACAATGAGCTAATACAATGAAAAAGCAACTCGCAAAACTCGCACTCACAGCAGCCATAGCACTTGCCATAACGTTCACCGCTTGCGAAGAAAAACAAGCACTTGTGGGCAGATGGGCAGATGATAGTGGCGAGGTTCTGGAGCTTTTAAGTGATGGAACCGGAATTGCCAAAGGGCTTGCAATTAAATGGAAAACGGAAAAAACCCGTTTTTATATTATCACAGTAGCCTCTGGCGAAGCTAAGTCTTTGAGCTACGAAAGGCAAGACTCAACACTTACGTTTACTGAGGATGATGGCAAAATTTTGAAATATATGAAATGCTCTAAAAGTTGTCCAGAAGCTACATCTCTCATCGATTCTCGCGATGGGCAAAAATATAAAATTGCGAAAATTGGCGAGCAAATTTGGATGGCAGAGAATTTGAACTATAATGCCAGCGGCAGCACGTGCTTTTATGATGAAAGTTATTGCCCAAAATATGGCAGGCTTTATAATTGGAAAACGGCTAGAACTGTTTGCCCCAGCGGTTGGCATTTGCCACGTGATGCAGAATGGCAAACCTTATCGAGTTTCGCAGGCGGTTATGAAATTACTGGAAAGAAACTAAAAGCGAAAAGCGGCTGGTATGAAAATAATGGAACAGATGATTTTGGCTTTTCCGCTTTGCCTGGCGGCTACGTCAATTCCGCTGGCAATGCCATCAATAGCAATATCTACGGCTATTGGTGGAGTTTATCGGAACACAACGCTAACAACGCCTACTACTGGAATATATTCTACCACAGCGATGGTATAGGCAGGGACAGCTACGATAAGAGCGACTACTTGTTCAGTGTCCGTTGTCTTAAAGGCGAGCAAGAAGCCGTAGAAGAATACACCGAAGCAGAAAAGGTAGCTATAGAAGCTTTAAACTTGGTAGTCTCGCGAGTCGAAAAAAGTTCTTTTACCGATAAGAGAGACAACAAAACCTATAGAACCATAAAATTGGATAACCAAACTTGGATGGCAGAGAACTTGAACTATAACGTAAAAGGAAAGGGCAGCAAGTGCTATGAAAATAAGGATAGCAACTGCCGAATATACGGCAGGCTTTATAATTGGGGAACGGCTATGAAAGCTTGCCCAAAAGGTTGGCATTTGCCGCGTGATGCTGAGTGGCAGGCTCTATTTGATTTGGTTGGTACAGAAAGAGCTGGAAAGATACTCAAAGCATCTAGCTACTGGATACAGACTGGCAGCGGAACCGATGATTTAGGTTTTTCGGCTCTGCCGGGCGGTTTTCGTTATCCCACAGGTCTTTTTGCCAGCATTGGTCTCACTGGCGAATGGTGGAGTTCTTCTAAGAGCGCAGCTAACAAATCCTATATCTGGGATATGAGTTACTCTTGGTCCTACGTCTATAAGAGCGAAGGCAAGCATACTTATTTGTACAGTGTTCGTTGCTTAAAAGACTGAGATATCAGCTATTTCTTATCGCTTTTCTCAGCAGCCTTGCTAGGAGCGGCTTGCTTTCCAGCTTGATATGTGCCTCCATGTTCCAAGCATTTCCAGCCAGCACCATAAGGTGCAACATCTAATCCTTTAACTCCAGAGTAAAGAGTTCCGTAATCAACGCAATTTTTGATTAATTGCTCGCAAGTGCAAACAGGATGGCTTGGGTCGCCACCTTCCACAGAGCCTCTACAGGTAGGGGTATATGAATATTCTGTGGTTATTGTATAGCAACCCGTGTCCCATTCGCAGACGGTTGCCCCATTTTTACCAGTGCATACTTCAGCCCCAGCTTGTGAAGCTAGAGTAGCCAAAGCAAAGAGTGGCAACATTAAGACCTTTTTCATAAAAACCTCCTTTTTTGAGATGAACCTAACTAGCGATTTAGGGACTTGAACCCCAGACCTGCGGATTATGATTCCGTTGCTCTAACCAACTGAGCTAAATCGCCATAAAATGATATTTCCTAATAATTTAGAAAAGTTTCGCTAAAAAATCAAGACTTTATCAAAAAATAACATTAACAAATTGTTATTTAATTTGGAAAAATAGTAAATTATACAAATAAGTGTTAATAAAAACTCTATTACCGCAAAAGTTTGTGAATAAAAGTTATTTTGGAATTGTAAAAATAACAGTATCTTACATAAAGTTATCAAATTTTATTTAAGTTATTAACAGAGTTCCTTGTCAATTTCTTTTTAAGTAAAAAGAATATATAAGAAGAAGATTTGGAGCCGAACAAAATTTGCAAACCAATAGAAAAAACAAAAAATAAAACCGAAAGAACTGCTGAATAAGCTATTAAATAGGCTAAATTTGCATTTAGAAGCCAATTGTGGGCATATCTTGAGACATAAAGCCCTAAAGGTGCTAAAATCATTAAAACGGCTATAGAGGCTATAAAATCTTTAATAAAAGGTTTTGCTCCTTTTACATTCCAAAAGATTAAAAGTAAAAACAACTGAACAAATGAGCAGGCAAAACTAACAGCAGGAACAGAATATATCCCCATTATTTTTGCCACTGGCGAATATAAAAATAAACTAGCGGCAAAAGCTGATGTATTAACTATGGTTGGTAGCCACATTCTTTCCATTGAATAAAAAGCTCTTGACAAAAGAGCTTGTGCGCAAAGGCTTATGCTTACAGGTAAATAACACAAAAGCAATTCATTAACTAAAATTGAACTTTGCTGAGTGAAAGCTCCTCTTTCAAATAAAATGCGAACTGCAGGCAGGCTAACAGTTGTTAATGCGCATATTGCTGGAACTAAGATAGCAAAAATTTTTGCTAAATCACCCCAAATTTTTTCGTTCAGTTCAGTTATTTTATTTTCTTTGAACATTCTGACCATGTCTGGATATTTGGCTGCTCCAACGCTAAAACCAAAAACAGCAACTAGGGTGTACATAAGGCGATAACTGTAATTGAGGCTTGAAATTCCGTGGCTTCCAAACATTGAGCCAAAGCTGCGGATTGCAAATTCAAGCGCAAACATTGAGCCTGCACCTAAAATCATTGGGAGCAAGAGTTTTACAGTTTTTATGAGTTCTGAATTTATTGGATTGAATGTGAAAAAATATTTTACACCTCCTCTATAAGAACCTATTATTTGCAAAACAAAAAATCCTATAAACGCACCTATTGGAACTCCCCAAGCAAAGCCGCTAACTCCGCCATCTTTAAAAAACCAGCCGAAAAACACAATGCTTGCATTATAAATTATGCCCGTTAATGATGGAATTAAAAATTGCTTGCGAGCTTGCTGTGCTGCTATTAAAAAACTTCCGGCAAAAAAGAATAATTGTCCGGGTAAAATTATTCTGCCAAAATAAATAGCGAGATTTAAAATATTTTCGTTTGGAGGTGTTGCGGTTAAAAGTAAAATCAATTCTCGCATAAATATAAATGCTGGCACAGCTAAAACCAAAAACAGCAAGCCGAGAACATTGAAAATATTGCTGAATGAACGCCATCCTTCATTTTCATTTTGTTTGAGTAAATGCGTTGTGAATAGCGATATAAAAACTATTGATAAAAAACCCGTGCCTACAAGATGGTTTAAAATATCTGGAATCATGAATGCTAAATCAAGGGCATTTTTTTGTTCATTTACACCAGCAATTTTTGCAAGGAGCATTTCACGCAGAACTCCGAGAATTCTGCTTGCGAGTAAGCTAGTGGCTATGATTAGAGATGCCTTATTCATTTTTTTATTTTCACAAATAGGAAATACACAAAAACAGCAATTAACCCGCCAGCAGAATCCACACTTAAATCGTATAAATCCCCAGAGCGGTCTGGAACAAATGTTTGGTGATATTCATCGCTAATTCCAAAGAGCGTGCATAGAACAACAACAACAAAGCCATATATAATGGGTTTTGCAAGCCAATTTTTGCTGGGTATCCATATACAAAACGTTATTCCCAAAACAAAATAAGCTATGAAATGCTCTATTTTGTCGCTGAATTGAACAGAATTTAATAATGGGTCATTACCCGGCAATGTTGAAAGCATGAAAAGTGCTGCCATAACAAGGATTGCTGGAATTTTTCTTAAAATATTCTTCATATTTTGGTTTCTAATATAGTAAATCAAAAATAATACTCATAATTCATCAGCAACGGGAAGAATGGAAACTGATAAATTTTTCTCTCTTCGGGAGGGTTTTTGTTGGTATTGTAGAATATGTAGAATAGGTTATCGTGGTTGGTTAAGTTTAAAATGGTTAAACCTAAATTCCATTTGTCTTTTTTGCCCCAATCAATGATTTTTGTATCTAAGCGAAAATAAGGAGTTCGCATAGTGGCATTCCTGTTGCCAAAAGGCGAAACCATGCTGTAGCCTGGGTATTCCTCGTCCATTCTGTATGTTGCAAAATAACCCAGATATGGAGTGTATGGCATTCCGCTTGCCCATTTTAGTTGAATGGAGGTGCGCAAAAAATAATTTTCCTCAAACCAGTTCACAGACAAATCGCTCTTCAAAGCAAAGGGTTGGTGCCAGTTGGGAAAATAGGCGTTATTCGGTCCATCTTTAAAAACAGACCAACCTTGATTGAAATTTATGCTGCCGCTTACAAAACCCTCTGGTTTTTGCAGCGAAAGTTCATAGCCAAAGGAATAACCCTCGCCGCTCATAATCAAATCTCCTAGGCTTTTTGTGTTTGAATCAATCTTAGATTCGTTGTAAACCGTTAAATCGTTTAGAGTTTTGTAATAGGCTTCTGCATTAAAATTGAACATTTCCAAAATGTTGCTCCTTGAGTAACCAATTGCAGATAAAATTGAACTGGAAGGCTTTATCATTTTGTTTGTTGAGGTTTTTCGGGCGGGATAGTAGAATTCATTTAGGGCTTCTTGGTCGGAGAACATTAAGCTGTTCAGGTATTGAAAATAATATCCTGTGTGGAATTCCAATTTTTGGTTTTCCGCGAGTTCCAAGGAGGCGGCAATGCGAGGTTCCATGCCAAAATGTCCAGAAAGCGCGTGATAGTTTAGCCGTAGCCCATATTGCACTTCCCATAAATCTGGTCTCCAGGTATCTTGCGCATATAAAATGTGGTGAAATGCTTGCGGTTTGTCTTCCATTTTTTGTCCGGTCATTTCAACATTTTGCACAAAATAAATTTTGGAAAACTCTAAATCATATCCAAAAGAGAAAATATGTTCGTTCATTCCAGAATAGGCAAGAGATTGGCGGCTTGCAAGGGTGCTAACTCCGTTTTCCATTCCGAGCAAATCTTTTATCTTAAAATCTTGGTGAAATTCGCTATAAGAAAAACCGCAGTTCCATTTCCAGTCATCATTTATTTTCTGCCGAAAGTTTATGGGAATAGCCGTATTTCCCCATTCCACAAAGAGAGGCGAAAAATTAAGAATGTCTGCACCGGTATATATGGCAATATGCAAATCCCTGTTTTCATCTAAATTGTAATCAAAGGCTCCTTGAATATCCGTGAATTTGTAGTCCACGCTAAAATTGGTTGCTCCCGCGGCTTTCAAAAAATCTAAAATCTGTTTTATGTAGGTGCTTCGCGCTGCCAAAACCCATCTGGCATTTCCCTGATGCCCTTCTGTGTGAACTTGCGTGGCAAAGGTGCTTATCTTCACGGAATTTTTGCTGAACCATTCGTCAAGGGTATCGTTTCCGCCCTTCCTGCTGTTTATTGCCGCAACAGAGCTTAGGCGGTTTCCATATTCTGCCGGAAAGCCGCTTTTGTAGAATTTAACGTCGTCCACGGCTTCAACTAGAAATGTGGAAAAAAGCCCAAAGAAATGAGTTGGGGAATAGACAATTCCATTGTCTAGCAAAAACAAGTTCTGGTCGCTTGCCCCACCTCTGACATATATCTTTGTGCTGAAATCCGAACTTGCCACAACGCCCGGCAATGCCTGTATGCTGCGCATAACATCTGCCTCTGCAAGCCCTGGCATTCTCTTTATATTTTTTGCGCTAACAACCGATTCTCCTAATTTCCGCTTGGGTTTTTTGCGAAGCTGCACTACAACCTTCCTAAGTTCCGTAGCCTGCTCCGCAGCCTCCTGACTCACAGAAGCAGAATCCACCGCCAAATTAACCTCACTCTCCACTCTCAACCCTTCACTCTCAACTCCTGATTTTGCACCATCATACCACACAACATTCTCTTTCCCCGAAATTTCCGCAGAAAAAACCGAATCGCTCCCAAAATATTTCAATTCATAACATTTCTCCAATTCTCCGCTTTTAGCGCAAATATTCCACATAGTATCTTGTGGAAGTTCAAGTTTAAATTGTTGGTTAAAAAATGTGCGAGCAGTAAAGCCTGTTTCTACAACTTCAACTTGCAGAGAGTCTTCTTTTGCAAAATCCTGGTCTGTTACAATGCCTAAAAAAGTGAGTAAAAATGGTATCACAGTTCCTTGTCATAAGCGGAAATGGGACCAACCGTTACCGTGTTGTAACCCCCATCTACATACATTATCTCAGAGGTTACGCCAAAAGACAAGTCGCTCAAAAGAAAATATGCTGCACCACCCACGTGCTCTGGGGTTGTGTTTTCGCGAAGAGGGGCAATTTTGCGGTGTATTTTGAGCAAATCGGTAAAATCGCTAATGCCACGCGCCGCAAGGGTATTCACAGGACCTGCGCTTATGGCATTAACTCTAATACCTTCGGGACCTAAGTCGTAAGCCAAATAGCGAACAATGGCTTCTAGCGCAGCTTTTGCCACTCCCATAACGTTGTAGTTTTGAACAACTTTTTCGCTACCCAAATATGTAAGAGCCAAAACAGAGCTTCCTTTTGTCATTAAGGGCTTGAATGCGCGGGTTAAGGAAACAAAAGAATATGCGGAAATATCCATTGCTTGCAAAAACACGTCTTTTGGCGTTGGCAAAAAAGCTCCTTCCAAATAGCTTTTATCGGCAAAACCAATGGAGTGAACCAAAAAATCGCATTGACCAACCTCGGCTTTATATTGCTCTGCAACTTTCAAAATATTTTCTTCGGCAGAAACATCGCAATCGTAGAGCTTGCTGCCAGGGTGGTTTTGAAGCAATTTATCTAAACTGCGCTTTAGGCGTTCACCATTATAGCTAAAAGCCACTTCTGCACCTTCTTCCAATAATTTTTTCGCTATGCCCCAAGCTATGGAACGGTCGTTAGCAACGCCAAAAATTATGCCCTTTTTTCCTTTCATCGACATTAGAACTCCTATCTGTTAACCCATATCCCGGCTCGTGCAAAAACATCTCTGTTAATGGATTCTGGCAAGGCTTTGGTGTAAATCCATTTAAATTCCTCTTTGCCTTGTATTCCAAATTTTCTTATTAATTCATCCTGCGCTTTTTCGTAAGAGGCTGCCATTTTCAATTTTTCTTCGTTATCTGCATTGGACATCTGTTCTGCCCATTCTTGCCCCATAATCACAAGAGCTTCGCTTGCTTTGTTGAAATTACGTGCCTTTTTTGGGCTGATTTTTAAATCTGAAGGCTCTTTAAACTGTTCAACCGCTTTTTCAATATATTCGTTGTCTAAGGCATCTGGGTCTTCTATTACGATTGGGTTTTCCGCTTCTCTACAAGAGGCAAGGGCTAAAACCATAACTAATAAAAAATACCGCATAGCTTAAAGATAAAAAATTTTTCTGCAAATATCAAGCTTTTTGTGAGAAAATACAAGAAAAAGAGGGTAAAGTGCAAATAACAGCGGTTAAATGTCCTTTATGCAACGGACATTTGCCCAAGAATTGTTTATGTAAAAGCCGTCTAAACCAAATGAGTTATTATTTAGGTAGCGAAAATGAGCTGAACCCGTTTCAGAACCAGCGGTTGCGCTCCAAAAACCCGCGACTATATTTTTTTGGTTAAAGCCGCCTCTATCTCCTCTATAAAATCCTCCCGGCAAAGCGGTAAAACCAAAGTTATCCGTTCCTCTGCCGTGCTCCCAAAGAAGGTCGTTTGCTTTTAGTTTATTTGCATTATTGCCCACATAGTCTCTTAGCTTAATCCATTCATCGTCGTTAGGCAGGTGCCAATCTGGCGGGCAAACGTTCTTTGCTGTGTTCCAATCGTAAAGCGTCCCGAAAATTTTGCAATTACTTGGGTTGTTGTCGTAGCATTTAGTGTTTGAAGTTTTGTATTGCATGTTTTCTGCCATCCAAATTTGGCTACCTATGCTCACATATTTATATACTTTATCGTCTCTGCTATCGGTAAATTCTTTTTTCTTTTCAACGTTATTGCTCGCGCAATATTCATAAGATGGATTATACCATTCATCTCCGCATTTTAAGAATAATTTATTATTTTCGCATTTTTGATATAATACATCATAATTATGACCACCGCATTTGTCGTAAATTTTGGCATTTTGGCAAAATTGTACCTCAGGGTCGTAGTAATTCTTTCCGCACTTTTCAGCCTGAAAACTGCTGTATTCATCGTAAGAGCCGCAACCTAAAAGCATGGATGCCAGCGGGGCAAGGAGAATGTAAAGCTTTGGCATGAAGGTAATATAGTAAGTTAAACTTTAAATTTATCCATAGTTTGCCTTAATTGCTCAGATGTTGCGGCTAACTCGTGTATGCACTGACCTATGCGCAAAATTTCCTGCGAACGTTCTTTTGCAGCCTGACTTATTTCAAGTTGCCTATTTATATAGGACAATTCTTCGGAAACGGTACCCAAATTGTCAACCGCTGTCTTTGCCTCGCTTATGGGAACGCGGAGCGTGGCTATTAATTTGTTGAAATAGCGAGCTAAATCTCCCATTTCACCCTCGAAATGCACGGGAATGCTTTGGGTTAAATCTCCTTCGCCCTGGGTTATGTTTTTAGAAGCGTCAACCATGCTAATCACGGGCTTTGCAATGGATTTCCCCACGCCTATGGCAGCGATAACTCCAGCTATAAGGCATATAAATCCTATCAAAACTATAGCCAAGCTTATTTGTGATAATTTATTTTCTATTTCATGTTTTTCTATGCTTAAAAAAAGTAGCCAATTGAATCCGGGAACCTTTGAATATGCGCCTATAAGTTTTTTACCATTGTATTGGTATTCTGTTCTTCCATTTTTCTCCTTGAACGCCGAGACCACCATCTCTGCGAAAGATTTAAGCGAGGGCTCTTTTTCGGCTTCTTTTATTGGATTGAACTGCTTATTTACTAATTCTTGGTTTCTATGGGCTATTACAATTCCTTCTTCGTTTAGCAAAAAGGCATAACCGCTTTCGTAGGGTGTTTTTAGTTCTTCCACTAGATTAGAAAGAGTTTGCGCACCATCTTTGCGTGCCATCAATACGCCTACGATAGGCGAATCCATATCTTCGGTTTTCCTAATTGGCACAGCAAATATCGTAACAACTTTGCCAGTGACACGGCTAACTACCATTTCAACATTTTTTTCTCCAGCAATAGCCTTCTTGAAGTATGCTCTATCCTTCACATAAAGAGTTGTACCACCCAGTACATAATGAGCAATCCCCGCTGAATCTATCATAGCCAAATCAAGTGCGCCAAGGCGAGTTACATCAGCTTTTAAAGCTGGCTGCACAATGCCCCAATCCATGCTTCTAACCCTGATTCTGGTAGCAGTTTCTGCAAGCACTTCGGTATGCAAATCCAATTTAGATTTCAAGAAATTCGCATTAGCCTCAATTTCGCCAACTAAAGAATTCAAAGCGGATTGTTCTATGGTGCTACGAACCTTAAACTCTACCACAACAAGCATGGCGGCAGTACTCGCAAAAACAACTATTCCCAGCAATAAAGGAATTTTAACGCTTAATTTCATTTTTTACCTCTGTTACCTTGGAAAAGCAATATAGCAATTTCTACATTATCTCTAATGAAGTTCAAAATGCCTATCATTCTCGTTCTGGCGTTGATAGCAAATATTTTCGCTCAAGGCTATGATACCGCTTATGTTCCAGTTAAGGTAAACGCAGCGGCAACCCTTACAATTAAGCTTCCAGATGCAGCA
>Ga0182472_107436_pt1 | contig 10274 bp, 12 predicted proteins | sample TergutNc150P3_FD_120804 | JGI IMG/M metagenome (GOLD analysis project Ga0182472, IMG submission 120804)
TCTGCAAACGAAAAACCTCGTGTGGTGAAACCTAGTCTTTTTGGTCCAGAACCGGTGCCGACAAATGAGGAACCTTTTCGCTCCTATATGCTTTATGTTCCAGATTCAATTATCACGCAATGGGAGGCACTTGGCAAAACAGTGCGAGTTTTGCACGATGAAAATACTTGGGTGAATCATATACTTGCGTTTTTGCCAGTGCTTATGATAATGGGTCTGTTCTGGTTTATGATGGCAAAGCAAACAGGCGGAATGGGAGGGAGAGGTTTGTTCTCTTTTGGCAGAAGCAAGGCTATTTTGATAAACAACGATAAAAACAAAACCACATTCAAAGATGTAGCGGGTTGCGATGAGGCAAAGGCAGATTTGGAAGAATTGGTTTCTTTTTTGAAAGACCCAAAGAAATTCGATAAGCTGGGCGGTCGCATTCCCAAAGGCGTGTTGCTGGTTGGTCCTCCCGGAACTGGAAAAACGCTTTTGGCAAGAGCTGTGGCAGGAGAGGCAAGCGTTAATTTTTACAGCATGAGCGGCTCGGATTTTGTTGAGATGTTTGTGGGCGTTGGAGCGAGCCGCGTTAGAGATTTGTTTGAAACGGGAAAAAAGAATGCACCTTGCATTTTGTTCATAGACGAAATTGATGCGGTTGGCAGGCAGCGTGGTGCTGGGCTTGGCGGCGGGCACGATGAACGTGAGCAGACCCTTAACCAATTGCTTGTTGAAATGGATGGCTTTGCTCCGAATGAGGGAGTTATTTTGGTTGCAGCCACAAACCGCCCCGATGTTCTGGATAAAGCATTGCTGAGACCGGGACGCTTTGACAGGCAGGTTGTTGTGGGGCTTCCAGATTTGGTGGGGCGCGAGGCAATTTTGAGAGTGCATTTGGAAAAGCGAAAAGTTCCGCTAGACAAAGAAGTTAATGTAAAAGATGTTGCAAAAGGAACGCCGGGGCTTGCCGGAGCAGATTTAGAAAACCTTGTGAACGAAGCTGCTCTTATGGCAGCGAGGTTTGGAAATCCAACGGTTACGCAGCTAGATTTTGAAGAGGCTCGCGATAAACTTTGGATGGGCGCGGAGCGAAAATCTCTTTTGATGAGCGAAGAGGATAAAAGAATGGTTGCTTATCACGAGGCTGGTCATGCCCTTATAAATTTGCTTTGCAAAAATGCAGACCCCTTGCACAAATTAACCATAATCCCGCGAGGTCGCGCCCTTGGCGTAACTCTCTCTTTGCCAGAAAACGACAAAGTTTCCATGAGCAAAGAAGCTGCAGAAGACCAAATTGCAATTTTAATGGCTGGCAGGCTTGCCCAAATATTGGTATTCAACAAGCAAACCACTGGAGCATCAAACGACATTGCAAGAGCAACCGAACTAGCCCGCAAAATGGTAACCGAATGGGGCTTTTGCGAAAAGCTAGGTCCAATAGCATACAGCAAAAACAACGATGAAATTTTCCTAGGCAGGGAAATAAGCAAGCCAAAGGAGATGAGCGAAAAAACCGCAGAGATGATAGACGATGCGGTTAATGAAATAATTCAAGTTCAAGTGAGCAGAGTGAATGAAATTCTTTTGGAAAACCGTGAGAAACTAGATGCCTTGAGCGAGGCTCTTTTTGAGCACGAGGTTCTAAACAGAGAAGAAATAGACAAGGTTATAGCGGGGCAGTCGCTTGCAAGCACTCAAAAAAGCAGGCAATACCAGCAGAGAAAAGAACGCGAAACAGAAACGCAAAAAAAAGTTGAACCACCACCGGAACCACCACTGCCATTATGAAAAAATTATCCACAGTTATATTTATTCTCACTCTTGCAGCTTTTGCCGCAGACGATTTTGAGCAACAAAAAGCCGCTTTGCTCGCAGAAAAACAAAATATTCAAAATGATATTAAAAAAATAAATGCCCAAATAGCCCAAACAGATTCGCTTTCAAAAGCAGAGCAAAAGTTTGGCAAAGACCAGCAGGCAAGGCAAAAAACAGACCTTGAGCGCAGGCAAGGCGAAATTGAAGAACTAAAGATGAAATTATCCGAATTGAACGCAGAAATGCAAAAGGAGAAAAATTCGGTATCTGCCGCTGGGACTCAAATTGAAAATGTGAATGCAACTCGCAAGGCACTAACTGCGCAACTTGCAGGGTATTGCAGGCAACTGGAGAGTTTTATAAAAACAAGTTTGCCATGGGACACAGAAATTAGGCTTGAGAGAACATCTGCCCTTTGCTCAGATTTGGAAAGCGGCTCTGCTGCCGCAGAAGAAGGCTTTTCTCGTTTGCGCGCCATTTATGCAGAGGAAATTCGCCTTGGTGATGAAGTGCAAATAAGCAATCGCACCGTAGTTCGCAACAACGGCGAAATTGTGAATGCAAACGTTTTGCGCATTGGCAACCAATGGATTGTTTACCAAGACGATGCAGGTCTTCTCTTTGGAATTCTAAACAAAAAAATAAACGGAAACGGCAACTACGAATACAAATGGAAAGAAAACCTCTCATTTGAAGAACGCCAAGCCGTAAAAACCGCCATTGACGTAAAACTCTCCAGAAAACCACCGCAATTGGTGAAATTACCGCTTTCGTTGCAGGATTAAAAAAAATTTTCTATATTCTACCCTAATATCAAGGGGTTTTTATGCAACGAATGTTTTTCTTTTTGGTTCTTTGCGCATTCACGGCAGTTAATGCGCAGTTATTGCCGGGTTCAAAACCTGTGCAAACCTATATGACAGATTCTACGGGCAAACAGCTTTTAATGGATTTTAGCATTAAGCTAAACGGCATAAAAGATGCTAATATGCCTTTTTCAACATTTAGCTCCAGACCGCTTATGATTTATTACTTTAGCCCCTTTTGCCCGCATTGCCAAAGAAGTTATAGCGGAGTTCAACAGATGGCAAAGGAATACGAGCAAAAAGGCTTAATGAGCATTGCCATTTCTATTGGCAGCGTTGGAAAAAGGGATATTTTAATGTTTATGGAACAGCAAAATGCCTCTATTCCCTTCTTTCAAGATGCAGACCAAGATTTTAGCAAAAAATATGGCGATGGCTATGTACCGAGGCTCTATTTAATTTCTTCAGATGGCAAAATTGTTCGTTATACCTCCGTAGAAAACGAAAACATCAAAGAAATTAAAGCCGACATAGAGAAATTGCTAGATATAGGTAAATAAACCAATAGTGAATTTATCTCAAAATCATTCTTACGCAGAGTTGGCTCGCAATATGGACCCTGCCTTGGTTATTATTCTTTCTGAGCATTTGGGGTGGGTAACCAAGCATCCCGAAAATTTCCCGCATAGCGAAAATATTTCGCAAAGCCGCACCGCTTGGCTTTCTGCACTCAACGGGTTTTCAGAGCTGGAGCAGAAATTTGCGGCAAAACTGGATGAATGGCGAGAAAAATGGCAACAGAGATTTGAAATAGAAGGCGTGGCTCAAGTGGTGGCTGCTGGCGCAGAAGAAATAAAAAAAGTGAAAAACGCAAAAGAAAGAGAGCGGCTTGCAAAAGCTCTTTACCTTAACACCGTGCATTTAATGATTGGCGATGCGCAAAAATACCTAGTGACCATAAATAGCCGCGCAGAACTATTGCAAGAAAACATCCGTAAAATATGGCACAAAAACTGCCCAAGCGATTCTTATTCAAAAATCCTTCCGAGCATTGAAAGTTCTTTTCAAAATTACGAAGAAACATTTTTTGGCAATATAAGAAATGCCCTTTTTGAAGACCAAAAAGACTCTGTGCCGGGCATAGCCAAGCAAGAATTTTTGGAGGCAATAATGGCAAATGACAACTGCAATTTGATTTTAAATTTCTACTTTTCAAACATATTTCGCCAAGTATCTAAAATTTCTGCTAATATATGCAAGTTCTATTCTAAAAAATGGGCTTTATATGCAAGAGGTTTTGGTTGTAGGCAAAACCTTTTACCTTTGGGATAAAATATGCTTGAAATAGTCACTCTCGCTTCTACATTGCTCCTCATAGCGGTGCTTTTATATATGCAGCACAAAATTATGAAGGAACTGAAAAATATTCGTATTCCGCCTCCGCAAAATTTAGATTTGAACCCTGTTGTGGAAGCTATTAAAAATATTGAGTTCCCTAAGATAGAGTTTCCAAAGATAGAGTTTCCTAAGGTTGAAATTCCTAAGATTGAAGTTCCCAAGATTGAACTTCCTAAAATTGAACTTCCGCAGGCAAAAGAAATCAATATAAACACGGAAACTTTGCAAGAAATAGTAACTTTAATGCGGGTGAACCAAGCCGAGTTCCAAAGCGGTTTAGATGCTTTCCACAAAGCCATAGACAAGCTGCTGGTTCAAATTCCATCTGGCGAAAAAGAACTGGATGCGCAAAAAGAATTCATGCAAAAATTTGAAGCCGCCTTTGCAAAGGTTCAAGAGCAAGCCACCGAAGCCATGAACGATAACTCGCTTCGCCTCCAAGAGATTTTAGCTGAATTTTTGAATAAAGAGCGCGGCAATGGCTAGTGGTTATAATGAGTATCTTGTAAATAATATGCGAGAGAGAATTGCGTATTTCAACGATGCTGGGCTTGGCAAAGAGGCGGGCTTGTTGCAAACGAGATTGAATTTGCTGGAAGAAAAACCTGTTGAAAAGCCTATTGAAACATCTGGGGAAATTAAGACAGAAAATTTAGCTGCAAAAAAACTGAGCGAAAATTTAATGGCAAAGCTTAGGGCAGAAACTCGCTACATTCCAGATTTAGAAAAACAATATATTTTGGAAAATCTCGGCAAAGCTAAAACCCTTAGGGAGCTTGAACCGCTGAGAATAGCTTACATAGAAAGGTTGGTGAAAATAAACAGAGCAAACAACAGCAAAGAAATAGCATTTGTTTCAGAGAGTGATACCGAGGCAGGTCCATACAACAACGAAAAAATTTTTTGCGAAGCCTTGCGGCTAATTCATTCTCAAGACCCGCTTTGGATAGAAGATTTAAAAGAACTGTATTTTTCCATTATGCCTATAAGTTCGGCGGAAGCGGCTTCTAAATTGCCGTTGTAAATGGTGTATTGATATTTGCCTTTTGTGGTTGCAAATTCAATTTCTTTTTTTGCATTTTCCATTCTAATTTTTATTGCTTCTTCTGTTTCTGTTTTGCGGTCGCGCAGTCGCTTTTCCAATTCTTCCAAACTAGGCGGCAAAATTAAAATACCTATTGCCTGCGGGTAAATTTTGTCAAAATTAATTTTTCCAAAAACATCCAAGTCAAAGGCAATATCTATGCCTTCCGAGAGTTTTTGTTCCACAAAAAATTTAGGCGTTCCGTAATAGTTGTTGTGAACTTTGTTCCATTCAACAAGTTCATTTTGCTCAATCATTTTCTTGAATTCTTCTTCTTTTTTAAAAAAATAGTGCGTTCCGTCTATTTCCCCAGCACGAGGCTTTCTCGTTGTTGCCGAAACGGAATAAACTACATTTGGAAAATTAGGCATAACCCTGCTTATGAGCGTTGTTTTGCCCGCCCCGCTCGCCGCGCTGAATACAAATAGCGTACCCGACATATATAAATTGAATATAGTAAGATAATTTGTATATTTAAATATATGACCTCCAATATCCTTACCGAATCAAAAGTTTCCAAAACTCTGAATTGGGTTTATGAAAAAGCAAACGATGGTTTGCTGAATATGGAATCTGCCGCAGAAATGGCAGAATTATATATGCAAAAATATCCCGATAGCAAGCTTGCGGCTGCAAATGCTTTAATCCGCGCCCAAAATGTGAAATCTGCTACTTCTGGTTTTATCACAGGGCTTGGCGGCTTAGTCACCATGCCAATTGCCATTCCTGTGAATTTGGCAAGCGTTCTTTATATTCAAGTGAGAATGGTGATGGCAATAGCAATTATAGGCGGGCACGATGTTAAAGAAGATAGAGTAAAAGCTTTTGTTTTTGCCTGCCTTGCAGGGAACAAGGCAAGAGAACTTTTAAAAGAGGCAGGTGTTCAAATTGCGCAAAACTTTGTGCTTCAAAGTTTATCAGCAGATGCTATAATTAGAATAAACAGAATGGTTGGGTTTAACCTTATAACTAAATTGGGTGAAAGCGGAGTGGTTAGAATCAGCAAAGCCATGCCTATTTTAGGCGGGGCAATAGGAGCAACAATAGACGGTATTTGGACTAATCAAACAGGAAATATTGCAGTTAAATGGTTTGTGAATGATAATAAAGTACTTGATGAATAATAACCCAAAAATTAACCGCTTTGCCGAAATTTTAGAAGTGAAATTGAAACAGGGCAGAGCAGATTTAACGGTTAAATTAAAAGGCGAAACAGAACCTGTAACCCTTTCTTTGAATTATGTTCTTGAAGAAAACACCCTTTGCATAACTGATGTTGAAACAAGCAAGGAATGGCTCAACGCTTTGGCTGAAGTATTTAAGGAAAAATATTCAAGGATAAGTTTGAGCGATTTTGGGATAAAGGAAGGCGGGGTGAAGGCGAGTTTGGTTAAGTTTTTGTTGTGACCCTATAAATCAGCTTTCTATATTATATCTGATTATGAAAGTCTGCACACAGAACTTTGGGAAAGGTGCCCAGAAAATAGATGTCTATAAAAAATTAGGCGGTTATTCCAATATAAGTAGCCGGCTTTTTGACTTGTCTCAGTTTGAACTTATAAATTTGGTTCAAGGCTCTGGGCTTAGAGGCAGAGGCGGTGCCGGGTTTCCAACGGGAATGAAGTGGAGCTTTGTGCCTAGAGGCGGCAAACCCGTTTATATAGCGGTTAATGCAGACGAAGGCGAGCCGGGCACATTTAAAGACCATTTTTTGATGAGAGAAGACCCTCATCGGCTTATTGAAGGCTTGCTCATAGCTGGTTGGGCTTTGGGTGCAAGGAATGCTTATATTTATGTTCGCGGTGAGTTTTTGCCTGCTATAGAGGCTTTAACCGAGGCTATTAGGGAAGCCTACAAAGCTGGGTTTTTAGGTAAAAATATAGGTGGAACAAAATACAGTTTAGATATTGCCGTGCATAGAGGCGCGGGTGCTTATGTTTGCGGCGAAGAAACGGCTCTCATAAATAGCTTAGAAGGGCAAAAAGGGCAGCCTCGGCTTAAACCTCCATTCCCTGCGGTGAATGGTGCTTGGAATATGCCCACTTGCGTCAATAATGTGGAAACCATAATGGCTCTGCCTTGGATTTTGGAAAATGGACCTGCTGAATATCAAAAACTTGGAACGCCCAAAGCTGGTGGCACAAAGGTCTTTTGCGTTTCTGGAGATGTTAAAAAACGCGGAGTTTATGAGGCAAGGCTTGGAATTCCCTTAATGGAACTTTTAGAAAGCGAAGAGTATTGCGGGGGCATAGTTGGCAATTTAAAAGGCTGCATACCGGGTGGCTCTTCAACCCAAGTATTAACACCAGAAGAATGCAAAAAAGCAAATATGGACTACGAAAGCCTTGCCGCAATGGGAACAATGTTCGGTTCCGGCGCTGTTATGCCTTTTAACGATACCCACAGCATTGTTCAAATGCTAAACACTTTGGGCAAATTTTACTCACACGAATCTTGTGGGCAATGCACCCCTTGCCGTGAAGGAACGGGATATGTTCAACGCATAATATCTTGCATTGCCAACGGCGATGGCAAAGACGGAGACCTTGAACTCTTAGATAGCCTTTGTACAGGTTTCACGGGCACAACGGTTTGCCCGCTCGCCGCCGCCCTTGCTGCTCCCGTGCAGAGTTACCTGAAAAAATTCCGCTCCGAATTTGAAGAGGCAATTTTAAGCAATCCAGACCACGCAAGCCCAAGGCTGAACGAAAGCTACCGTCCGCAAGGGTGGTGGGAAAGCAAGTAATGAAGAAGTTATTGGCAATTTTTGTTGTTTTGTTGTTTGCACTTGTAGGTTTGGGTGTGGGCAGCGTGTTTTATATGTACAAGCAATGGGAAAAAATTTCTCCGTTAAAAGAACCGGTGCTTTTAGAAATTCCCAAAGGTTATGGGGCAGAGCAAGTTGGCAGAATGTTGCAAAAAAACGGAGTGATTGAAAGCGCAAAATCTTTTAAATGGTGGTGCAGTTTTCACCCCGGCAATGCAAATTTCAAAACCGGATGGTATAAAATTCCAACAGGGCAAAACATAGAGCAAATAGTGGCTCTTTTGAGTTCTGGCAAAACCGCAAGCATAAGGGTTACCATCCCTGAGGGAAAGGCAACCTGGGAAATAGCTGGCATTTTGGCGCAACCGCTAAATTTAGACAGCGCAAAATTAGATAGCTTAATGCACAGTTCCGAATTTGCGCAATCTCTAGACGTAAAAGCAAAAGATTTGGAAGGCTATCTTCTCCCAAACACCTATGATTTTCCTTATGGCGCAAACGAAAAAACGGCGATAAAAATTTTAACAAATGCAAACTTAAAACTGAGAGACGAAATGCAAGCTAAAAACAGCCCCGTTTGGGACGAGCTTGGCGGCTGGCACAAAGTTTTGACAATGGCAAGCGTTGTGGAAAAAGAAGCTGCCGTTCCGCAAGAACAGGTTCATATAGCAGGAGTTTTTTTAAACCGTTTTAGAATAGGGATGCCTCTAGGTGCAGACCCAACCGTTAGATTTATTTTTCGCAACCTAACGGGTCCCATATATAAAAGCCAGCTTGCAAGCGATAATCCTTACAACACCCGCAAATTCGCTGGTCTTATGCCCGGTCCCATATCAAACCCAGGTAGGGCGGCAATAGAGGCAACGCTCTTCCCAATGCAAACCGAAAGCCTCTTTTTTGTGGCAAAAGACGATGGTTCAAGGGAACACTTTTTCAGCAAAACCCTTTCTCAGCACAATTCATATAAAAACACGGCAGCAAAAAACAGAGGAGAGTGATATGAACGTTCTTAAATTTATTCAGGTTATGGGAGTTGCGCTTGTTGTGGCTTGCTCTTCCAACAATTCTCCAGAAAATCCATCTTCAAGCTCAAAAGAAGAAGTTTCATCGTCTTCAAGTTTAGTAGAGGTTTCGTCCTCAAGCTCAATAATAGAGGCTTCATCTTCAAGCTCAATAATAGAGGCTTCATCTTCAAGCTCAATAATAGAGGCTTCATCTTCAAGTTCAATAATAGAGGCTTCATCTTCAAGCTCAATAATAGAGGTTTCGTCCTCAAGCTCAAAAACTGTTTCATCATCTTCAAGTTCAAGAACTGTTTCGTCATCGTCTAGCTCAAAAATTGTTTCTTCATCATCAAGTTCAAAAGCAGTTTTGTCATCGTCAAGTTCAATAATCATTTCGTCTTCAAGTTCCAAAGAAGTTTCTGCAAATTCTTTTCATGTTTACATCGCTTTTGGGCAGTCAAATATGCAGGGTCCCGCTGAAATCAGAACTCAAGACAAAGATGTGAGTGAACGGTTTCAGGTGTTGAATGTTGTTGCTGATACTTATGCCAAAGAAAATAGAGCCAAGGGTAAGTGGTACAAGGCAGTGCCGCCTCTTATTATTCCAGATGCCAATTTGAAGAATTATCTTGGGCTTAACATCGGGCTTTCCCCTGCAAATTATTTTGGCGTAACTCTTGTGAAAAATGTACCCGAAAACATAAAAATAGGCGTGATACCCGTGGCTCAAGGAGACCTTGCACTTGCCGCATTTCACAAAACAAGGGGAGACCAATATTACAACAAGCAAAATGTTGTAAGTGGCAGACCAAGCGACACCGAGATGTCGGGCATGAAGAGATACAAGGATGCGGGTTATGCTAATTTATACGATGCCATAATCAAAAATGCAAAAATAGCCCAAAACGATGGCGGCATCATTAAAGGCATTATAGTTCATCAAGGAGAAAGCGGAGTGGGTCAAAGCGGCATAACTTGGGCAAATATGTTGAAGGAAATTTACAACGACCTTCTTAAAGATTTAGGGCTTGAAGCCAACTCCATACCCATTGTGCTTGGGCAACTTTGGAACAGCGGAACCGGACCAGAGGGTCTTTTGAATTTAGACAACAGAATACAGAACACCATACCCAAAGCTTATGTAGTAAGTACCAAGGATTGCGGAGGGAGAACCGGCAATGGACAGCCCGATAACATTCATTTTGGCTCCGCGGGAATCCAGTTGCTGGGCGAGCGGTATGGGGAGAAGATGTTTGAGTTGGTTTATAAGCTCAGGTAGCTTGCTGGGTGCCAAAAACTTGACAATAGCCGATTTTTTTTCTATATTTTAGACCCTACTGGGGTATCGTCAAGTGGCTAAGACCGCGGGTTTTGATTCCGCTATTCGTTGGTTCGAATCCAGCTACCCCAATAAA
>Ga0182472_107437_pt1 | contig 10248 bp, 6 predicted proteins | sample TergutNc150P3_FD_120804 | JGI IMG/M metagenome (GOLD analysis project Ga0182472, IMG submission 120804)
CCTTGAGGCACGCCTTCCACAACATCAACAAGCACAACATCGCCAAGCTGCTTCTGCGCCAATACAAGTGCCATTGTACCGCCTATTTGCCCTGCGCCAACAAGCGCAATTTTCTTTTTAGCCATAAAAAACCTCTTTTGGGTGAAATTTCAATGTAGAATATAGTAAAAAGTACTGATTCTTTTACTATATTATAAACTATGCGCACTTACTCTCTTTTTTTCGCCATTTTCTTTGCAGTTTGCGCTGTTTCCCTTTCCTTTGCCCAAGACATTCTCATTAATGAAGTGGGTTACGAGCAAAGCGGACCTAAACGTGCCATTATACAATCTTCTGGTGCAATTACAGATAGCAAAGCCTCTTTAGTGAATTCGCAAGGCACAACGCAGCTAGAAATAAACCTCGGTCCTCAAACTTCCGTGAGCGGCTGGAGCGGGCGTAATTTCAAGATTGCAGACTTTAGCAATTTTCAGCAAAAAGGAACTTACAAGCTAAGAGTAGGTACCAAAGAATCGCAACCATTTAAAATAGGGGAAAAAATACTGCAAACCGAAACCGGAACTTTTCAAGTGGATTTTTTCAATAAAATGAGAAATACCGATGAAGGCGACCGCAATTTGGGGATTAGGGGTGGTTCAACTCACAATATATACGGCGGTTGGTGGGATGCCACCGGAGACCCAGGTAAACATCTATCTCATTTATCTTATGCAAATTATTTTAACCCACAGCAAATTCCATTGGTAGTATGGTCTCTGCTACATGCAAATGAACTTCAACCAAACACATTCGGTCAAGCCACAAAAGATGAAGCAGCATGGGGAGCAGATTATCTCTTGCGTGCACTTTCACCAGCGGGTTATTTTTATATGTCGGTATTTGATAGTTGGGGGCAAGGTTATCGTGAAATTTGCGCTTGGAGCGGCGAAGAGGGTGAACGTTCAACTGCATATCAATCTGCTATGCGTGAGGGCGGCGGAGTATCAATAGCGGCTCTTGCCAAAGCAAGCAAAGCTCTCATAAGCAAAGACAGCAGTTCTGCACAATATCTTGCCGGAGCAAAACGTGCTTATATTCACCTCAAAGCTAATCCCACTAAATATCAAGACGATGGAATAGAAAACATTATAGACGATTACACCGGTCTTCTCGCTGCAACAGAACTATACAATGCAACAAATGAAGAACAGTATCTCACAGATGCCAAAACAAGAGTTGAATCACTTTTGAGCCGTCAATCCGATGAAGGATGGTTTTACACTGTTAAAAAAAGTGGAAAAAATGAACGCCCATTCTACCATGCAGCAGACGAAGGATTGCCCGTAGTTGCTCTTGCGCGTTACGTGGAAGTGTGCAAACCAGAAAACAAACAAGCTATACGAAACGCCATAAAGAAAAATTTGCAGTGGTATGCAAAAATTACTTACGAAAGATCTAATCCATTTGAATATGCTAAAATGTATGGAACCGCAACTGGGGGTACTAATCCAGGTTCAATAAATCTCGCACTTGGTGGCACGGCAACGGCTTCTCGCTCAGAAGGAAGCTATGCACCCAACTTAGCAATTGACGGCAATCCCACAACTCGTTGGTCAAGTTATCAAAGTGGTGCTGAAAACGACAATCAATGGATAGCCATAGATTTAGGCAATACTTACAAAGTGAACAAAGTTATTCTCAACTGGGAAGCAGCGTATGGAAAATCTTACAGAATTGAAGTTTCCACTAACGGGTCATCTTGGACTACGGTAGCAAATATCACCAATAACACAAGCGCAAGCCCCCCTAAAGAATACTCCTTTACGTCAAGAGATGCACGATTTGTGAGAATGTATGGCGTAGAACGCGGGAATGAATATGGCGGTTTTTCTCTTTATGAATTTGAGATTTATGGCGAACCATCGGAACAACAGCCATCTACTCCGCACAACGCAAGATTCTTTTTACCTCAAAAAAATGAAACGGGCTATTGGTGGCAAGGGGAAAACGCACGCATAGCCTCTCTTTCTGCGGCATTTACAATTGGTGCGCCTCTGGCAGACCCAAGCGGCAAATATTGGGCAGATACCTTGTTTGGCATGGCTTCTGCACAGCTAGACTGGATACTTGGAAAAAATCCATTTGCAGTAACTATGATGCACGGTTTTGGAAAAACAAATTATCCTAATTACCCCGCTACAAGAGGGCTTGCCAACATTAAAGGCGGAATTTGCAATGGAATAACCGCTAAAAGAGGAAACGAAAACGATTTAGAATGGTCCCCCGATGGCTATGATAACGAAGCTTGGAGAGCTTGGCGTTGGATAGAGCAATGGCTCCCCCACAATGCTTGGTATTTAATTGCAATATCATCTCTTTCGCACAGAATAGATAATCCCATTATTCCAGAAGAAGATCCAGACCCCATCATTGCAAAAGCTAATGCTAGGCTCGGCATTCAAATAAATCAAAAAGGCAAAGTTCTTTATATGTCTTCTCAAAAAGATGTTGTTTGGAAAGTTCACAATTTGCAGGGAAAACTTCTCTTTAGCTCAAATTCAAGAGAAACCAAATGGAACGCTGGAAATTTCAAAGGAACCTTTGTTGTAAGTGCATTTAGCGGATCGGTAGCAGAGAGCAAATTGTTTTCTATTTTACAATAATGCTATCTAGAATCCTACCTTTTGCGTTTTTCCTTGCAACGGCAGTTTTTGCCGTTCCTTTAAATTTAACCGGTACAGTTAAGGCACTCAGCGAAAGCGGAGACCCTATTAAAGATGCCGTGGTTCTGCTAAAAGTGAATGACAGTTTAATTGCTTATGCTCGTACATTAAGTGATAAAGACGGCAAATTCGTATTTAATGGCAAAGAGGCCCCTGGCGAAATGCCAGACCGGGTAACAAAGCAGCAAACTGTTTTGCCCTCTCAATTTGCAAGTTACAGTGTAATGGATTTGAAGGGAAAAACCTGCAATTCAATGAACAACCTGCCCCAGGGTGTTTACGTTCTAATTGGCAAAACCGAATCTGGCAAAAATTTTAACCTAGGTACTCTTTACCACAAAGGCGGCAACCTAAACCCCAAACCCCATACCCTATACCCCATGCCCAAAAGTTTACAAAAAACCACCACCTCCGCAGGCGAAGTTCAACTGATTGTTCGCAAAGCGGGTTATTTGCAAAAAGAAGTTGAGTTTTCCAGTTTTAGCGAAGATGTAGGCACTGTTGTTTTGGAGCGTGACCCGCTGGAAAAAAGAATTGATAGCGTGATGGCACTTATGGATTTGAACAAAAAAATTTACCAGATGACACAAGCCCAAGTAGGTACTTCTTTTGGTTCAAACGGGAATTTTTACGGTTCGGTTCTGCAAGGCGGCGATAGTTATTCAAATTCAGTGCTGAGTTCAATGAATAGTGCTATAAATTCCGCATCTCCAAAGATTCCAGTTACTTATGGCAAAGATATGATGCACGGCGCTGCAGCAATTAACGGCGCAACCATATTCCCACACAATATTGGAATGGGAGCAACAAGAGATTCTGCCCTTGTTCGCAGAGCTTGCGAAGTAACTGCGCAAGAATCTTGGGTAGGCAATGTAGATTTGATTTTTGGCCCTGCAATTTCCGTTCCGCAAGATGACAAATGGGGCAGAACTTATGAGGGCTTTGGCTCAAGTGCAGAGCTTGCGGTTGAAATGGGAGCAGCTTGTATTAGAGGTTATCAAGGCGCAAAATACGATGCTCCTTGGAGAGTTATTGCAACCGCCAAACATTATTTAGCCGATGGCGGGGTGAGCAAAGACCGCGGAAATGTTACAGCAAGTGATAATGATATTCGTAAAATTCATTTGCCAGGCTACGAAGCCGCTGTGGAACAAGGTGTTTTGAGCGTTATGGCAAGCTTCAATCAAATTAGCGGAGTTCATCAACACATAGATTCTCTGCGTTTAACAGGTTGGTTAAAAACGGAACTCGGCTTTGACGGATATGTAATAAGCGACTGGCAAGGAATTGCCAACTCCAACCAGCCCGGATATACCGAATGTGACTACGGCAGCAATTGCACTGGACCATCATTAAACAGCGATGCTGTACGAAAAGCCATTAACGCCGGAATTGACCTTGCAATGGAACCTGGCTCCCATACGCAATTTATTAACTTTTTAACTACCTTGGTAAATAATAGGCAGGTTTCTGAGGACCGCATAAACGATGCTGTGCGCCGCATTTTAAGGGCAAAGTTCCGCGCAGGCAGAATGGATAAACCCGCTGGCATTGGGAGTGATATTAAAAATACTTATGGTGATATTGGCTCTGCCGCTCACAGAGACATTGCAAGAGAAGCGGTGCGCAAAAGTTTAGTATTGCTAAAAAATGACAACAGCGCATTGCCAATTTCCAAAACTGCAAAAATTTTTGTAACGGGCAGCCACGCAACCAACACCGGTTATCAGTGCGGAGGTTGGACTGGCAATGGTTGTGAAGGCGGTTTTATGAATCAAACTTGCTACGGGTGGACCAATACCAGAGATAACGTACAGGGAGCAACAAGCATAAAAGATGGATTCAACAAAGTTGTGCCAAATTCCGTAGTTAACAGTGCGAATGAAGCTAGTGTTATAGTTTACGTTACCGGAGAAAAACCTTATGCCGAATGGCACGGCGACCTTCAAAGTTTAACATTCCAAGATAATAACCTCGCTACATTGAAAAGCCAAAATTCTGGCAAAAAAATAATCACTATCTTCATAAGTGGCCGCGCAATGGAAACAAACTCATTGATTAGCAACAGCGATGCTTTTGTAGCCGCTTGGCTTCCGGGCAGCGAAGGTGCAGGCATTGCCGATGTGTTATTTAACGATTATCCTTTTACCGGCAAACTCCCCCGCAAATGGGATAATACACGCGGTTATGGCTTTGGACTTAGCTATTAAAGACATAGCACAGAATCTCTACCAAGGCAATATTGGCATAGCTAACTCTAAGTATTTCAGCATCTTAGATGAGTTATCCAAATATGAGCCTTTTGTTAAAAATGCCCAAAATGTGCTGAAATTGCAAGAAAATGAAGATTGGGTGGGTTTAGCAGATTTTTTTACTGAAATCTCATAAAATGTGATTATTATCACTAAAAAATGCAAAAATATTAAAATTCCTATTTTTATTTTTCTATATTTATCCCCACAGATTTTGGAGATTTTTATGGAATGGAATAGAGCATTTGACAGACGATTGGATTTTATAGCCAAATATCGCAGTTTGGATAAAAGAGTGCCTTTGGAAAAAAAGAAGGCATTGCATTACCTAAACCAGCAAAGAGGCTGCTTTCATGCTTTTCAATATACAAATAAAATTTTAGAACTTTTTATATTCTTAGACGAAGAAAACAGCATAGAAACTTCACTCTCTTATCTCTCTTCCGATTTAAAAAACCTAGGCGATGTACTTTTACGCTCTGCAAATCCAACAAATCCGTTTTTTTTGGCAATAAGAGAAGAAGTTCCCACTTGGCACGCAGCCAACGTGGACACATCAGACTTAGAACCAGACGTAGAAAACGATGACGAAGAAAATGAACAAAAGCTAGAAATCACCATAATGCGCACAGATGCCGGCAAAGACATAAGCGACCACGAAATGAGGCGTACGCTTCGCAATTTGCGCGCAAGGCTAAAAGCCTGGCAAGTGGAACTCAGCATAATAGCAGATATCAGCGCAGAATTTGACGATTTAGACGAACACGAAACCGAAGATGCGGTTTTAAAGCTCTCTTTGGAAAGTGAACCGCTCAAAATAAAAAGCAAAAGAGGCGAGCTTTTTGTTGGCTTTGTTCCCATACAAGAAATTTACGATTATCATTTAGAACTTGGCCGCAGGCACAAGGCAAAGCACAATATGATGATAGTTAGCTCCAACATTCGCACATATTTGGGCAGCCAAACCTACACCAACGCAAGCCTTTTAGACGCATTCCTCGGTATGAAAAAAAACGGAACCATAGAAGAATTTCCCTTTTTGCACAATGGAATGACTTTAACCGGAGATGATTTGCAATCGCAACGCCCAAAGCACGATGGCGAAAAATGGCACTTATACATAGACCACCCAAAAATAATAAACGGAGCGCAAAGCCTTTTCACTTACGAGCAATATGCAAGCAGAGAAGATGAACCGGTTAATCCACTTGTTTTGGTAAAAGTAGTTATTCCATATCCTTCAGAAACAGAAGAACACGAGTCTGGCAACTTTGTAAGGCTTGTCACTATGGCAAACAACCGTCAAAATCCTGTGTTCAGTTATCATTTGCGCGCAGCAGACGATTTACAATTCTTTATTTGGCAAAAAATGCAAGCAGAGGGTTTTTACTACATATACAAAGAAGGCGTTAGACCCAAAACACGCACACGCAAACTGGAAGTTCGTATGCGCCCAGAGCTTTCCAAAACCATGCTCCTTTTAGATTCCAAAATAACCGAAAGTCGTGCAAGTGACCAAGTTTTTGACCAAGAGAGTTTCTATCAACGCTGCTTTGGAGCATTTTATAGGCAAACCACTGAACACGAAAGCCCCTTTGTTCGCCTTTGTATTATCTACACAAAAGCTTGGCAGCTTTTGGGCAGGCTTCCTTTAAAGATAAAAGCGGTAACGCCAGGGCAAGGAACTCGCATAGAACCAAACAAAGACAATCCCTTAACTTCAGTGTCTTGGTATGGCGGCAAATTAGAAGATAAATTTGCATTCCGTTCAGCAATTCGCGAGGTGACAATAGCACTGACTCTCAGATATTGGTTGCACTACGGAAGGCCTTTCAGAGATTTTCAAACTCTGCAAGACAACGAAAACGAATTCAACAGCTCAATAATAAGATTTGTAAAAAAAATCTTAGATGGAGCTCTTTCCAAAGTGATAGTCACAGAATACAAAGACAATCCAAAATACTTTGATGTGCTCCGAGTTATAGACAACGAAACCGGAGAAACAGTGGAAAGACGTGTTTGGAAAGGTTTTACCAACACAGATGTTTATAACCACCTTTTGAGCATCATGAGCAAAAATGAACGTACATGGGAAAAATGCAATGGTGGCTTAGACGATATATGGGATTAACATGGCTTTGATAATTTTCTTCATTTTTCTGCCTTTTGTTGTGGTAATAATAAGCATATTGGTTTTTAACATTTATTTGCGAAAGGAAATCACAAAGCATGTAAATCCAAAGCCTACCATAGACCGAGCCTACTTAGAAGCAGAACTAACAAGGGGAGATGATGAAGATTTGGGCAGTGCTTACGTTAAAACGAAGGAAGAGTAGATTATGGATGGCATGTTAAGCAGGGCAAAAAAAGCAGAGGCATATTTGAAAAAAGCCGGAAAATTAACGGAAAAATGCTTAAAAAAATATATCCCAAGCAAAAACGAGGTTCCTGCAACTTTGCATTCCGCAATGCGCTATGCCTTGTTAGCTGGTGGCAAAAGGCTTAGACCCGCTCTTGCGCTGGCTTCTTACGAACTTTTTGGTGGAAAACCGTCTGAATCAATTAACTTGGCAATGTCTGCTTTAGAAATGCTACATACATTTTCTTTGATACACGATGATTTGCCCTGCATGGACGATGATGATTTTAGACGCGGTAAACCTACGACTCACAAAGCTTATGGAGAGGCAGCTGCTGTTTTGGCAGGAGATGCGCTTTGCATTTATGCTTTTGAATTAATAGCCAAAACAAAAAACGTTGCTGTTGTTGAGGAACTTGCACATTCGCTTGGCACAAAAGGGATGATTGGCGGACAGGTTGTAGATACAGAATCGGAAGGGAAACCCGTTGATTTGGCAACTGTGGATTATATTCACTATCACAAAACCGCAGCTTTAATAGAAGCTTCGCTGGTAATAGGTGCGCTCCTTGCGCGTGCCAGCAAAAAAGAATTGTCTTGCATACGCGAATTTGGAAAAGGAATAGGTCTTGTTTTTCAGATAATAGACGACATTCTAGACATAGAAAGCTCAACAGAAGAACTCGGCAAAGATGCAGGCTCAGATGTCAAAAACGGAAAAGCCACATACCCCGCAGTTTTGGGACTCACGGCTTCAAAAGAAAAAGCACTGGCTCTTTACAATAAATCGCTGAAACATTTAGAAAAGCTGAAAAACAAGAATACAGAAACATTAAAGAACATCGCAGCCTTGATTATAGCGAGAACGCATTAGCCATAACTTTTGATAGCTTCTCCGCATCTGGTAAATAATAGCCGCCAATATCAACGGGTTTGCCTTGTTCCGCAGCCAGTTTTGCAACTATTTTTTGCTCGTTTTCGGTTAAATGTTTTGCGATGGGTTCAAATTTTGTTTTCAGTTCCAAGTCTTCGTTTTGTTTAGCAAGCTCGGAAGCCCAGTAAAGAGCCAAATAAAAATGTGAACCCCTGTTGTCCAATTCACCAAGTTTGCGAGCCGGAACGCGGTTAAATTCCAGAATATTTCCGTTTGCTTTATCCAGAGTTTTTGCCAGAACTTCCGCTTTTTTGCTATTTGTTTGCTTTGCGTAAAAACTTAGAGATTCTGCAAGTGCAAAATATTCTCCAAGCGAATCCCAACGCAGATAATTCTCTTTCACAAGCTGCTCCACCTGCTTGGGCGCAGAGCCACCTGCACCTGTTTCAAATATTTTGCCGCCTGCCAAAAGCGGAACTATGGAGAGCATTTTTGCAGATGTTCCAAGTTCCAAAATTGGGAATAAATCCGTTAAATAATCTCTCAATATATTGCCTGTTGCAGAGATTGTGTCTAAGCCATCTTTTGCCCTTTGCATGGAAAAAAAGATAGCATCAATGGATTTTTTTATGCTCACATCCAAACCGCTCAAATCCATTTTTGAAAGTTCATCTTTAACTTTTTTCTCAATTTCTCTATCGTGCGCACGGTTTGGGTCTAGCCAAAAAACAACAGGGCTTTGCGTTATCTTTGCCCTTTCCACTGCCAAATGAACCCAGTCGCGAACGGGAATATCCTTTGCTTGGCACATTCTAAAAATATCGCCCTCATCTACATCCTGCTTTAACAATACTTTGCCATTTCCATCAACGGCTTGCATAATTCCTTTTTCTTTTGCAATAAAAGTTTTATCGTGGCTGCCATATTCTTCCGCAGACTCTGCCATTAAACCCACGTTTGGAATGCTGCCCATAGTGGCAGGGTTAAAGGCACCGTGCTCTTTGCAAAAATCTATAACCGCCGAATAAATCCACGCATAGGAGCGGTCGGGAATAAGGGCGAGTTCGTTTTGTGGAGCGCGGCGAATAAGAGCGGGCATTGAGGCATCTACTATTATATCGTTTGGGCTGCCAAAATCCATAGAGAGTTTTGGAGCATTTTTCAGCACATTTTGAATTTTATTTTCAATTTCCGTCTCTTTTTGGTTTCCAGCAATTTTTTTTCTCAAATCCAAAAGCCCGTTGTTTGGGTCTATGCCAAGTTCTGCAAATTCCCTTGAAAATTTATTGAAAAGGGACTTAAAAAGAGTTTTGAATGCAACGCCAAAAATCACAGGGTCGCTAACCTTCATCATTGTTGCTTTTAAATGAACGGAAACCACCATTTCTTCTTTTTTTGCCCATTCATATTCCTGTTCAAAAAAGTTTTCCAATTTCTTTATTTTAAGTACAGCAGCATCTAAAATTTCACCCTCTAAAAGCGGAGCAGATTTTTTTAAAGTTGTACACTCACCCTTTTCATTTATGAATTCTATTGAAAAATAGGTATTCTCACTTAAAGTTATAGATTTTTCACTTTCATAAAAATCTCCGCTTTGCATTGAGGCAACTTTTGTTTTAAAATCGCTTTTCCACTCCCCCATTGAATGTGGGTGCGCTTTTGCGTATTGCTTAACAGAAAGCGGTGCGCGCCGGTCTGAATTGCCCTGCCTCAGCACAGGATTTACAGCAGACCCCTTAACTTTATCGTAAATTGCCTTTATTTTTTGCTCTTCTTCGTTTTGAGGGTTTTCAGGGTAATTTGGAATTTTGTAGTCTTTGCCTTGAAGTTCGGCAATAGCTGCTTTCATTTGCGGTAAACTCGCAGAAATATTTGGAAGTTTTATTATATTTGCACCTGGTTCTTTTGTCAATTTGCCCAAATAATCAAGATCATCCGGAACAAAATTAAAAGCCGCCAAAATGCGGGCTGCAAGGGATATATCTTTTGTCTCTACTTCAACACCTGCCGCATTTGCAAAAAACTTGGCTATAGGCAGCAGGCTTTCGGTTGCAAGCCTAG
>Ga0182472_107438_pt1 | contig 10244 bp, 9 predicted proteins | sample TergutNc150P3_FD_120804 | JGI IMG/M metagenome (GOLD analysis project Ga0182472, IMG submission 120804)
GGAATAGAATATTTGGATTTGCAAATTTCAATTGGCTATGTTGATGGAGTTAAAGAGGCTTGCGAGCACATAGAGAAATATGGCAGCCATCACACAGATGCGATAGTTGCAGAAGACAAAGAGGCATTGGAATATTTTGCAAATAATGTTGATAGTTCCAGCGTTATGCTGAACGCGAGCACTCGTTTTGCAGATGGAGGCGAGTATGGGTTAGGCGCAGAAGTCGGTATTTCCACCGATAAACTGCACGCAAGAGGTCCTATGGGCGTGGAAAGCCTTTGCAGCTACAAATGGTTGTTAAAGGGCAATGGGCATGTGAGGAGGTGATATGAATCGTTACGATTTGGTTTTGCTAGGGTTTATATTGGAGGAGGCTTCCAGTGGATACGATATTATTTCTAAAATAAAACAGCGGGAATTGGAAAAATGGGCTATGATAAGCCCTTCTACCATATATAATCGCCTGAATTATCTTGAGAATCATAAATGTATAGAGGGCAAAATGGTTAAAAAGGCAAAGTACCCGCCTGCAAAAGTCTATAGCATAACAGACAAGGGCAGGGGAGCCTTGAATAGGGAGGTAATTAAGCATTTAACGGGATTTAACGATGACCCCAGAACCTTGGGTTATGCTTTTTTGTTTGGCTTGGAAGATAAGAATAATTTAATAAGGCTTTTGGAAGAGCACGAAATAAAATTGAGAGAAGATGTTGCCAGATTGAATAAAATGATAGACGATGAGCCGCGCCCCACGCTTTATCCAGATGGACCATTCTTGAACTGCATGAGCCGCGACCACATATTGGTGGAACTCAAATATTTGCGGGCAGCCTTGCAAATTCTGCAAGACCCGCAAAAATCAAATATGCTGAATGGGTATTTCTACATAAACTTTGGGAATAGAGAATGGCAATTTACGGACAAATAGCATCCTCTCCAGGGCTGGATCCCAAGCACCAAGACGAGCCAAACATACGGGTTTCGTAATTTTCCAAAGGGAGCTGCATGGCAATTCCAGTTTTTAGTGGGAAAGGGTTGCTTTCGCTAGTTGAATAGTATATGGAATCCACAACTGTTGTGTCGCAAAAAAATCCGAGGCTTTGCGCTGTTGGTGAAAGATCAATGGTTCCATAGTTAAAATCTGCAAACCTAACGCTATCGCCTCCAAAGAAGAGGAATTCCATAGGAAGTAAAGTTAAATTTTCTGGCATATCAAGTACGTAACTTACAGCCGTAGTGCTTCTATTTCGAGCAATGCGGCAACCGGAAAGTTCTAGAGTATCGAAAGTTGCATTGTAAATTTCCATATATTCATATTTTTTACCTCCGGTTTTTGGGGTAGCAAAAATTTCCGTGAAAAATAAATCTCCATTTTTTGGAGACCTAGAAGTGGACATAGGAAGTGTTGCCAAAATTTGCAATGGGCCATTGGAACTTGCTATCAATTGCAACGTTACCGAGCCTTGGTACGATTGCAACTGTATTATCTCTGTTTGCAAAATAGAAGATAAACTCAAGTTTTTTGAACCTGTGAATAGAAGTTTTCCGCTTGCATCTCTAAGTTCAATCCGTATATTGAGATTTTCATTCAAAGGCAGGGAATTGGTGTTGAATGTTCCCTTTCCGTTTTCAATTTTTATATTAAATACCAAACCAATATCGTCCAAAAACAATTTTCCAGAATGGACTCCTGAGTAATTGGCTATTCCAAGCGGAATTTCCAATTTCAAAAAACCAACCAGTGCAGTTAATGGTATTTTAATGGTTATGCTTTCTCCGGCTGTTATATCTGCTACAGCTTCTCCTTTTTGGACTAATGTACCCGAATCTGCATATATTTTTACTTCAAATTTCCTGTCTTTACCCTGCTGGATGCCTTCTATATTTAAATTTTCATCCAAAGATTTTTTGGATATGTGAATGTTTGCCATTCCTTCGCCAGATACATCCACAGAAATGCTGTCGAACATTGGGACTTGGAGTTTTCCGAGGAACAGCTTAACTGTTCCCTCCGTTTCTCCGCCCCCTCCACTGCCGCCTCCACTGCAGGCTACAACAAACAACCCAACCACTGCGCTCCACAAACTGCAAGCCGCAATGCACAAAATGAAAAAATGCCTAAGCATAATAATACCTCCGTTCTTTTCTTTCTACAGATTAGACGTAAAAAAACGGAAAAAAAATTCTAAAAAGTGAATTTTGCAAACAACTGTTTGCAAAAATGTGCATTTTTTTTATTTTTGCAATTACATACTAAACATACTTTTTCAGTACGTCTTTGCTGGAAACGAAATAATCTATGCCGCTTGCTATGGTTACGAAAGTTATTATTGCCATAACAGAATATGGCAAATATTCCCAAATTTCTGTCCAATTGGGAATTAAGTCATACAGAGGGTCAAGTGCGCCTATTAGAATAATTAATATTCCAGTGCCTTGAATGGCAGTTTTCCATTTACCGCTTTGGCGGGCGGGCATAATTATTTTTTCGGAGGCTGCAAGGGTGCGCAGTGTTTCCACGCTCGCTTCCCTGAAATATATTAAAGCCACCATCCAAACAGAGGTGTAGCCAGAAGCCAAAAAGCACAAAAATACGGTCATATTGGAAATTTTATCGGAAAAGGGATCTAAATATTTGCCAAGCGTTGAAACCTCTCCCCATTTGCGCGCCAAATATCCATCCAAAAAATCTGTTACCATAAAAGCTATAACCATAACAAGGGCGAGAATTTTAAATACCAAGCTGTTATTTTGATAATTCAAATCTCCATCGTAAAAGAATATCCACAAAAACACAGGAGTTAAAACTATGCGGCTCATTGTTATCTGGTTGCAAACAGAGAGCGGCTTGCGATGCATTGGGTCGCGGTAATAGCGATAGCCAAAAGACACGGCAGCGGCAAAGAGCGTAAGTATGGTAGCTCCCATGGAAATTTGCTGGTAATGCTCTAGGTTCAAAACATAAATCAGCATTGTGACATTTATGCTTATTGTGGCTACCTTAGACCAAAATCCGCTTGCAAAAAAAGGTTTGCCTTCGCGCAGCATAGAAAGCATATAAAGGGTTCTGGCAACAGCTCGCGAGAGGAGCAAAGCGCAACCAACGGCAAGCATTTTTTCCAGTTCGTTTTCCACAATGGAAGCCCTTATGAAAAGGCAAAGCATAACCGCAAAGGCAAAAAGCGCCTCCACAAAAGAGAGCCACAACTGATAATAGGGTATTTCTATATCTTGCTGGCGAATTCTAAACTGCAAATACCAAGAAACTATTAATATTATGCTTATGTTCACGGCTGCGAGCTTTGAATATTCGTCCCATATAAAATAAAAAACAGGCAAAAAGGCGAATATGTACAATATTCTTAGTATTCGCCCATATAATAACTTATTCACGGATATTTGAGACATCTTTACTTAATGTAGAAAATACTTTTACTATATTCCCACATAAATGCTTGCCATTACAGGTTTAATAGGTTCTGGGAAGTCTCTTGTGGCTTCTGTTGTTAGGGAGGCGGGTTTTGAGGTTTTGGATGCCGATGCCCTTGCTCATGAACTTTATAGGGAGAATGCGGATTTGCAAAAAAAAATTGCAGAGGAGTTTGGAGATGAGGCTATTGATGAAAGGGGCATAAATCGCGCTTATGTTTCGCAGATTGTTTTTAATGATGCGAAAAAACTCTGCCTTTTGGAGAGCATAGTTCACCCCCTTATGCAAAAGGAAATTGAAAAGAGAAACCCGCCTTTTGTGGAAGCCGCCGTTTTATATAAATGGCAAGATTTCGCAAAAAAAATGCAAGAGATTTGGGTTGTGCAAGCCGATGAAAATATAAGGAGAGAACGCCTGCTTAAAAAAGGGATGAGCAAGAATGATGTTGAAAGGAGGATGAATATGCAAGAAGATATGGGATATGTGGTGCATAATGTAATTTATATTGAGAATAATGGTTTGCCGGAGGTTTGCGTTGATTTCACAAAAAGTCTCATTGAAAAAATACAGCACGTTTAAGATTGGTGGTCCGGCGAAGTTTTTTGCCGAGCCTAAGTCTATTGCCGATATTAGGGAATTATTGATGTTTTGCAAAAAGAATAAGGAGAAGTTTTTTATTTTGGGCAATGGGAGCAACATTCTTTTCAGCGACAATGGCTATGACGGCTTGGTGATGAAAATGGGAAAGAATTTGGCAAGCGGAAAATCCCTGCACGATGTTATTCAAACTGCTGCAAATAATGGTTTAGGCGGAATGGAAAAACTGGATGGCATTCCGGGAACCCTCGGAGGAGCAATTTATATGAACGCCGGAGCGCACGGGCAGCAAATTTCAGATTGCATAAAAAGCGTTGTTTCCGTGACAAATTATGGGGGAATAATAACGAGAACAAATGAAGAGTGCAAATTCTCATATAGAAGCAGCATATTTAAAATGTTTGATGAAATTATTGTCTCTGCTGAATTTGATTTTGTCTCAATGTCAAAAGAAATTATAAACAAGAACAGAAAAGAGGTTTTGGCGTGGCGGCGCGAAAAGCAGCCTTTGAAATACCCCAACGCAGGCTCCGTGTTCAAAAACCCAACCAGCAATTTGCCATTAACCGACAGCCATTTATCCGCAGGCTACTTGATAGATTCCTGCGGACTTAAAGGATGCAGGGTAGGGGATGCGCAGGTTTCTGAACTTCACGCGAATTTTATTGTGAATAGGGGAAGCGCAACAGCCGCAGATGTGAAAGCATTGATGAATAAAATAATTCAAGAAGTGAAAAAAAAACACGGCATTGTGCTGGAACCAGAAATTTGTATCTTATAACTATGCTCAAAATTCCAAGGGCGATTTTATTTGCGGTTGTTTTGGCGCTAAAGTCAAACGCTGCGGTGATATTGTATATGAATGGGGATTATTCTTCAATTGAATACCATTTGGGGGTTTTGAGCGAGATAGAGAGGTTTCAAATCCATATAGATACCGTTGTTGGAAGCCGATGGGGGGCTTTTGCCGGAGCTTTGTGGAGTGCGGGCTGGAGTTCTGCGCAAATAAGGGAATTGATTAAATCTTGGGATTCTCTGCCCAAAGCAGAACCAGTGCAAAAAGCCGCCTTGTGGCAAAAAGAATGGCTAATAAAACACAAAGAAGACGGCTCGCCCTTTTTAGTTGAACTTGACGAAAGCAGACCGTATTTTGGGCAGGTTTTTTTTGATTTGAGAATTCAGGAGGCTCTTTGGCGTTCCGATATAGGTTCCCAAACACCTTTTCGCAAAATAGACAGCTTGGAAAATTATCCCTTTCCCCTGCCAGTTAGCGAAAATGGAGAATCCGTTAGAATTCTTTCCACCCCCATTGCACTGAGAGATACAAACGGCACGGCAACACAGCGATACCAGTTGAAACTATGGCAAGAAGATACCACATTGATAATTTTGCGCCCCCACTCAAAACCAAATCCCGATTCCCTCTTTGAAGCTGGAATCCAAGCGGTTCAAGCTCGCCGCTCCAAACTTGCGCAGATACCTTCGGAACACCCCGTAGGTGGTAGAGGCTGGGATGGGGTGCCGCCACCACGTTTTCTTTACCTTCCTGTTTTTGATAGCGTTCCTGCTGAAATACAGGGGCATTTGAAAAGTTTTTGGAACCCTGGAGATACGGGCATTCTTGCGGTTCGCAATTTTTTGGAAAATTTGCAAAATGACGGTTCTTACAGGGAAGTGAATTTAGTTTTGGATTCTGGTTCTTTTTTGCAGATAAATTCGGAGAGCAACCCGCAGTTGTCGCTTGCCCTAATAGGTTTTGGCGGAACAGTTTTTGGAGCGAACATTGCAGCAAATACCAATTTTCGTTTTGTGAACCAGTTTGGATATAATTTGAATTTAATTGCTTTTTACGGTCAGGGAAAGAGAGGTGCGGAGCCATATTTGCGCTTTGAGCAATTTTTTATGGGAAACGGAGATTTTTTTGCAAAGGCAAAATTTTACGAATACGAACCGATTCCATTTTTTCAAAAGCGCATTTACAGAGAAGCCAGATTGCTAAAAGAAAAAGGCAGGGGAATGGTTCTTGGCATTGAAAAAGATCGTTTGCAAATCGCTGTTGAAATTGAAAGCAGAGACATAACAAGCGGAGCATCAGGTTATCCCGTGTATGATAGAGGTGATTTTTATGATGATGACGATAGGGAAGAGGATCCGATATATTTTATTTATGAGCCTGTGGGAGTGAGTTCAATATTCCCGTATGCTAAATGGCTTTGGCAAAGCGAAGACTACGACAGATGGTTTGCAAAAAAAGGCTTTATGGCACAACTAACCGGCGGCTTCAAAGCTGTCTCTGTCCACAGCTCAGACCAAGAAGCCCCGCTTTACGTTTCTAGTGGGGGTATTCTCTCAATTACGCATCCGCTGAACGATTATATATCCATGAGCGCAGGAACGGAATTCGGCGCAAATTTCCGCAGAACAGATGGTGGAGCATATACTTTGCCAAGCGAGCTTCACGGAATAAAAATATTCGACCCCGATCCCGCTTTGGATAACCGCTATCGCTTTGCGATGGGAATGGGCAGCTATATGGAAAACTGGCAAACCCCAATCAATTCCTCGCATTTATACGGTCTTGTTGAGGCTGGCTTTTCTGTGCAATGGCAGGGGAGCGGCGTATTTTGGGCAGGCGGCTTTGCAAAAGACGGCGAACCAAATCCGTGGAGCGATATAGCGGCAAAAAGGCTTTTCTCGGAACCAAAAATCAGAATTAAAACCGGAACATTTGATTTTGTGCTAGGATGCAACCAAATATATTCCGTGGGAAATAATTACTCAATAATCACTAAAAAAGGTGAAAAACGCTTTTTTTTAAATCTACAAAGCGATTTCTTTAATTAGACAGATTATATTTACTATATTGTATAGTGTAGGTTCTTCTACATTCCTGTGAGGTTGTTGTTGTGAAGAAGAGGTTTAAATTGATTAATGCAAAGCCCCATCTCTTAGCGGCTGTGGCGGTTATTGCTATTATTATTGCGTGTGGCGAAGGTGAGGTAATAGATATTGGTGCTGATATAAGAACAAAGAGAGAGATAGAGCTTGCCAGCGGCGAATTATTAGATAGAAAAATAGATTCTATAAATAAAAATCGCATTTCATCTGCCGCTGAACTTCCTTCTTCTGGAATAGTAGTTGGAGAAAGCAGTTCCGGCACAGCAGGTGTTTCCAGCTCAGGCACAGTAGATGTTTCCAGTTCAGGCGCAGCAGATGTTTCCAGTTCTAGCGCAGCAGGTATTTCCAGCTCTAGCGGCGCATCTAGCAGTTCTGTCGAACAGTATGAGCTTAAGTGCGAGGAAAAAAAGGATCCAATATACTCAAAAGATCCAACGAAATTCGATTTTGATGATACTAATCCGGTTGAATATAATCAAATACCTGCTGTAAAATGCGTAAAAAAAGGTTCCACTGAGGGTACTCCTTTAAAACCAGAAAATGTTACGTGGTCGTATAGCAAAAATGGTCAAACAACTGAGTGGAGGTGGGATGCTACGAACATAGAAGAGCAGGTAGTTTCTGCCCTTTCAGCTTATGATGAAGACTGTTCAAAAACACCAGCTCCTTGCGGTTCCGTAACGCTGTGCCTTATAAACTCTTACAAAATCTGCAAAAGCAGTTCTAGCGCAGCAGCAAGCAGCAGCAGCGAGCAAGAGGTAAGCAGCAGTAGTTCAGCTACGCAAAGCAGTAGTTCTAGCGCAGCAGCAAGCAGCAGCAGTTCAGCTACGCAAAGCAGTAGTTCTAGCTCCAGCAGTAGCTCCAGCTCCAGTAGCAACAGTTCTCCGGTTATTTGCTATCTGCCAGGAAATCTCATAGCCGGAGCCGACGTTGCTGATAACATTCAGAGAGGATATTTGAAGTGTGTCAGTACCAATGCGGCTCCTACAACAGGTATTCCTAAATGGACAGGAAATCCGAATCCGCCTATTACTACTGCTAATAAGGCAGCAGCGGCAGGTGATTATACAGACATTGGCGTAACTACAAATTGCAACGGAACCAATGTCTCCGGTACTTGCGGCGGTACATTAAAAATATATAGTGCAGCCTGCGGTAACGATTGGACATCAAGTAGTAATTATCAATGTCTATACTCAAGTGGTTATTGCGGAGCTATTAATGATAAAAATTCTGCAACGAGTTGCGGAAATGATGGTTGGGTATTCAAAAATACACCTACAAATAATATTGGTAAATCATCAGTATGTGACGGTGGTACCTTTGTTTGTGGTAAAACTAATGACCCTCCAAAAGGTCCAACTCCACCTGCACGTCTTGGCTGTTGTAAATGGGATGGACCAAAGAAATGCTATAATGTGTATATTGAAAAAGAAAGACTGGATTGTATTGCCCCTAATACTTATTTCGCAGCTCCAGAGACGTGCACCAGCGATGATAACGGCACTTGCACAAAATAGTTATTAAACCCCCGCAAATGGGTGCGATTTATCGCACCTTATCTCGCTATAGCCATTCCGATTTCTTTTCTGGTAGCTCCTAACCCAGCCAAAGAACGGATTATAAACTCCATAGAAACAGAGCTGTGAGCCTTTTCCGCTTTCGCTATTCTCGCTTGGCTTGTGCCGATTTTCTGAGCCGCCTCTATTTGAGTGGCTTTTGCGTTTTTGCGTTTTTCGTAAAGAGCCTTTGCCAATGCAAATTTCACATCCACAACGGCAACTTCCTCTGGCGACAAAAACAAATCTATATCGCCAACCTCCCATCCGGCTTTCTTTATCTTTTTGATTTTCTCTTCGTTCATTTTTGACCTCCTGTTTTTGAATCATAAACCTTGAGCCTTTTTTGGCAAAGCTCAATAGTAGATTTTGAAGTTTGCTGCGTTTTTTTGCAATTCCATTCTGCACAAACGATAAAATCCGAATCTATCCTATAATAAAAGCGCCATATAACATTTGCATCGTTAATCCTCAATTCATGGCAATTTTTACCTATCCTTGGCATAGGACAACTATGTGGCATACCCAGCGATATGCCTGCTTGCACATACCTAAGCAAGTAACCAAACTCTACTCTTGCCGCATTTGAAAGAGGCGGGGTAGTAGGTTTTCCACTTAACCAAACCACTTGTTTATGCAAAGGGCTCATCTCTTTGGAAAAGATAGAAAATCCAAGAACCTCTGTGGCAATAATTTTGCCCCTGAAAAGGTGGTTTTGGGAAATAACCACCCAACTATCACTAAAAAAGGCAAAAAAAGGATGTTTTTGGGGCTGAAAAGCGATTTTTTTGGGTAGAATTGTCATTGTTTTGTAAAAAAATGTATATTTACTATTAGAGGGTGTAGATTTTTCTACATTCTATGAGGTTATTATTATGAAGAAAAAAATTAAATTGAATAATATAATACCACATATCTTAGCTGCGGTGACGGTCATAACTATTATTATTGCGTGTGGAGAAGGTGATATAGTAAACGTTAATACTGATGCTAAAACAAAAAGAGAGATAGAGCTTGCCAATTATGAATTAATAAACGGAAAAATAGATTCCCTAACTCATGAACGCACCTCATCTGCCGTTGAACTTCCTTCTTCTGGATTAGAACCTGGAGAGAGCAGCTCAAGCGACAGCACCACCTATGTTTCCAGCTCCGGCACGGTAGATGTTTCAAGTTCCAGCATAACAGAGATTTCCAGCTCATCCAGCGGCGGCGTATTGCCTAGCAGCTCCAGCGAAAATCCATACGAGCTTAAGTGCGAGAAAAAAGGTAATACTAATATAATATTCTCAGAAAGCAAAACAAAATTTGATTTTGATAACGACTCTGAATATGGTCAAATACCTGCTGTAAAATGCGTAATAAAAGGTTCCACTGAGGGTGTTTCTTTAACACCAGAGAATGTTGAGTGGTCGCATAGCAAAGGGGCTTGGAGGTGGGATGCTACAAACATAGGAGAGCAGAAAATTTCTGCCCTTTCAGCTTATGATGAAGACTGTTCGAAAACACCAGCCATCTGTGGCGATTTTATACTATGCTTTAATGGCTCTAATAATCACGAAATCGGCTGCCCAAGCCAGAGCTCTAGCGCAGCGGCGAGCAGTAGCAGCGCAGAGCCTAGCAGTTCTAGCTCAATACCAGCTGAATACGATATTAAATGTACCGTCCAGCAGACTGCTTTGGTTAATTCAGCTGTACCAATTCCAACAATCAGTTGCGGACCTGAAAAAACAGCCAGCGGTGCCAAATTCAAATATACT
>Ga0182472_107439_pt1 | contig 10228 bp, 7 predicted proteins | sample TergutNc150P3_FD_120804 | JGI IMG/M metagenome (GOLD analysis project Ga0182472, IMG submission 120804)
GGGGTATAGGCGTTTCGTAAAAAACGGCTTAAATTTGCCAAAAAGAAAGTCTATCTGCATCGCCCAAACCCTATACCCTATACCCCATACCCAGACATTGAGTTAATCATTACTTACTAAAGTTTTTCTAAATTGCAATAAGAGATTATTCAAAGGGGTTATGTATGCAAACAGCCGTATATGGCGTATATAAAAGCGGAGTAGTGGAATTAGAAGAAAAACCTGCTGAAACGCGAGAGGGCAATAGGGTTATGGTTGTATTTTTTGAAAATACATCAAAGAAAAATAATTTGGAGGATTTTTTCAAATTGCGTGGAAAATATTCTGGAAAAATGTCTGTAGATAGATTTTTAGAACAAAAATATAAAGATATAGAATTGGAAAGGTAATATTGATGAGTATATACTTGATGCTTGTGCTTTAATTGCATATTATACAAATGAAAAAGGGGCAGATGTCGTTCAGGATATTATAAGTAAAGCATATTTTGAAAAAGGCTATGTATCAATTTCAAATATAAATTTATTGGAAGTTTTTTATGATGTATATAAAACTCAAGGCGAGCTGGAAGCCAAAGCTTTTTTACACGATATTGTCAATAGTCCTGTAAGAATTATAGAAACAATAGAAAGGCAAGCATTTATCGAAGCAGGCCGACTAAAAGCAAATTACAGAATATCTTTGGCAGATTCCATTTTTCTGGCGGAAATTTTAATAAATGATAATTACATCGGCGTTACCGCTGACCATCATGAACTTGATGTTGTAAAAGAGAAAGAAAATGTAAATTTGCTTTTTATTAGGTGAATGAAAAAAGCGTAATTCTAAACTCCGACTTTAGATTTACGCCTTTTTAAATTTCTATCTTATCCAAATGGCTAACGAAAAATACCTAAAACGAACCCTAACCCCAGAAATTTTGCGGGTCTCTGGGAGCGATAAAATATTGCTCATAAATGGACCGCAGCAAGTGGGCAAAACAACCCTTTTAAAACACACCAAAACTGCGGAGCGCAAATATGTGACTATGGACAACAAAACCGACCTCGCTTTTGCAAAAACCGACCCCAGAGGTTTTTTGGAAACATACTCGCCGCCAGTTATTATTGATGAAATTCAATACGCCAAAGAACTATTCCCTTATGTCAAAATGCTCGCAGATGCCTCGGATGAACGCGGGCAGGTTTGGATGACCGGCTCCCAACAATATAACATGATGGAAAATATTTCTGAATCTTTAGCGGGCAGAGTAGTAATTATAGATATGCTCGGTTTGTCAATTTATGAACGTGAGGGAATGGGGTTGAAACAAAAACCCTTTTTGCCTTCGGAACACCCGCCCGCCAAACTTAAAAGCCGCAATATACCAAATACATTCAAAATAATATGGCAAGGCTCATATCCAGATGTTGTTTATAGAGATGGAAAAAGCCGTAGGGATTTTTATGATTCTTATATTCGCACATATCTGGAACGCGATGTTAAACAACTCATAAATGTTGGAGATGAAGTTGCATTTTTGACTTTCCTAAAAGTTGCCGCTGCAAGAACGGGGCAGGAATTGAATATTGCAGATATTGCAAAAGATGTTGGGATTTCACAGCCAGCGGCAAAAAAATGGTTATCCGTTTTGCAGACTTCTGGAATAATTTACTTTTTGCAACCATATTTTAAAAACATAACCAAAAGGCTAATCAAAAGCCCAAAGATGTATTTTTTAGACACAGGCATTGCCGCATATCTTGCCGGCTGGACTACGTCAGAAGCCTTGGAATCTGGAATATCATCGGGGGCTTTTTTTGAAACATTTGTGGTTAGCGAAATTCTAAAATCATATTGGCACAATGGGGAAAAACCGAATTTATATTTCTTTCGTGACGAAAAGGGGCACGAAATAGACTTGCTCATTTATCAAGACGGAAAATACTATCCTATTGAAATAAAAAAACACGCAACCCCTAGCAGAAACGATATTTCCTCATTCAAAATTTTCGCCAAATTAGAAAACCTCGGCTACGGCTGCGAAATATGCCTCACTCCCGAACCGCAACCATTATCTCCAGAAGTTATGGCTATTTCTGTGTGGGATATTTAAAGTTAGGTCTAAATTGCAACCGTGCCAACTTTGTATATAATAGCCGGACTAGGTGGCAGTGGCAAAAAAAATACTATATTATATCAACCATGACTATTGAAATTCGCAAATGGACTAAGGATTCTAACAAAAGCTTGATAGTTTTTTTATCAATGGTCATCATATTGATAAGTATTTTGCTATTTGCCGTATTTTTAACATCAAATTTCAAAATGTTTTTGTCTGATCAGGTAAAGGTAAACGCATATTCTGAAAACCTTAGCCTTTTAAGCGATGTGTCGCTTAATCTAAAAAAGTTAGAACAGTCATTGATGGAATCTAAGCTAACATTGTCCAATTTGATGGAATTAGACTATAAAGAAGAATTATTTAAAAATTATTTCAATGGCAAAATGAGCTTGGATTCAGATATTTTGAAAATTTATATGAGTTCCAATAAAGATAGCGTTCAGAGCACTTGGTTCATAAATGCCAAAAAAGCCAATGGGAGAATTTCATTTTCCTTGCCTTATTTAGACCTGCCTAGTAACAAGATATTAATGGATTTCTCCACGAATATTTACAATGGCAAGGGGCAAGATATTGGCGTTGTGTCTCATTCTTTTTATTTAGAGAAGTTAACACGAGTACTTCAATTGCACAAAAAAGCTCCAGAACACGAAATATACCTGCTTGATTATTCCGAAAACCTTATAGCTTCCACCGACCAAGACTATATGAAAAATACGCAACCTTTTAAGTTTGACGAAATTGGTCTGAACGATTACAAGAATAAAATCTTTTCTTATTCAAATTTATTTATTGCAGATAACGAATATTACATATTCTTTGTTCCTGTTTTTGATAGGAATTTTGTTTTAATTTCAAAAATGCCAATTAAATCTATTTATTCAACAAAAAATTTCTTTTTCAACAAGACGTTTATTATTCCAACCTTTCTTTTTGTATTTATGATAATATTCGTTTCTATTTTTGTGATTATGCTTATGAGCGTAGAGCAGAGAAAGAAAGAAAAAATAGAGAAAGAAAGCTTAACAGACCCATTAACCAATATATTCAATAGACGATATTATGAAAAAATAATAGAGCTGGAATTTGCGAAAGTGAGAAAAGAAGAAAAACCTATTTCATTGATTATGCTGGATATAGACTTCTTTAAAAAATGCAACGATACTTATGGGCACGTTCAGGGAGATGAAGTATTAAAACGCGTTGCAAACATTTTTACAAAGAATGCAAGACGCGAACACGATTTTATATTCAGGCTGGGCGGTGAGGAATTCGGAGTGCTGCTTGTTGGAACAAGTGAGAAAAGTGCTATTAAAATTGCAGAAAAAATTAGAAAAGAAGTGGAAGAGACAAAAATTCAAGTTAAAGGCACAAATGAGTATATTTCTATTACCATTAGTGCTGGTGTTGCAAGCCTTGTTCCGCATGTAGAACAAAATCCACAAATTCTTTACGACATAGCAGACGAAATGCTATACAGAGCAAAGAGAACTGGAAGAAACAAGGTCTGCAGTTAAAGCTTCCCGCCTTCCACCACAAAATCATCGGGATTTGCTTCTGGTCCCATAAATGATCTGAGTGTTGTTTCAAAAATTTTATGGAAGAATTGCTCTTCTGCAAGCTTTTCAATGGTTTTGTTTATAAAGTCTAACAGTTCCAAATTTTCTTTTCTAACTGCAGGGGCAATGCCGCTAATCGAACCTATAGAGCCAATGCCAACTTCAAAACCTGAATTTTCCTGTGCCCAAGCAAACACTACTGCATTGTCTTCTGCGAGTGCCGCACCTCTACCATCTTTCAACGCCTTGAACATTTCGCCTACCTGTTCAAAAGCTACAAGCTCTATTTCTGGATGGTTTTTTAAGAAATATTCTTCAGAGGTGGAACCTTTGGAAACAATTAACTTTTTGTTAGCCAATTCGCTTATGTTTTTAATTAGAGCAGTTTTTGGAGAAACCACGCTGATGGACACTTTCATGTAGGGGTGCGCAAAGCTGAGTATTTCGGCTCTTTTGGGTGTATGCGTGAAATTAGCGAGCACTATATCTGCTCTTTCATTTATCAAAACTTCAAAACGTCTTATGGGATCAACAATTATAAACTCAATCTTTCCAGAATCGCCCAAAAGCTCGCTTGCAAGCCTTTTTGCAAGTGCAATCTCAAAACCCTGATTTTTGCCTTTATCGTCTATATAGCCAAAGGGCGGATCATCGCCAGAAACAGCAACTTGCAAAAATCCACGTTTTTTTATTATTTCAACACCATTCTGTTCTCTCTTTTCGCAACTAATTACAGTAGCGAAAACCAAAGCTAGAACCAAAGCAAGCGCACAGTTTTTAAATTTGTTCATAAGTGTGAATATAGTAAACAAATATTGAGTTAATCTTAATTTCTATATTACCCCAATAAACCTTCCACCATCTGGGATGCTCACATGACCAAGTCTAAATTTATTCTCTTTGCCAGCACACTTGTTTTTAGTGCGGTTTTTGCGCTGTCTTGTGGTGGCGGTAGTAGCAAACCGTCTAAATCGGTTAAAAAGGAGAAAATAAGCGGGGTTTCGCAAAAAGGACCTTTTGTGGCAGGCTCCAAGGTTATTATTTATGAGCTGAATTCCGATTATGAAAAAACAGGGAAATCTTTTAAATCTACAACTATAGACGATAAAGGTACTTTTGAGATTAAAGAGAAGAAAAAACTCCAGTTTTCCACACAATATGCACTGCTAGAGGTGACAGGTAAATATATGAACGAGATTACAGGGGAAATATCAAAAGACGATATAACGCTGTACGCCATTTCAGATATAAAAGACCGCGAGAGTTTTAGCGTGAATGTTTTAACGCATTTGGAGTATTTGAGGGTGCTTAAATTGCTGAACTCAAAGACTATGAAAGTGGATTTTGACCAAGCTAAAAAAATAGCGCAAGAAGAGGTGCTCAACGAATTTGGCATAGAGGGCGATGGTTTTAAAAGTAGCGAAGATATGAGCATTTTCGGCAGCGAAACATCAGATGCCGCACTGCTTGCGGTTTCTATTATTTTGCTGAATAATCAAACAGAAGAGAAGGTGGCAAATTTGCTAGAAAATTTTTCAAAGGTTTTGGAAGAAAATGGGAAGATAGGTAACGATTTGAAGGTGGAGTTGTCTAATAGTATTGCGAATTTGGATTTTGAAAGTGTGAAAAAAAACCTAACGTCTATTGATACGTCTGCAAGGATTTCCAATTTTCAAGATATGGTTGTGAATTATGAGCAGTCAATAAAGGTGAGGATTGGCAGGCAAACGTGGATGGTGAGGAATATGAATTTGTCAAAAGATAGCCAAGGGAACGATATTGGCAAGTGCTACGATAACAATCCCGCAAACTGCGATAAATTTGGCAGGCTATATACGTATGATGAAGCAAAAAATGTGTGCCCAAAAGGTTGGCATTTGCCAGATAGCTCTGAATGGGAGTCTTTGATACGTACTGTTGAGACGGAGAGTAAGTGTACGTATTGTGCAGGTAAGTGGCTTAAGGCTCAAGATGTGTGGCTAGGCGAGCCGGGTTCTAACGATTTCGGTTTCATGGCACTGCCGGGCGGCGGCGTGTATCCCAATGGCGATTTTGGTTTGCTAGGACAAATAGGTCTGTGGTGGAGCGCGACTTCCAATGGCACGGATGATGCTTTTAATTATGTTATGTTTTATAATTATGAAGGGATTAAACAGAGTTATAATCAAAAGGATTATCTTTTGAGTGTTCGTTGCATGGAGGACTAGGCGATGAGAAATTTTTCTTTTTTTAATGTTTTGGCTGTAGCGGTGTTGGTTGCGGCTTCGGTAGTTGTGGCGCAGAATCCTAGGTATGTTGTTACGGAGAAGAACGGTAGTTTTTTTTATGAAAAAAATAGTTCTGGTATTTATAGTATAAATTTTTCTGCTATTCAAAATGCGATAAACGCAATAATTAATGATGCGAAGAGTTCAAGTAGTAATGCTTTTACTATACAGTTTGGTAATAATGGTGGAGCGTTGAATATAGGTGGTGACTATATAGTGCTTACCCCTTATCCCCCTCCTGCTAGTTGTAGTAATGGCAATGGTTTCGAAGTTACGCTTGAGGGTGGAATAGTATCTAGCGTAGGAGGTAATGCTCTAGAGATACGGTGTGATGTTTCGATGATTAACAATGCAAATATTACAAATAATAATGTTAGTGGAAATGCGATTTTTATAGATTCTAGTAGTCATCAAATCATAAGTGGTGGAACGATTGCAAATAATATCGATGCTAATGAGTTCATTGAGCACTCTATATTACAATTAAAAGGCAATACAACATCTATTAGTGGCAATATAAATGTAGGCACAGGAAAATTAGAGTTAAGTAATGATTTTGTTTGTCAAAGTATAAATCTTAACTTTAACCCCATGGGTGTTTACGAAAAAACTGTAGTCAAGAATGGAGCTAGATGTATTAGTGATTTTACTTCTTTAAATCCGGATTATATTTTGGCAACAAAAGGCAATGATATTGTGGCTAGGAAGAATGATGTACAAAAATATATTATCACTAAATCAGGGAGTAATTTTGATATTTCGCCATCTATCAGTTGTCCATCATTTTCTAATCTTGATCTTGTTGTACAGTGTATAACTACTAATGCTACTGAGCCTACTTACATAATACAGTTTGGTAATGGCAGTGCGTTGGATATTGGTAATGTAGGAGAGATTACTATAAGCAGTTATAGCGAAATTGTGCTTACGGGTGAGATAACATCTAGCTATTCTGGTAGTGGAGCTGACAATGCAGTTATAAAAATAAATGGTACTCGTGTATTTAGCGAATTAAGGATAAATAATAGCAATAGTTCCAATACAATTAATATTAGCTCTACAGCTACTTTAACCATTATAGATACTTCAGCTGTTATTCGCAAGATATTTATAGAACAATATGGACGTTTGTACGTCAGTGATTATTTTAATACTGTTGGAAAGATAAAGATTGAACCTAGTGATTATTCTGAAGGGACATATTTGGTTTACAATGGAGCTAGTAAAATTGATAAGTTTGAAATTGTAAATGAGAAATTTTATTTAAAGACGATTGAAAACAATATTGTTTTGGGTAAAAATGGATTTAATTCCACACATATTACAGGCAAGAAATATTCTATTTCTTATGGTAGAGATGGATTGTCAGAAATAGCTGATGTTATAGTTAATATTTGTTCTAGTACCTGTAACGATTATACCATAGAATTTAATGATTTGAAGTTAGATTCGCCGGTATCTTTTTATGGGTGGGACAACTTAAAGCTAGAGGGTAAAATAACTAACCTTGGTTCAATTGAACCTGTAATATATTTTGAAAGTAATTTAGGTAGCACAAAAACCCTAACCATCGCCAATTTACAAATTGTAAATAGTGCAGATACTGCAATTAATGGTACTTTAGGCAAAATCATCTTCACCGGTACTCCAAACATTCAACGAATAATCAAAGCTGCATATATGGACGTTGATACTAGTGGTTTTAATCCCGGAGCTAATATTTACACTACTGAATTTAGTCCAGGAGTTTCTTCTTCTTCAATAGCAAATGCCGCAAAGTTCAATAATAATTTTAAATATCACAATGAAGAATACGCTTTTGTTCCCAAAGCCAAAGACCTTGTTCTAAAAAAGAAATTTATTATCACACACAATGGTAGCCAATATCTAGTTGCAGGAAGTTTAAGTGGTACTCTTCAAGCGGCGATAAATACTATCACTTGGACTGAACCAAAGATACTGCAATTCGGCGATAACATAAACGACTTGCCAAGTGGTGGTGATAGCATAAAATTTAATGGAGTTTCTTGGAACAATAGCACACTTACAGGAAGTTGCGCTACTTGCAATATAGTAGTTGGCATAGGTGTTACTGTATATATAATGGCAGACACGCTTAATTCAGTTACTAGCATCGGCACAGGTAAAATCATACTCAGCGGCAGTCCAACTATTGACAAATTGGCAGGCACAAATACTCCTATAGAATTAGATAACTTTGTACCATTAGTTAATAATAAGTATAAAGTATCATACCCCAATGGTAGTACAGCCGTGGCAGGTGGTGCACAGTATATTGAAAGCTTTGTTACGAGCAGTATATGGCAAGGATTAACACCGGAAGGAGTAAACCTAAAAGTTACATATAGAAAACCCGATATTACTTTTGTACCCGAACTTATTCCTAAAGGAACACTTAATGAATCGTATTTTCTACAATTCAGTGTACTTGTAGATGGTATACCTGAAGTTGAACTTCAAACTTTTAGTAAAATAGCCGGTGAATTGCCTACTGGATTAGAATTTCATACTCAACATGAAGGTTTATTCAATTATATAAACGGCACTCCAACAGAGGCGGGAACTTTCAACTTTACCTTGATGGTAAATGTTGATATGGATGGGCAAATGGATCAATGGTACAAGCAGTTTACGCTTGTAATAAACAAGGCACAAAGCACAACGCCAACCGAGCTTACATACACCTCAACACAAAACAGCATAACAGTCCAAGCAATCGCCGCAGCCTCCGACCAAATCGTTGAATACTCAATAGGTCAATGCGGTTGCAAATGGCAAACAGAGCAAACGTTTAACAACTTAAAACCGGGCACCACATACACAATATCCGCTCGCATAAAAGAAAGTGCCAACAACAACGCCAGTGACACCATATCCATATCTGCCGTCACACAAGCAAAAGCAAATTACGCAGGTTGCGCAGAGCCAACAAACTTAACCGCCAACTATGGCGACTCACTCTCTAGCGTTAGCCTTGGCAACGCCGCCACCAGCTCTTGGGCTTGGATAGACTCCCTTGCATTAGTTGGCAATGTCGGCACAAACCATCACCTTGCAATTTGCACACCACCAAGTGACAATTACGAAACCGTCATGGCACGCTTACCAGTCACAGTATCTCCTGGAGCAGAACTTGACCCCTCTGTAGCCTACGTAACCCATAACAGCATAGCCATGCACCCATTAGTTTCTCCAAACGGATTACAAATTGAATATGCAATAAGCCTAACAAACACACCTCCCGGAGAATGGCAAACCAGTGTAGTATTCTCCAACCTCACTTCTGGCACAGAATACTTCATCTTCACCCGCACTAGTGCAAACAACCCCACTTTAGTAACCAAAGTCTCCACTTTAGCAGAAACAATACCCATATACACCGTAAATTTCAATTTAAGCGGCGGCACAGGATTAAAACCCTCCGATATCTTGATTGGGCAAGGGCAAAGGATAAGCATGATTGAGCCTTCCACCACCGGTGTAGCCAAAGCAGGTTTCTTAAACGATGGAAAATGGTACGTCAATGCAGCAGACACAACCGCATTTAACTGGGAACATCTCTCGGCAATAAATGGAAACACCACGCTATACCTAAAATGGACACCCGCAACCATCAGCATAAGCACCACCTCTTTGCCCGCAGCCACACTTGATACCCCTTATTCAAAATCCATTTCAGTCGCCATGGAAAAAAATGCAGGCGGCAAAGTAGCCTACAGCATAACAGAAGGTGCTTTACCAGACGGTCTTTCGCTCAACTCTTCTGGCACAATAGCAGGCAAACCCACAAAAACAGGGCGTTTCTCCTTCACCGTTGCAGTAGAAAACCTATCCAGTGGCGCAAAAGATACAAAGAACATCACCATGTCTGTATCTCCCCCAGTTGCAGCAAAACAACAATACGCCTCTGGCAGTGCAGGTTCATTGGAAGCTAGGGTACAGAAAAACACCTTATACGTAAGCGGCTTGGACATTGGAAAAACCTGGTCTATTTACTCCGCCAACGGTGCACTAGTCCACAAGGGCGTTGCAAACACCCCAAATGCTAGTGCCACATTGAATTTGAAAGGCGTTTATTATATAAAGAGCAACGGTAGCACTTTGCGGGTCGTTAGATAGGAATGGAAAAAATATAAAATAATGTATAGTAAACGCTGATTAACTCGCAAAAGGGTATAGGGATTAGGGTATTGGGTATAGGCGTTTCACAAAAAACGGCTTAAATTTGCCAAAAAGAAAGCTAATTTGCATTGCCCAAACCCTATACCCTATACCCC
>Ga0182472_107442_pt1 | contig 10190 bp, 6 predicted proteins | sample TergutNc150P3_FD_120804 | JGI IMG/M metagenome (GOLD analysis project Ga0182472, IMG submission 120804)
AATATGAACTCAAATCATAAGAAATTCATCTGTTTGTTTTTTTTGCTCATTTTAAGCCAAAAATGGGTAACCGCCGAAACACCTACGGCTGATATACCAGGTCGTGATCCGTTCATTCTGGCGGAATCGGAGACAGGAACGTATTACTGGTATTTTAGTGGTTATGGTAGAGTAGGAGTTCGCAAAAGCCGCGACCTTAAATTGTGGACCGAATGGAAAGAGGTACTTACCATATCGCCGGATAACTGGGCAAAAGGTGAAATATGGGCTGCAGAAGTACATAAATACAATGGGCGGTATTATCTTTTTGCAACAGTTAACAGTTACGCTGAAATTCAAATACCAGAATTGCCAAACGGCTGGACATCAACTTATCGTGCTATGCAAATTTTTCATTCTGATTCGCCCGAAGGGCCATTCAAGAGTTTTAGCAACCAGCCACACTTGTCTTCAAACCTATTGACGCTTGATGGCACGCTCTGGATTGAAGACGGTATACCTTATATGGTTTATTGTCACGAATGGTTGCAAATGGTGGATGGAACAATGGAGGTTATACAATTGAAACCAGATCTATCGGCAACTATGGGACAGCCGTCCATATTGTTCAAAGCTTCGGATGCTCCATGGAAACCCAAACCACAATCAAATTACGTAACTGACGGACCATTTCTGTATCGTACTAAAACAAGAAAGTTGCTGATGATATGGTCGTCAGGTTCCGCTAAAGGATATGCAGTAGGCATAGCTGAATCGGCTACTGGAAAAATTGCCGGACCGTGGACGCATCAATCACAATTACTGTACGACAATAATGGAGGTCACGGCTCGATATTCAATACCTTTGACAATAAACTATACCTCGTTATACACCAGCCTAACGGACCAGGCGGGGAACGGGCACATTTCTTTGAACTAAATGATATGGGAAATACGCTGACCTTGGGGGCGGAGATGTAATGATGTCAAACAAACTTTCTCCATAAAAATTTAACCCCTTTCACAAGCCAATTCTGCCTTTCCATAAACATAATGGGAATTTCCTTGAATTTATACTTTTTCTCATTTGCGTAAAGCCACACATCAAACATTCGCTCGCTTATATGCCCTAAAATACGGCTCTTTGTTGGTTGGCTTTCTTCTATTTTTTCCAAAAGAGGAAAAAGCCAGGAACAATATTCATTCAAAATTTCACGCTTCATTATGAACATATTAAATTTATGCCCGCTTATGCTTTTACGCATCTTATCAAGACTCAGGGAATATTCTGGATTCTGTTCTTTTATAAGAGATAGCATTTTTTCCCAATCTTCTTTTGGATGAGCATGGATATATTGGCTTTCATTTGTCTCTATAAAATAAATCCTTTTGCAAGGAACAATTATATCATATTCATTCATCAGTTCTTCTATTTCTTTGCCCGTTAAAATTTTTTCCCATTTTTTGCCGTGCTTGTTGTCTCGGCTCACGAAATGCCTCCGATAATGCACTAAACCTATCGCATCTGCATCTGTTAAATTTTTCCAAGCCCAGTAAAGTCCGGTAAGCTCACAATAATTGCAATTTTTAGTAGATATATTGTCTCCCGTATTATCCCCTTCAAAACCAATGCTTTTTTTTCCTTCTTTGCCAACATGCAATGGCAAGTATGCCGGATCTTCTGACATTCGGTAGGGTTTATGGGTAGCAACTATAACTTTGATATTCATTCCTACTTCTTCTCCGCCAATTTTAACGCAAGTTCCACAGTATCATCCATGTCGTAATATTTATATTCGCCAAGTCGTCCACAAAAAATTACATTTGGATTCTTTTTGGCTAGGGTTTTGTATTTTTCCAGCAATGCGGTATTTTTTTCATCATTTATCGGGTAATATGGAACGCTGCCTATTTTCCAATTTTGAGGATATTCACGGGTAATAACTGTTTTTGGCGTATTTATCCAGTCAAAATGCTTATGCTCTACTATGCGGGTATATGGAGTTTCTCTATCCGTATAATTTATAACAGCATTGCCCTGAAAATTTTCCGTGTTCAAAGTTTCTGTTTCAAACTTTAAACCCCTATATTCCAAATTGCCAAATTGATAATCAAAAAATTCATCTATTGCACCGGTATAAATAATTTTTTTCGCAATTGAGTTAAATTTGCTTTTATGCTTTAAGTAGTCTGTTTTAAGCAGAACATCTGTTCCACCTAAAAGCTTTTTGAAAATCTGTGTATAACCGCCAATTGGTATTCCTTGATAAAGTTCACCAAAATAATCATTGTCAAAAGTGAAACGCAATGGTATTCTCTTTATTATGCTTGCAGGAAGCTCCTTGCATGGTTTACCCCATTGCTTTTCAGTGTAACCTTTTATTAATTTTTGATATATATCTTTGCCCACTAGTGAAATTGCATGTTGCTCTAAATTAGAACTGCGAGCTTTTTCTGCATTTGCGTATATTTTTGCTTTTGCCTCATTTGGAGTTTTTGTTCCCCACAGTTGGTAAAATGTATTCATGTTAAAGGGGAGATTGTAGAATTTGCCTTTGTAGTTTGCAATGGGAGAATTTGTGAAGCGATTGAAAGGAGCAAAACTGTTAAGATAATCCCAAACTTTTTTATTGCTTGTGTGGAATATGTGTGCTCCGTATTTGTGAACTTGTATGCCTGCTATTTTTTGGGTGTAAGAATTTCCGCCGATATGGTTACGTTTGTCTATGACCAGACATTTTTTGCCGACCTTTTTCATTTCATAAGCGAATACCGCTCCAAAAAAGCCCGAACCGACAATCAGATAATCATAAGATGATTTTTTCACTCCAACCCCCGCCCATTGCAATCCTTAAACCAGTCTGCAAAAGCCTCTTCAAGAGAATATTTAAGCGGATAATCCCTATTCAATTTTTCGCCGCTTATATTTGTTGAAACCATTAGCTTGCGAACCCGTTCTGGGCAAATACCAAGCCCCAAGCCACCAAATATCCCTGCAACGGATGCTGCCGCCATAAGCGGAGTTTTTGGAATGTAGGGGATAAAACGATTCAAGCTAGTTGCTGCTTTCATAGTTTTGGCAATATGTTCAATGGTTGGAGCAGGGAAATATGTACAATTATAGGTTTGAACTCGTTCTTTTGGAGTTTCAACCATTTCCAAAAAAATACGAACTAGATCTTTTACGTAAATGCATGCTTTGATTGTGTCTTTACGACCCGCGTAAGCGAATCTACGTTTCTTCAAGGCTTTGTACAACCTTGTCATATTACCATTCTCATCTTTCCCAAACACAATACCCGGACGAACTATACTCAAAAAATGCCCAGACGAACTCATAGCCCATTCTTTATGGATATGTTCTGCCACCAACTTTGAAATTCCATAAGGTGTATTCGGCATCGGCAATGTTTCTTCTGTTTTTTGCTCTTCGCTTGTTCCATAAGGTGAAATGCTGCTGGTGAAAACAATGGTTTTTATGCCTCGTTTCTTTGCAAAATCGCAGACATTTTTTGCTCCAAGCATGTTGGTTTCAAAGTATTCCTTATCTGGATGTCCGGGTGTTCTGTGGATTGCAGCAAGATTGAAAATAACGGTATTTTCGCCAAAATCTCCCTTTATGTCAAAAGGTTTACGGATGTCTACCGATATTTCAGAGTTTATGTCTATTTTATGTATTTCATTTATACCTTTTTCTACTAAAGCATGACAAAGGTGCGTGCCTATAAAGCCACTTGAACCAATAACTATGGTGGAATTGAAATTATTCATTTCGCTTCCTACAAAAAACTAGCCTCTAATAGAGGCTTTAAAGAAAAAACTTGCTCGCTAAAGCGAGAAAAAAGAATCTGAATATCAAGCATTGTGGAAATATAGAAAACTACAATTTCCTAAATTCCTAAAATGGACTCTTTTCATGTATCTCCAAATGGGCCTCTTAAAGGCAATGTTTGCATTTCTGGCTCAAAAAATGCAGTGCTGCCTGTTATGGCTGCGGCAATGCTTGCAACCGGGATTTCTAAAATAAGCAACGTTCCAAACTTAAAAGACACAAAAACAATGGCAGATGTTTTGCGGGTAACAGGTTGCCGCATAAAAGAAGATAATGGCTGTTTGAGCATAGATTCTAGCGATATAAACCATTTGGAAGCCCCTTATGAGCTTGTGAAAACAATGAGAGCCAGTTTTTACGTGCTTGGACCTTTGGTTGCTAAATTCGGGAAATGCAGGGTATCTTTGCCCGGCGGCTGCGCCTGGGGTCCGCGCCCTGTGGATTTGCATTTAAAAGGTTTAGAGGCACTTGGCGCAAAAATAAATGTTACGCACGGATATGTGGAAGCATTGAGCAACGGTAGGCTTAAAGGAAATACATTTTCATTCCCCATTAGTTCCGTTGGAGCAACCGCAAATATTCTTATGGCGGCAACCCTTGCCGAGGGAACCTCCGTTTTGCAAAATTCCTCCATAGAACCAGAAATAACCGCTCTTGCGGAATATTTAACCGGAATGGGAGCAAAAATAAACGGAATAGGAACAAGAACTCTTATTATAGATGGCGTTGAAAACTTAAACCCAGGCGATGGGCAAACCATAGCAGACAGAATAGAAGCTGGCACTTTTTTGGTAGCGGCTGCAATAACAAGGGGAAAAGTAAAAACAACAAATACGGTTCCAACACACCAAGGTGCACTTTTGGAAGTTCTGGAAAGAATAGGCTGCAAAATAACGCAAGGAGACAATTGGGTTGAACTGGATGCAGAAGGATGTGAACTTTCGACAGCACACATTGTAACACTGCCCTACCCTGGATTCCCAACTGATATGCAAGCACAACTTATGGCTCTTCTTGCAACGGTAAAAGGTACTTCCTCTGTGCGCGATACCATTTACAGCGACAGATTCAAGCACGTTTCAGAACTTCATAGGCTTGGTGCAGAAATTTCCCTTAAAGAAGACACAGCCCTAATAAACGGTGGTGGTGAACTAACAGGAGCGCAAGTGATGGCAAGCGATTTAAGAGCAAGCGCAGCCCTTGTTTTAGCAGGTTTGGTAGCCAAAGGTCAAACAGAAATAAGCCGCATTTACCACCTAGACCGAGGCTACGAAAACTTCGAAGTAAAACTATCCACCTTGGGTGCCAAGCTGGAGAGAGTACATGGATAAAGTTCTAAAAATCCTAAATAAGTATGCCCGCAGATTTAATATAGCATTTATATATGGGCGTCTCTTGTTATGCGGGAAAATCCTGATAATCGGGGGAATCGGGGTTCAGACAACCAGTTGCACCTGCTGTGCATACTTCAATCACACATGGAATATGGAACAGGCTTATGATGAAGCTGGAAAATTAAGGCAGGCAAGGCAAGATTCGCTTCCAGGAGATTCCATTTTGGGAATTGGCAAAGAAAGAATGCTCTATGATAGGGTTATAGAAAAAGGTTCACGTACAGTGGAGAGATTTCCAAAGAACGAAAGGCAAGTTCCAAAAGCGGTGTTCATGATGGCAGAGGCTTTTCGCTACAAAAGCGAATGGAAAAAAGCCATTGAAAAATATGATGAACTTGAAAGATATTTTCCGCAATACGATTCTATGCCAAAAGCAGAATATGATAGGGCTTATTGCCTTTACAAAAACACAGAATATGCTTTAGCAAAATTTTCTGCGGAACGCATTTTAGAACAAGGCGAAAAACATCGTTATTATTTGCCAACTATGGAACTTATGTCTATTTTGCAAGAAAAAGACGGTTTGTCGGATGATGCCATAGCCTCTTTGGAAGCAGTGCTTGCCACGGATTTTGGAACGCCCTGGACAAGGGCAAAGGCAAGAATGCGACTTGCAGATTTATATTACGAGCAAAAAAACTATTCAAAAGCCAGAGAGCATTATTCAAATAAAGAACTTTTTATTTTGTCAGATTTGGAGAGATACAAAGCCCAAAGCACGGCAATCGAATGCCTGCTAATGATCAGTGAAGCAAATGCCAGAGAAGCAGCAAATGAATATAAAAATCTGGCAGATTCTACAGCATTCAAAGACAAAAGAGAGTTAAGCCTCACAAGGCAAGGAGAAATTCTTTTAAGCATAAATGATGAAAAGGGAATTGGAATTTTGAGAAATGTAGCTCACATCAAAATCAGAAGCGAAACGGCGGCAAGAGCATTTTTTGGTATTGGCGATTTTAGGCAAAGAAACCGAAATTATCCAAATGCGATTTTGCATTACGATTCAAGTTATCAAAGCAAGTCTTTTTGCCAGTGGGGAAATGAAAGTTACAGTCGTAAAGCAGCCTTGTTAAAATTATTAGAATTGAAAGACACTGTTGTGCAACGTCAAAAACAAGAAAAGCCTTTTTTTCCAGAAGAATTTCAAATTGCAGAACTTTTTTTGTTAAAACTCTCGGAAATAGATAGTGCACTGGCATTGCTTGCAAAGATGGATTCTGTTTTAACAGACTCGGCATTAAAAGCCAGAGCAGCATACACAAGAGCTTTTATTTACGATGAATTCAAACAAGATACCGCAAATGCCTACCCGCTTTACAGAGCCATAATAGAAAATTATCCTCAAACAGACTATGCAAAACAAGCGCAGGCGAATATGGGTTTGCAAATAAGCGCAAAAACAAAAGAAGATTTGGCGCATGAAGCATTTTTAAAAGCAGAAGAAACTTGGCTTAACGCTAAAAAAATTCCGCAAGAAAATATTGAAGAAACGGATATTGCATATAAAACCGCACTTGCTCTTTACGATTCGGTTATAATAGATTTTCCAGAAACGCAATTCGCATTGCAGGCTATGTATGTAAAAGCTCGCATTTTGGCAGATGAAATAGGCGACCTAGATAGTGCAAGGGAAATTTTTACAAAATTAAGCAAGGAATATTTTAGAACCTCTTGGGGCAGATCTGCGGCTGAAAAGTTGAGAGGGCATATTACAATGGATGCAAATGATATGGAACGTTTGCGCAATAGAGTTGAATCTCTTATAATTTCCATAAAAGAACAAAGCGAAGAATATTTTCGTGAAAGCGAAAAAAAACAAAACGCGCCTCCCCCACCTCCCAAACCAGTTGATGACGAAGTTTTGTTGAACGATTATAATACGTTGTATGACTTTAAGTGAATTTTCAATCCACCATTATAAGTTTGCAACGACAAATAATTCTCACCCATATTTTCCCAAGGCGGACACAAAACCACCGCCCCACATTTGCTAAAATCTCGCTCAATTTTTTTAGCGATTTCCTTGCAAAGATTTTTTTCTTTTGCCATTCTTTTGCCATAAGGCGGATTTATAACCAAAAGAGCGTTTTGAGTGGGAGAGAGGGAAAAAAAATCAATTCTGCTTATTGAAATATCATTTAAATAATCTTTTGCATTGTGTTTTATGGTTTTTATTGCCTTTTCGCTTTTATCGCTGCAAAGTGTTTCAATATTTTTCCCAGTAAAAAGTGGTTTGGCTTTTTGCAGAAAATTTTTGAAAGCTGCTTCTCTAAATGCGGGTATTTTCATAAAATCAAAATCTCTCTCTAATTTCACGGAATTAGAACGCCATTTTGCCGCCTCCAAAGAAAACACTCCGCTACCAGCCATTGGGTCTATGAGTTTTTCGTATTTTGCAAAATCTGCATAAAGCAAAATGCTTGCCGCAAGGCTCTCCTGCAAAGGCGCATCTTCAACCCATCTCTCCCCTCTTTTGTACAATGGTTCTCCGCATAAATCTAACCATATAGAACAAACATCTTCTTTAAACTTCACGTTCAATTTTCCGCCAAAGTTCACATTGTTTTTTATTCTCTCCGAGACTGCCCCTTTATGATACAATCTGGATTTTTCGCAATTTACATTTATTCTTAATTCCCCCTCTTGCGGCAAATATAATTCCCAGGGAATGTGCTTTATTTTTTGTTCAAGTTTGCCAAAATTCTCGCAATGAAACTCAGAAACAAGCATTTCAAAACTGCGAGCACAACGAGAGAGAACTATTGCCTGCCAAACTTGTTCCAATTTTGCCTCAAAGCACACCGCACCGCTCTGCCGCTGGCAAGAATTTATGCCAAGCATTGAAAGTTCTTTTGCAAGCACGTTTTCAAAACCTATGTGCGCTCCGGCTTTGAATGTGTGCGCAAGAGCTTTTATATGGAGTTTTACCCGTCTTGCATAATTATCAGGTTTTGTGGGTTTTATACACATAAATACGACTTTGCTAATTTGGTCTTTCTGTTTCAATAGGCGCTTCAATTTGATTTAGAACATAAATTGAGCGATATTGGATGAAACAACAGCCGATCGCTATCCACCCCAACATTTATCACAGAATTCTCGCTTGCCTCACCGCGCAAAAAGCGGTCGGCAAGCTCGTCTTCAATTAAACGCTGGATGCTGCGGCGCAGTGGGCGCGCTCCGAGGGAGGAATCGTAGCCATCGTTTACTATAAATTCCTTTGCGGCTTTGTCCAGTTCCAAGGTTATTTTCTTTTCTGTTAAACCTTTTTGTAAATCTTTTAATTGAATATCTACAATGGAAAGCAAGGTTTCTTTGCTCAGGCAACGGAATACTATTTGCTCGTCTATGCGGTTCAAAAATTCTGGAGTGAAAACACGTTTGGAAGCATCTTTTACAGAAGATGAAATATGCTCGTCATCAGCTGCCTCCGCTTTGAGCGCAAAGCCCATTCCACCTTTGTGAGTAATTTCTTTGGTGCCAGCATTGGAAGTCATAACTATAATGCAATCTCTGAAATTCACCGTGCGGCCTGCGGAATCTGTTAATCTGCCATCGTCTAAAATCTGCAAAAGAATGTTTAGAACATCGGGGTGCGCTTTTTCAATTTCGTCTAAAAGCAAAACGCAATGAGGCTTGCGGCGAATTTTCTCAACCAATTGCCCGCCATCTTCGTAGCCAACATAACCTGGTGGCGAACCAACAAAACGGCTAACGGAGTATTTTTCCATATACTCGCTCATATCAACCCTTAAAAGAGCTTCTTCTGTGCCAAAAAGTTGAATGCTCAAAGCCTTTGCAAGCTCGGTTTTGCCTACACCCGTTGGTCCCAAGAACAAAAATGAAGATGGGCGTTTTACATTTCTCAGCCCTGCACGTGTTCTGCGAATTGACTTTGAAAGCGCAACAACAGCTTCGTCTTGCCCTACAATTCTCTCTTTTAATTCATTTTCCAAATTCAAAAGTTTTCTACTCTCGTTTTCGTCTATGCGACTAACCGGAATGCCCGTGATTTTGCTTATAACTTCGCGAACCCTGTCGCTATCCACCACCACAGGCTCTTGCTTTTTGGAGGCAGTCCATATTTGCTTTATTTTTTCAAGTTCTTCGTGAATGGATTTTTCCCTGTCCCTTAAAGTTGCCGCTCTTACATAGTCTTGCTCCACAACCGCTTTGTTCTTTTCGGCAGAAACGGATTTTAGTTCGCGTTCTTTTTCCAAAAGTTCTGTTGGTGGAGTTAAGTTTGCAATGCGGGTTTGTGCACCGGCTTCGTCCATTATGTCTATGGCTTTGTCTGGCAAATGGCGTTCACTCAAATAACGTTCAGAAAGATTTGCCGCTGCTCTCAATGAATCTGCATCGTAAATCACTTTGTGATGTGCTTCGTATTTTGGAGCAAGTCCGCGCAATATTTCAATTGTGTCTGCCACGGTTGGCGGTTCTATTGACATGCTTTGAAAACGGCGTTCCAAAGCGGCATCTCTTTCCACATATCTGCGAAATTCTTTGTAAGTGGTTGCACCAATGCACTGAATTTCTCCGCGAGACAAGGCTGGTTTCACAACATTGGAGGCATCTAAACCGCCTTCTCCGCCACCTGCTCCTATTATTGTGTGCAATTCGTCCATGAACACTATTATGTTTTTGTTTTTGCGGAGTTCGCTTAAAAGCGTGATAATTCTCTCTTCAAACTGACCCCTATACTTTGTGCCTGCAACGAGGCTGGTCATATCAAAAGATACAAGCCTTTTATCTGCCAAATTTTCTGGAACCTCTTTTGCTGCTATTTTCTGTGCCAAGCCTTCTATAACGGCTGTTTTTCCAACTCCGGGCTCCCCTACCAACACAGGATTGTTTTTCTTTTTGCGAGAGAGAATTTGAACTAGCCTCTCCACCTCTTTTTGCCTGCCTATTATTGGGTCTAGCTTGCCCTGCCTTGCCATTTCTGTTAAGTCTATGCTGCACATATCCAGCATTGGCGTTTT
>Ga0182472_107445_pt1 | contig 10178 bp, 10 predicted proteins | sample TergutNc150P3_FD_120804 | JGI IMG/M metagenome (GOLD analysis project Ga0182472, IMG submission 120804)
GGAAATTTGCTGGGAATGGAGCAGCACGGATTTATAGAGGAAATTGGTTTTGAAACTTATGTTAGAATGGTTAAAGAAGCCGTTGCAGAATTGCTTGGCACACAAAGCGATTCCGCCATTCAGCCAAGGCTTGAACTTCGTGTTGATGCCTATTTGCCGGAAACCTGGATAAAAGACGGCTTAGCTAGAATTTCCATTTACCAACGCATTGCAAGAATAGAAGCAAACGAAGAAATAACCGCCCTTTCTGGAGAGTTGAGAGATAGATTTGGACCAATTCCGGGGCCTGCGGAAATGCTTTTGATGTCTGCGGAAATTGGGTTAAAAGCAAAAAAACTTTCAATTATAGGCATAGCTCGCAAGCAAGGAGTTGCCGTTTTAACTTTCTCAAACAAAATAACCGCAAAATCGCCTATTTTAGCAGACATATATGCAAAAAGCAAATTCCCTCTGCGTTTTTTGACCACTATGCCCATGCAAGCGGTTGTTGAAATCGGTGCGAGCAATGCGGAAAAGGAAGTGGAGAGGATTTTGGAGTTTTTGTTGTAGCTGTAAATCTTATCTTGCCTCCAAACTAGAAGCATTTATTCCTTCTATCAACTCATCTTTGCAATGCCTAACCCTTTCAGATGGACTTTTGTGATGCCCTTTATTAAAGTTATTGCGATTGAAAAGATTTCTATATGTTAAAAGTTTCTTTTTAATGCCTTCATTTTCTTGCCTATCGGCAATTTTTCCTAGAGAAACAGGAACTTTGCCTCCTAATGGTTCGCGCAAATGTCCCAAAGCAATGCAAATTCTTATTAGTATATCTTCATTGCCTTGCCACTCTTCTGCGATTTTAATTAAATGTTTCGCCCAAATAGACGGGCGGTCTGTATAGCTTTTATTAAAAATTGGCATTACAAACGGATATTGTTGAGTGAGAAAAATTTGCCCGAATTGTTCAGTGGGTTTATGTTTTATTACCGAAGAAATTGACATTTCAAAAAGTCGAACCATAAATTCTGGTTCCAGATTTACGTGTAACTTTTCTAAATTTGCTCCTGATAAGCATTTTTTAATATCCTCATCAGACCATGCATAGTAATTCTTTTCTTCGTTTTCTGCCATTTCAATAAGTTTATTCGCTTCTTCTTGTTGCAGAATTTCTTTTTTTACCAATTCATTTATTTGTAATTTACGACGTTCTGTTAAAACATCTTTGTATCCATCACACTTCAAATACATTAGCATAGAAAATACATCCACATCATTTGATATTTTGTTAAACAACTCAAAAACTCTATAGAAAGATTTTTCAGTCTCAATAGAAATTAACAATTTAATAACCCTTATGCAAATTTCTATATCTGCATTTTCTGTTTTTTCCATTAAAGGCTCTACTAAATCATCCCGTTTATAAAATACATTTTTAATATTTTCGTAAAAATAATCAATCCTAACACTACCTATGTTAGTTATAATATTGTTTGAGAAATATTTTTCTAATTCATTTTTCAGAGTTGTGTCTTGCAAAGAACTTATTTGTTTTTGAAAGTAACATAACGACACGTTTGAAAATTTTGATTTCTCTTTTTCATTTAATTCCTTCCAAATGTTAGGCGTTATGCGTTCAATAAGCTCTGGGCATTTTTCAATAAAAGATATGTCATAAAAAATAAAATCTACTAAATCATGAGTACCTTTTGAATTATCTCTATGCCAAGAAACCATTTCTTGTACTAATTTTTTTGCTTTATATCTCATAAATTGGCATATAATTTCAAGAAGGCGTTTGCATTCGGGAGCAATAGGCCTTTGATAGTTGTACCTGCATAATTCAAAAAGAGGTAAATACTTACAATCTTTAAATTCTTCGCCAAAATTTTTTCCGTTTATCTCTTTTATTAAAAGCCATGGCCTAATTTTTATATTTTTAAATATCTTTCGCAGTTCAAACGAATCATTATTTGGCAACGCACATTTTAATATAAGTAACAACTCTTCTTTCGTAAGAGGAAGAAGTTCTAAATAATTAGGGTTATCAGCCTCAATTTGTATAATTAAGCTATCTTCAAAATCAGTCTCTGACATAAAACCTCCTAGTTCCAAATTCCATTTCTTTTTCCAGTTCCGTAATCTATAACATCATGGCTATCGCATATATCTATAAAATCTTTTGGTGTTTGCCCGCCATTTCTGGCAAAGGTCACTAAAAAAATTTCTTTGCCATACTCTTTTGACTTTTTTACCGCAGGTTCAAAGTCGCTATCGCCAGTGATTAAAACCGCTATATCGCATTTTTCCATAACAATGTCTATAGCCATCTGTATATCAACACCCTTCTGTACCCAAGTATCCTTAATTTTTACCATTTTTCCAAGTTTTGTTACAATACCGAGACTTTGTAGTTTTTCCAAATGCCGTTCTTGATCATTATATGTTTCCTTATTTTCATTTTTATTTAAAATAGATGTATAGTAGTAAGTATGCTGCAAGTTGCCAATTCTTGCGGCATTATTTGCCAAATTAGACCAATTAATACTTCCTTTTGAAATATTAACTCCAAAAGGCTTACCTTTTATGCTTTTGGCACTATTGATAACATATTCAGCGTCAATAAACACTGACATTCTTGGTTTTGTAACCATAATATCCTCTCTAGGGCAATATACCCCGGTTTAACAACATGCTCACTCATTAAGTGGGAAATGAGTTCTATTTGGATTACGATCGATAATCGTGGAAGCCGTTTTGGTAACGCTACCCGTGCAGACCAACAAAGTTGATCTCATCAACAATTATCCCACCTACTTATAATATAGTATTTTTTTTCAAAAAAGTCAAGAAAAAATGCAATATTTGATTTTTTTTTTCTAATTTAACCTCGAATGCAAAATGTAACACCACCTGGATTAGTATCAAAATACCCGCAATTCACAAAAATTGCTATGTGGGTTCTTTTATTTGTGCTTATTTACTGGCTACGTTCATTCTTTTTGCTAATATTCCTCACATTCGTATTTTCCTTTGTGCAATATAGCCTTGGAGAAAAATTAAAGCAAAGAATACAAAACCGCCGGCTTAGAACCTTCCTTATAGGCATATCTATGTTGCTTTTAATAAGCGGAACCATATATTTTCTTGCAACAGAAGTTAAAATACAAACTAAATCTTTTATATACAATTTCGATAATTATATAGTTGCATTAGACAGACAAATAGACAACTTGGCAGAATCTTTCCCAGTTTTTGGTCAAATGCTCTCCGATATTGAAAATTATGCCAATTTGGAAAATTCCAGAACAAAATCTCCAACTCTTTTGATTTTGCAGCAAGGTTTTGATTTGCCCTCTGTGGAAAATTCTGGAAACATTAAAAAAAATCTCTCCGCGGTGATGCTATATTCGGGAAAGCTAATAGGGATAGCTAGCTCTTTTCTGTTAGCTATGCTATTTTCCTTTTTGATAATTTTAGACTACCCTCTCTTAACTCGTATGCTCGGAAGGCTTGAAAAATCACGTATAGCATTTGTTTTTCACGAAATTAAACCTAGCATAACTCAATTTTCGGCAATACTTGGAAAGGCTTTTGAGGCTCAGTTCTTTATAGCCGTGCTAAACAGCCTTTTAACTGGAATTGGGCTTTGGTTGCTGGGTATAGGTAAATTTTCTGCATTTTTAATTTCAACGGTATTTTTGTGCAGTTTTGTGCCCATTGCCGGAGTATTTATATCTTCTGTGCCAATATGTATGGTAGCTTTGCAGCATAACGGGCCTTTTTTAATGTTAATGGCAGTAGGTCTCATAGCCATTATACACGCCATAGAAGCCTATATTTTAAACCCGCGCATTTATGGTTCTCACATGCACATGAATCCCGTTATAGTTCTCGGAATTTTAACCGTATTTGGAAAATTATTTGGCGTGTGGGGTCTAATTTTAGGCGTGCCGCTGTGCAGCTGGTTCTTCAAAGTTGTTTGCCTGCAAGAGAATGTAACGCAAAAAATGCAAAAAATATAAAAAAATGCAATAAAATGCAAACAGTTGTTTACAAAATTCACTTTTTAGGATTTTTTTTGCTCTGAACTACGTCTAACATTTTAGAAATAAGATGTGAGGTAGTGATGAAAAAGGCATATTTTTGCATAGACGGCTTTTCCTTTAAGCGCATAAGCGATTTTTACAGGTATGAGCACAGGGTACACTCTAGGCTTAACATAGCTGCAATAGAAACTTATTTGCGTTTTGAAATAACGCGGCGGCTTGACTGGAATTGCAGCACAGAAGCACTAGACATAGAAAAGCATTTTTACCACACGAGCGAAAGCTCGCAAATAGCTTTTGAAAAAAAACTATTTGATTGTGGTTATAATGTTCATTATTCGCAAAGAGCAAATGTTTTGGAACCAAAACCAAATAATAACATATTCACAGATTGGATAATAGCAAGAGCACTTAGAAAATACGATATTTTCATTTTGCTCACAACTCAGGGGCAATATGCAAACATTTTCAAACAAGCCAAGAAATACAAAACCCAAAGCCTATTAATAGGTTGGGATTCTCCCTGCAAAAATTCTATGGGCAAAGACAGCCGCTGGAAAACAGATAAAAAATTGATAGGCTATGCAAGCGTTTACTGCCCTATGGAAAAAACACTCAATCAGAACGAAAGCGTTTTTGCAGATGTTATGTTTGAGAAATTTTGCCCCAGCTATCCTTCAAATTTACTATACGGTTAAACACAGGTTTTTGGAGAGTGGAATCTTTGGATCAACCCTTTGGCAACTTTACTATATTACCATTCAACACTAAAAAAAGGAGTTTTTATGGCAATAACCAAAGTTTGGTTGAACGAATCCGAAAATGAGTGCTCAATGTGCGGAGCTTGCGAAGCTGTGTGCGATGCTGTTTTTGAAGTTCCCGAAAAAATGTCAGTAAAAAGCGGCGTGGATTATTCCACATACGAAGCCGAGATAAAAGAAGCCGCAGATAGCTGCCCGGTTGGCGTTATATCTTTTGAATAGGCTTTTTTATGGCAAATTTGGTAGGCATAGTTAGCGGCTCTGCATCGGACAAGCCTATTGTGGATAAAATAACCTCGGTTTTGGACGAGCTTGGCATTGCTTGGGAATATTCTGTTCTCTCTGCCCACAGAACCCCTAATAAGGTTGCTCGCTACTCAAAAGAAGCTCAAGGTAGAGGCTTGGCAGTGCTTATAGGTGTTGCAGGCCTTTCTGCCGCCTTGCCTGGTTGTCTTGCCGCCCACTCAACGCTTCCGGTAATTGGAGTTCCCTGCGATGGCGGGTATCTTGGCGGTGCAGATGCACTTTATTCGGTGGCTCAAATGCCTCCCGGAATACCTGTGGCTGCGGTTGGCATAAATAATGGCAAAAACGCGGCATATTTGGCGGCATCCATTCTCTCCATTTCCGAGCCAGAGATAAGAGAAAAATTGCAGGCTTACAGAAAAAGCTTGGGCGACGAGTGATATGCAAAAAAATACTTACGAAAGCCCTTTGCTTTCCAGATATTCCTCAAATGAAATGCTGTTTTTGTTCAGCCCGCACTTCAAGCATCAAACTTGGCGCAGGTTGTGGATTTGGCTTGCCGAAGGCGAGCGCGAACTTGGGCTTCCAATAACCGAAGAACAAATAGCAGAACTCAAAACTCACGAAAGCAACATAAATTGGGAAGAAGCCGCGCAAGAGGAAAAACGCCGCCGCCACGATGTTATGGCTCACGTGCACGCTTATGGCTTGCAGGCTCCAAAGGCAAAGGGAATAATACACCTAGGCGCAACAAGTGCTTATGTTGGCGATAACACAGATTTAATTCAAATGCAGCAAGGCTTGGTTCTCATCCGTCACCGCTTGTGCAGGGTTATAGACAATCTTTCAAATTTTGCTTTGGAATATAAAGATATGCCCATTTTGGGACGCACGCATTTTCAGGCGGCACAGCTCACAACCGTTGGCAAAAGAGCCGCGCTTTGGATTCAGGATTTGCTCATAGACCTAGAGGAAATAAATCACTTAATAGAAATTTTGCCATTCAGAGGTGTTAAGGGAACAACAGGTACCCAAGCCAGTTTTATGGAGTTGTTTAATGGCGACCACGAAAAGATTAAAAAATTAGATGCTTATGTAAGCCAAAAAGCGGGCTTTAAAAAAGTCCTTTCAATAACAGGGCAAACATATACCCGCAAATGGGATTATATTGTGAACAACGCCCTTGCCTCTCTCTCAACAAGCCTGAGCAAATTCGCAACAGACCTGCGTATAATGCAGGGGCTTAAAGAAATGGAAGAACCCTTTGAAAAAGATCAAATAGGCTCCTCTGCCATGGCGTACAAAAGAAACCCCATGCGTAGCGAGCGTATATGTTCGCTTGCACGTTTTGTTATTGCTTTACCTCAAAGCACGGCATTCACCCAAAGCACCCAGTGGTTTGAGCGCACCCTAGACGATAGCGCAAACAAAAGGCTTGCCATTCCCGAAGCATTTTTAGCAAGCGATGCCATGCTCATATTGGCGGAAAATGTTGCAAAAGGAATTGTTGTTCATTCCAAGATTATAGAGAGGCACATAAACGAGGAATTGCCATTTATGGCAACCGAAAACATTTTAATGGAAGCGGTGAAAAAAGGTGGAGACCGCCAAATTTTGCACGAAGAAATTAGAGAGCTTTCACAACAGGCAGCATACAAGGTTAAAGAAGAAGGCAAAGACAACGACTTGTTAGAGCGCATATTATCCAGCAAAAAATTTGCTCTTGAAAAAAGCGATTTGGAACGCATTTTGGATTTGAAAAAATTCATAGGCAGAGCACCGGAGCAAACCGAGGAATTTGTGAATTTTGAGGTGAAACCCCTTATTGAGTCTTTTGATGATTGGAAGAACGTGAGTGGCGGAGAGGTGAAGGTGTAATACTTACTATATTTTGTTTATGCGCATAATCCTTATTCTCATATTTTTGTTGGCCGCTTATGCAAGTGCCCAAAGCAAAAAAACAGTTGCTATGGCGGTGTTTGGCGAAGAAGGAACAAAGTTCAAAGCCATAAAGCCACTGAAACAAAAATTTGAGAGTACCCTCTCAAAAGATGGTAAATTCAAAGTTACAGACCGCTCCGCTGCCGTTCTCAAACTTTTGCGGAGCGATTATGAATACGATGCAGGTACTATGGTAGCAGATGATGATGCTAGGCAAATAGGCGAGTTATTTAAAGCGCAATATTTATGTGTATTGGAAAGTTCAAATACCGGCGAAGGTATCTTTTTGCTAAACGCAACGCTTGTTAATGTTGAAGAAGAAGGAGAAGCTTCTACTTCGGCAAGTGTGCAAAGCAAGCTCTCAAATCAGCAAGATGTGAACCGAGCCGTAGATGAATTGGTTAGCCAGCTTTTGAAACACGCTGGTGGCATATATATAGATTCTAAATATAAGATGAACTCCCTTAGCAAAGATTTTTTAAATGTTCTAAAAAAGAGAATAACTTTTAAAGATGGTCCTTGCGGAGCAAACAGTATAGTAGTGCAAATAAATACTAACGAAGGGGGTTGTGAAGGGCAAAATTTAATTTCTTGCAGCATAAATGTGAGTTTAGAAGGCTCTGGGTGCACCAACGAAGCAGAGTTGCACCTGAAAGGCACGGTTAGAGCAACAGATAGAAGCGAAAAGGTGGCTATGGATGTGGCAAAAAGAGAATTGCTTAACGGTAAGCAAGATTTTATTAGAGATTGGATTGAAGAATTGAAACCTTGGGTGGGAAGATGACAGTTACAGCGAAGATAAATTTAAGCGGCAAAGATTATTCCTTGCCGGTGGTAAAAGGAACGCAAAACGAATTAGCTATAGATATATCTAAGCTAAGGGATCAAACCGGCTATATCACGCTTGACGATGGCTTTGGGAACACAGGAAGCTGCACAAGCACAATTACCTATATAGACGGCGATAACGGCATTTTGCGCTACCGAGGATACCCTATAGAAGAGCTTGCCGAAAAAAGCACATTTATAGAAACAGCTTGGACACTTATATGGGGCAGGCTTCCGACTCAAGCCGAATTGCGCCACTTTTCCATGCTTTTAACAGAGCACGAGCTTATACACGAGGGTTTAAGGCATCACTTTGACGGATTTCCAATTGATGCACCACCAATGGCAATACTCAGCGCAATGATTCAGGCAATGAGCTGCTACGATAACGCTTTGCTCAGGAACCATTTGAACGATGAAGAATTTGAAGAAGCGGCTGCAAAGCTAATTTCAAAAGTTCGCACCATTGCCGCTGCGGCATATAAAATGAGTACAGGCAGCCCTATTATTTATGCGGTGCCGGAATATGGCTATGTGAATAATTTTTTGCACATGATGTTTACCCTGCCAAACCGTCCATACATAGCAGACCCAGATATTGTAAAAGCTCTGAATCTCATTTTGATTTTGCACGCAGACCACGAGCAGAATTGCAGCACAAGTGCTGTTCGCATGGTAGCGAGCGGCGGCGCAAACTTGTTTGCTAGTGCATCGTCTGGTGTATCTGCCTTGTGGGGGCATTTGCACGGAGGAGCAAATCAAGCTGTTGTTGAAATGTTAGAAGAAATTCGCAAAACTCGCACCTCTGTTAAAGATCTCGTTGAAAAAGTAAAACGTAAAGAAAATGGCATTAAACTTATGGGCTTTGGGCACAGAGTTTATAAAAATTTTGACCCTCGCTCAAAAATTCTGCAAGAGGTTGCTTCTAAAGTTTTGCAAAAACAAGGGCAAAGCGATGAGCTTTTAGACATTGCCCAAGAGCTTGCAGATATTGCGCTAAAAGACGATTACTTTATACAGCGCAAACTTTATCCGAATGTGGATTTCTATTCGGGCATAATTTTAAAAGCCATTGGTATTCCGCTAAATATGTTCACCGTTATGTTTGCCATTGGGCGCATGCCGGGGTGGATTGCCAACTGGAAAGAAGTTCACGATAATCCCAAGCAAAAAATTTACCGCCCAAGGCAAATTTACATGGGAGAAAGCCTAAGGCACTACGTGCCCATAGATGTGCGGGAGTAGATTACTTCTAAAACGCCTCATTTATCTTAGCCGCCATTCCCACTTTTTTCCCATCTATCAAACTCAAATCCCCGCGGATATGAGTTTTGCTATCTTTATTCACCAAAAATCTGCCACCTATGCCAATTGCCCTGTGCCACCTATTCTCGTTGAGGTTAGCCATATCTCCCCCAACCTTTGCCGCCTCATAAAATAACGTTCCCTTGCATCTCCAAAAAAGATGAGTTCTCAATTCGGATTGCAAAACCCAAGAAGTTTTGTCTGCCAAAAGACCTTTTTTTAAACCCCTCAACTGCCCTACCCCATCTGGTTGTGCCAAGCGATCAAAAGGAACATCACCATCAAAATCTTCCAAATAAGAGCCAAGAGCCAAAACGCCTTCGGGCAAAAAATGCAAAGGGATATACATTCTGGTGTCTATGTTTTTCCATATAAAACGATTTGCATTGAAAAATATATGCCTGAACTGAACAAAACTGCCCTTACGCGGCCAGTCGTTTTTTTCTGCACTGTTATAGGTTAAATTATAGCCTATTCCCACTCTCTGGGAATCTTTCCAATCATTATCAAAAGTGATATATTCTAGGTCTGTTTCAATTCCGTAATTAAACTTGCCTTGAAAAGCTTTGGGCAAAAATAAATCCGTTCCAAAAGCAAGCGGAATTCTAATGTTTTTTGAAGTGTAAACTTCATAATCGTTTTCGTTTAAATCGTTGCCTACACCAAAAAATTGAGTGGGCCAGTTAGCTAGGTATATGTGCGATAAAAAATTCCAGTGCTCTGTTTCGTAAATGAATTTGTTTATTATGGTTGCTTGTTTTTTAAAAGAAGTCATCACCGCCAGAGCATCGCTGCTACCGGGAGATTTGATAAAAAACATTGCTCCCGCGCCCACGACAATTCCAGTTTCTTCGGAATAAGCACCTATAGGCAAAGCTATAAATCTTTTGAATTCAAATAAATCACTCTCTTCGCTCTCTTGCGCAAAAAGCGAAGAATAAGCTACTAAAAAAAATAGAATTGCAAAAAACACTACGGCTTTGCCGATTTTTCCAATTCTGGATAAACGCTGATTTTTTGGCGTTTTTTGTCCACATATTCAAATTTCACAAAGCCGTCTATGAGGGCA
>Ga0182472_107446_pt1 | contig 10135 bp, 9 predicted proteins | sample TergutNc150P3_FD_120804 | JGI IMG/M metagenome (GOLD analysis project Ga0182472, IMG submission 120804)
CTATAAGGTTTGTGCCCATTATCCAACAGGAACTGGCAGAGTTCTTCTTGAGAAAGAGATTTTATATCTTGAAATTTCATTATTTGGAAATGTAGAAAAAAACAGTGCCAAAATTTTCTACTTTTCATAGCGAGAGAAATGCCTAAAACACTTGCAAAAAGAAAAAAATCCAAAGCAAAAACCAGAAGCATAGCCACTCCTGTTGAACCTCAAATTCAGGGCAGCGGTAGAGGGAGGCTTGTGGCACTATTTGTTTTTTTATCACTATTCTTTGCATTTTCGGTTCTTTTTTTAGTTGGAGACATATTTGCGGAACCTGGCACAAATAGAAATCTCTTTGGACCTTATGCCGCAAAATTCGCAGACACACAGTTGTGTTTATTTGGTCCTCTTCCACTTACATTTTTACTTTTCTCTTGCTTTTGCCTTGTTGTTTGGCTTTTCATGAAAAAAATTTCCGTGCCTCCAAAAGAAAGCTCCATTTCTTTTGGTCATTATGCTTTTGGCTTTATGCTTCTTTTTGTTTTTTTCAGCATAATTTTGGCTATAATAATGCCAGATATTTTTAAAAATGTTCCTCTGAATATTAAAATGGTTTCACGAGAATATGCTGGTCTCATAGGTTTGTTTTTGGCAAAAAGAATATTTCCACCTATTTTTGGGCAAGATACGGATGGGCTTTTGTGGTGTTCATATCTTGGCATTCTCATGACCGCCTTTTGTTTTGGGTTAAAACCTAGGCACTTGCCCGAAATAGCGAAAAAAATAAAGTTTGGCATTCAAACTATGCTTTACAATTTTGATTTTGCAAGAGAAAAACCAAAAGTCACCATATACGTGAGACAACAACCCGATACCGGCGATTATACATCCATTAAACTAGGAGAAGTTAAGCCTGCCAAAGGCTCGCCTTTTGGAAGAGACCTGCATTTTAAACCAGATACAGAAGTTCAAATTCCAGCGGTGGCAACGGCAATAGCAGTAGAAGAAGAAGAAGAAGAAAGCTCCGCAAATGTAATAGAAAAAATAAACCGTGAACTTGCCCGTGCCACAGACCCGCGCGAAGTTCGCAGATTGCGCGATGAATTAGCCGAATACAAACGCATAGAAGAAATAAACAAATGGGAAGACGTAAAAGACGGCGAGCTTAAGATAGAGGGTTTGCTGGGCAAACCTGAACGCGAGCCAGAACCAGAATTGAAACCAGAACCTAAGCCAGAACCTAAGCCAGAACCAGAACCAGAACTTATATCAGAACCTATAGTGGAACCTATAGTAGAACAGCAATTAACAGAAAATGAACCACTAGCCACATATTTCGATGAATACCGCATTCCTCTAATCCACGAGATTCTCGCTCCTGTGCCAGACCAAACTGTAGATTACACAGAAGAAGAGTTGCAAAGAATAGGCAAAGATATAGAATTGCAGTTGGATAATTTTAAAGTAAAAGGCAAAGTTACCGGCATAATGACTGGTCCCGTAATTACCCGCTTTGAAATAGAGCCGGGTCCTGGGGTAAAGGTCTCTAGGTTTGAAAATTTGGCAGACGATTTGGCTTTAACGCTTAGAACCGCTTCGGTTAGAGTTATAGCTTCAATACCTGGCAAAAGCGCGGTGGGCATAGAGATTCCAAATCGCAAACCTCAAATTGTTTTTGGGAAAGAAATTCTTGAATCTCCTAAATTCACAAAAGACCCTAAGAAAATACAAGTTGTGCTTGGCAAAGACATTATGGGTGAGCCTTATGTAACAGATTTAACCAGAACGCCGCACTTGTTAATTGCCGGGCAAACAGGAGCTGGAAAATCCGTTTGCATAAATGTTCTTTTGGCAAGCATTCTGTTCAGCAAAACACCCGATGAAGTTCGCCTAATTTTGGTTGACCCAAAGGTTGTGGAACTCGCCATGTACAAAGATATTCCGCATCTTTTGCACCCAGTTATCACTTCGCCAGAGGTAGCGGTGCAGGCTTTAAAATGGCTTTGCGTTGAAATGGACAGGAGATACGAGGTTTTGGCAACGGCAAGGGTGAGGAACATAGAGGGTTTCAACGATAAATTCAAGGCACTTGAGCTTGGAGATGAAGTTCCAGAAGAAGAGCGCAAACTAATGCCCTTTATTGTGGTGATAATAGACGAACTTGCAGACCTTATGATGACGGCTGGCAAGGAAATAGAGACGAGCATTGCCAGAATAGCGCAAAAAGCAAGAGCTGTGGGCATTCATTTGGTTTTGGCAACGCAGAGACCCTCCGTAAATGTGATAACAGGCGTGATAAAGGCAAATTTACCCTCCAGAATAAGCTTCAAGGTAGCCTCCTATATAGACTCTAAAACAATTTTAGACGGAGTTGGGGCAGAAAAATTGCTGGGAAAAGGCGATATGCTGTTCCGTTCCAACGATAATCCCGAACCTGTACGCATTCACGGGGCATTTTTAAAAGATTCGGAGGTAGAAACCCTTGCATACGCCTGCTCAAGCCAAAATGTGAACTTTGAGCGCGTTGAATCTTTTGATTTGGGGGAGGTTGAGAGCGAAGAAGAAACCAAATTGGCTCCTGTTAAGAGCAAAGACCCCTTATTTTGGGAAGCTGCACGCATGGGCTTGGAAGCTGGAGAACTTTCAATAAGTACCTTGCAAAGGCGACTCAGCATAGGTTTTGCCCGCGCGGGCAAAATAATGGACCAGTTAACGGCAGAGGGAATTTGCGGCAAACCAAACGGTAGCAAACCCAGAAAAATGCTTATGAACGAAGAAATGCTGGGTAATTTGGAAAAAAGATAGCCTGAAAGTTGCTATTTAACAAAAAAAAATGTATTTTTAAATGACTATGGTTAAACAAATCTCCATTTTGTTTATTTTGCTACTGCTATGCTCTAACATTGTTTGGGCACAAAAATCTGTTGTGTTAGATGACCGTGCAGCACGCAAGCAGTGGGAAGAAGACCGCCGTGCGGACGAATACGCAAACTCTTTGCGCCGCCGTGATTGGCTTAAAGACCGTCTTATTTTGGAAATGGGAGTGGGAACCAAATTCCCCACTATGGGTGCTAACTGGTTTGGCTTTGGAACTGGTGTGGAATATATAACCAAATGGCACGCTTCAGCTTTCTTAACTGGCGGTTTTATACTTTCTCACGACGACCCTGTTTTCCCTCCAGAAGAAAAAAAAGAAACTAGTGAAGGCTATACTTTAGACGGTGGTTTAGGGTGGCGTTTGGGCTTTGCATATTACCTATTCCCCAAAGACCCAATACATCTCAGTTTTCAAGTCTCTTATGGAACCGTTTTCTACGACCATGTATCAAAACCTGACTCCGTCAATGGTGTTCGCCCCATATTGATTTGCTACGGTTATGAATTTGATGCCGCAGTTACTTATTTGAGTGACCAATGGTATTTTTTGCAGGCAATGATAGGCGTTTATTCAATAGGCAACGGAATAAAAGCCAACGGGTCTCATAAAAAAGACAAGTCATTTGACTCATGGGGAAGGTCTAATCCGTCTTGGGAATGGAACCTCAAAGAAGGCTATGTTTCCAGAATAACGGTAGATAAAGCAGACGAAGCTATTCCACCAATTGGTGTTGTATTTGGCTTAGGAATAGGTTTTGCGTTTGAGGAATTATTCCCAGACGATACCGAACTTCGCCGCAGAGAACGCGAAAGCAACAAAGCAAAAGCAAACCAGTTCCGCAGGCAACATTCTTCTTCGTATAGAAATTAGCCCTATTTAATTTTGTTTAACTCAGTCTGAGCTTGCAAGGCTCTTGGGCTTTTTGGATAAAATTCCTGAACTTTGCGCAGAGCTGCCTTTGCCATCTCTTTGCTTCCCATTCTGACTAAGCATATTCCTATTTGAAATTGCGCATCTGCTTGTTTAATGGATTCGGCGTAAAAGAATACCTTTTCAAAAGCGGAAATTGCCTGTGCATAGTTGCCGAGTGCCATTTGCGATTCGCCTGCCCAATACCAAGCGGCATCTGCCCAATCGCCTTTAGGATAAAGGACGGTTACCTTTTCAAAGTTTTTTGCGGCTTCGCTGTAATTTTTTTGAGAAAAAAGATATTGCGCTTGTTCATATTCTGGAGGCAAGGGACTTGGAGCCTTGGGAGCTTGCTCTCGGCGCGGGCTTATCAATGGAACCTGATTTTGGTTTTCCCAAAATTTGCGTAAAAATATAACCTCTTCCCTTAAAAGAGCCAATTGCAACTGATTTTCGTTTGTCATAGCCAGAGGTGTCACTAAAAATAAGCTATCCAGCAGGTCTATTCGCTTAGACAAAAATTCCAACCAAAGCGAAATAGAGGCTATTTGCGAGGAGTCTGTTTTTGCAAGTTTCAGAGCTTCGTTTGCCGTTGATTCTACTTTGTACATATCAACGCCGGTAGGAATGGACTTTTCGGATGGCGCACAAGCTGCAAAAAAGCCTGCAACAGCTAAAAAAGGCAAAAATTTAATAGATTTCATACAGGAATTTAATTTAGAAATTTTCTAAATTAAGAAACGTGTTTTTTGCTAGGTTAAAATTATTTTTCTTGTTCTTTGCGCTTGCGCAAGGTTTTGCTTTTGCCATTAGCGATGGCAGCGATTTTTTGGTTGTGCCTTCTGCGGAAGTTTTGGGAGATAGAGCTTTTCAGGTTCGCGGAACTGTTGGCTATCACCAGTCAAGCTGCGTTAGCAATGGCATGTGCGATAGGCATCCTTTTGTAAGTTCGCTTCGTTTTGGTTTTTTCAACTCTTTGGAGGTAGGTCTTCAGTTTGGTAGCACCATTTCTTTAGATGTGAAAGACCTTGTTAGCAAAGCCTTTGGGATTGCGCCTGCCATTGCGATTGGAGCAAGAGCGTTTGTGCAAAGCCCAGAGGCGTATTTCTATTCCGTTCCCAAAGCCGACCGTAAAGAGCAAACCGGAGAATTTTACACAGCTGCGCAGTGGGGCAACGAATGGTGGAAGCTTTTGGGTGGGGTATCTGTTTTTCCTTTTATGGCAGCAGATGATGTGGCTCCCTTTTGGGGTTTTGAGCAGGGACTCGGCACACCTAAATTCAGTATTGTTTATGATGGATTTTTTAGATACGGATTTTCGCATCACAATATAGGATTATCGTTTAAGCCAATTAAACACTTGCAAATAAGCGCAGGCGCAAGCGAATTTTACAGATATTTCTTTAATGAAGACGAACATTTTGCTTTTAGAATTAAAAATCCGGGCGCATATACTGGCTATCGCGCTCCGGGAGTTTATATGTCCATTGCCATCAATGGCGGTTTTTTCAAAAGCATATATAGCCAAAAAGAGGAAATTGACAGCCTGAAAAAGCAACTCACAGTTCAAAGCATGGATTTAATAGAGTTGCGCACGAAAATGGATAACCTTGAACTGCTATATTTTTACGAAATAGATCCAAACGCAAACAGCGGTTATGTGGTGGATATGCAAAAAGATTTCTTGGAAATTGTCGCAGGTTATAAAGCAGACGAATTCAATCCAGATTCTTTGCAGGCAAAAGAACAATTTTTTATAGACAAAGGAATGGTAGCCAAAAGATTTCTTATTAGAGAGGCAAAAAACAGAAGCCTTGAAGCAGATAACAGAATTGTTGCTATCCGCATTATGAGCCATTTTCCAGAATCAATTTTCTTAGAACCTTTGGGTAGCATAGTTTTAGACAATTCAAATGAAGCTATTGCAAGAGAAGCCGTTCTTGCCCTTGGCACCATAAACACGCCAGAAGCACGCAGAGTTCTTGCCACGGTAGCCAACCAAACTACCGGAATTGTTAGAGAAACAATAATTGAAATAATGGGAGCTTTGTGACTGAGTGCAAAACTGCAATTTTAGATATAAAAAATGTGAAGCGCGATTTTTGCATGGGTGCAGAAACAATACACGCCTTGCGAGATGTTAGCTTTTCAATTTTTGCAGGAGAGTTTGTTACAATAATGGGCGCAAGCGGCAGCGGAAAAACAACGCTCCTAAACACACTCGGGCTCTTGGACAAACCAACGAGCGGTGAATATATTTTAGACGGCAAGCCAACATACAAGCTAAAAAGAGATGCGCTTGCAACACTTAGAAACAGAAAAATAGGTTTTGTGTTTCAGAGCTTTAATCTTTTGCCCCGCACCAGTGCTTTGGAACAAGTTGAGTTGCCCCTGCTTTACAACTCAGAAATTTCCTCCAAAAAACGCAGAGCCATGGCAATGGCTAGTTTAGAAAAAGTGGGGCTTGTGAATCGCAGCGACCATTTGCCGAGCCAGCTTTCTGGCGGGCAACAACAAAGAGTTGCCATAGCGCGCGCGCTTGTGAATGACCCCGTTATGATTTTGGCAGACGAGGCAACAGGTGCGTTAGACGAACGCACCGGCTATGAGATTATGGTTTTGTTTCAGGAATTGAACAAGCAAGGGAAAACCATAGTTTTTGTGACTCACAATCCAGACATAACGGAATTCAGCAATCGCACAATAAGATTGAAAGACGGAAGGCTTTTTAGTGATGTCAAATTATCTTAACCGCCATCCCATGCTTTACCCTGTGGCAGGGTTTATGGTTCTTATTTTTGTGGGTACAGTTTTGCTTTTAATGCCTTTCAGTTCAAATGCTGGCTTAACATTTTCAGATGCACTTTTTATGGCAACATCTGCTTCTTGCGTAAATGGGCTTGCCGTTATATCCATTGGGCACGAACTCAGTTTTGCAGGGCAGTTCATATTGCTCAGTTTAATAGAGGTGGGCGGCATAGGGATAATGGCAATTTCAACCATAATAATGCTAATTGTGCATTCTAAAATGGATTTTGGGCAATTATCGGCTTTGAACAGCAGTTATTCCGCAAACGATGGCGGCACGTCTTATGTTGTTAGAAAGGTGGTGCTGATTACCTTGGCAATTGAACTGTGCGGTGCCATTATGCTGTTCACGCAATTTTCAGATATGCCAACTTGGGAACGTGTGTTTTTCTCGGCTTTTCACGCCATAAGCGCATTCTGCAATGCTGGTTTTTCGCTTATGGATAATTCCATGCAAAATTTTTCCACAAATGTTGTGGTGAATGTAACATTAATATTTTTAATTATCTGCGGAGGTTTTGGCTTTTTAGCTTTGTCTGAATTTGTGTCGTCAAAAAAACATAAAATCCCCGGCAAATATTTGACTTTGCACACAAAACTCGTTTTGCTTATGACAGTTACGCTGATAATTTTTGGAACGCTTTTGATGTTAAAAATGGAATGGGATGGAGTTTTGAAAGGCTATTCTTTTTTCAATAAGGTTTTGATTAGCGTTTTTCAATCCGTAACCGCGCGTTCTGGCGGTTATAGCACGGTGAATTTCGCACTCCTAGGCGCTCCTCTGCTTTTCTCCATGATTTTGCTCATGTTCATAGGGGCAAGCCCCGGAAGCTGCGGTGGAGGCATAAAAACAACAACAGCTGCGATAATAGTGCTGCTTGGCATAAACAGATTTTTGGGTCGCAAAAAAACACAGGTTTTCAACCGCACAATACCAGAAGAAACCGTATCTCGCGCCGTGCGAATTTTTGTTCTCTCTGTTATATTCATAGCCATAGCCTGCATTTTGCTTTTAGGTTTTGAAACCGCAAATTTGTCTGTGCAAGCAGGGCAAGACCGTTTTTTGGAATTATTGTTTGAAACCGTAAGTGCCTTTTCAACTTGCGGTTTGAGCATGGGAATAACGGAATATTTAACAACATCTGGAAAAATTTTGCTATCTATAGTTATGTTTGTAGGCAGGCTAGGTCCTTTGGTTTTGGTTCAAGCCGTAGTTTTGCATCCACACTCAGATGCATATTATTCAGAGGAAAACGTGATGGTGGGATGATGGTTCAAACAATGAATTTAACGCTTCCTTAGCAGCATTCTGTTCAGCCTGTTTCTTTGAAAAGCCTTCTCCCCTACCCAGCCGTTTTTTGCCTACACCAACGGCTACCCTGAACTCTCTTTTATGCACCTCGCCCCACTCTTCCAAAAGCTCATACTTGGGCACGCCAAGACCAAGTTCTTGCATTTTTTCGTTGAGAAGTGTTTTTGGGTTTTGAAACACGTCGCTTTGCAGAATTTCTTCCTCTTGCGAGAACAAAAATTTTGAGAGAATTTCCCTGCATTTATCAATGCCCATATCCAAATATACCGCGCCTATAAGGGCTTCAAAAACATCTGCCATAAGAGCGGGATTTTTTTTATCAACGCCATCTGCGCTTATCAAATAAGAATGCAGCTTCAAACGCTTTGCCACACGCGCAAGGGCATCGCCGCTTACAATAGCAGATTTCTTTTTTGTAAGCATACCCTCGTTTTCTTTTCCGTATTTCAAAAACAAAAACTCCGCTGTCAAAAAATTGAGAACGGAATCCCCTAAAAACTCCAAACGCTCATAAGTTTCAAAATCAAGAACAGACAAGCCTTGCTTGCAAGAGCTATGGGTGAAGGCTTGTTTTAGCAAGCCCTTATTTTCAAAGGAGCAATTTAAAATTTGCTCCAATTTTTGCATTGCAATGCCTGTCCGCTATTATTTTTCAGCTAGGAACTTGATCACATCGCCAACTGTCTGGAATTTCTCCGAAACAGAATCTGGTATTTCAACCTTGAACTCGTCTTCTAAACCCATTATGAGTTCGGTACGGTCTAAAGAATCGGCTCCCAAGTCACCTGTAAAAGAGGCTCCCTCTACAATTTGCTCTTCCTTGACTTCCAATTTGTCAAGAATAACTTTCTTCACTCTGCTGACAATTTCTTCGTCTGCCATTGTTTTCTCCTAAAGAATATGTTTCTGGTAATATAGTAAAAAATTAAGCACCCAAGCCGCCATCAACGCCAAGTACCTGCCCGGTTATGTAAGCTGCCTCGTCAGAAGCCAAAAAAGCCACGGCATTAGCCACGTCTCTGGGGCTTCCCAATTTTTTGAGAGGAATGGCTTCTTCGTATTTGGCTATTACCTCTGGTGCAAGCTTCTCTGTCATTGCGGTTTTAATAAAGCCGGGGGCTATGGCATTAACGGTTACGCCGCGAGCGGAAAATTCCATTGCATTTGATTTTGTCAATCCTATTATGCCAGCTTTGGAGGCTGCATAGTTAGCTTGCCCAGCCTGGCAGCGAATGCCATTTATAGAAGCCATATTTATTATGCGCCCCGAACGGTTGCGCATTAAATGCGAGCTTATAGCCTTGGTGCAAATAAATGCAGAGCGCAAATTAACGCCTAGAACCGCATCAAAATCTTCTTGTTTCATGCGAATAATCAAATTATCGCGTGTTATGCCAGCATTATTGACCAAAATATCCACTTTGCCAAAATCCGAAAGTATTTGCTTAAAAGTTTCATCCACCGCTTCTGGGCTGGAAACATCGCAAGCATAGCCCACGCACTTGACTCCAAGCGCCTCAACTTCTTTTATGGAAGAACCATCTCCCAACTGAATATCAAGTATTGCCACATTAGCGCCATTTTCTGCCAAAACCTTAGAAATTTCCAAACCAATCCCACGAGTAGCTCCCGTGACAATTGCATTTTTGCCTTTTAAATTTAACATTCAAACCTCCAATGTGGGGGTAATATAGAAAAAAATCGCGTCCCATATTTGCAACCAAATACATTGTTGTTGCAAATATAACGCAACGTGATGGGCGGGGCGCAAATTCGCATTTACGGCAAATTTGGTTGCACAATATGGACGCGATAAATCGCGCCCCTACCCACGCACGTGTATGTGTTATCGGATGAATCGGTGAATCGGGAAAATCGGGGTTCAGACACCCCCTTAAACTCCGAAGCCCCCTCCGCTTTCGCGAAGGGGGGCAGGGGAGGTTACACGTAGTTAGTTATCGTTAGTTGAATTATTCGTGACACGTGGTGTAGGCTTCAGTATTATCCACTGTGCCCGTAGTAGTGCAAACTCCAGTAGTAGCATTAATAGAACTAGCTGTTGTTGTTGTTCTAGTTCTAGTCCAAGTTACGGGTATGGCTTCATAGTCACCAGTGCCTTCAACTGTTGCGGTAAAGGTATAAGTTGCAGGATTTGATGCATTTGCGCCTCTCTGCATGGTAAGAGTTTGGGGGAAAACGGTTATTTTTGTTATGGTTGTTGGCATTGTTTTTAAGTGTTCTGGCAT
>Ga0182472_107449_pt1 | contig 10086 bp, 5 predicted proteins | sample TergutNc150P3_FD_120804 | JGI IMG/M metagenome (GOLD analysis project Ga0182472, IMG submission 120804)
TACTGGCGGCGAATTTCCTCTATTACTTCGGGGCTTTGCTTATCGCGAATAAATTTGTTTAAAACAGAGTCCAATTGGTGAATGTTTATAGGTTTTGAAACAAAACCATCAAAACCATTCTTCAAAAATACTTCTGAAAGCTCCCCAATAACATTCGCTGTTAGTGCTATAATGGGATTTGTATATCCCAATTCACGTATAATTTTCACCGCTTCCACTCCGTCCATTTCTGGCATCATGTGGTCCATGAATATAATGTCGTAAACTTTGCCGCTCTTAATTTTTTCTATGGCTTCTGCGGCATTATCAGAGAGGTCAATAGAGAGTTTGTAAGGTTGCAACAAACCTTTTGCTATATATAAATTAGACCCCACATCATCTACAATCAGCACGCTACCATAAGGCATGGGTTCACGCTCTATTCGTGCATTTTTCATTTGCGAATAACTTATATAACGGAAATTTTGCAAGCTTTCAACTAAATCTTTGCCCAAAATGCCAGAATTCGTATTTTTTTGCGGCAGTCGCACTATGAACTCCGTGCCTTTTCCCAGTTCGCTATTTATACTTACTTCACCTTTCATTGCCTTTATCAAATATTGCGTAATGTTCATGCCAAGTCCTGTACCTTCAATCAAATAATTTAAATGAGAATATTCATCAAATATTTTGTTTTTTTGTTCTTCGGTCATGCCCTGCCCCGTATCACTCACGCTGAAAACCAGAGTTATATCAAAATTTTCTTTTTTGGTGTGTTCTGCATTCACCGATAATTTGACTTGCCCAGAATCTGTATATTTAAAAGCATTGGAGAGCAAATTATTTAAAATCTGCTTAATGTGAATTACATCGCCAAATAATGTAACGGGTATGTTTTCGTCAACTTCAAATTCAAACTCAACAGATTTATTTTTCATCCGCATAATGTTGAGTTGCACAACATCATTGATTAAACTCGCAATATCATATTCTACAAATGCAAGTTCTATTTTGTTAGCCTCTATTTTATATATATCAAGTATGTTATTTATAATATCTAAAAGCAAATCGCTTGAGTTATAAATATCAATAAATGCTTTTTTCAAATCTTGTGTTAGAATCTCGTTTTGGAGTTGTATTTCTGTAATGCCCATAATTGTATTCATAGGCGTTCTTATTTCATGGCTTATGCGCGATAAAAAGCGGTTTTTGAACCTACTGCTCTGTTCGGCTAATTCCCTTGCTACAATTAATTCGGTTACATCTACGGAATGCTGTATATGAACAACCTTGCCATCGTACCAATCTATGTATCTATCTGTATTGCGATATACACGTTCTGTTAAAGTGCTACGTTCTTCCCATATAATAATGCTATGAGGTTCTCTATTCAATTGGAAACAAGGGCAAAAATCGCATTTTTTGTTTACTCCTTTTTGAAAAACTTTATAGCAGGTTTTCCCAATGCTATTATCATCTATGCTATAATGCTTTTTCATGCTATCGTTTATAAATAGAACTTCGTCTGTAGATGGAACGGTCACATATATCATGGCATCCAATCCATTTAGCACATTCCTAAGAATTTTTATAGATTTGTCGGTTTCTTCCTTGGCTTTGACTATTTTCATCACCAATATCACTAATATAGTTGCAAGCGCAAAAGCCAACGAGCTAAGAATAATTAAAATGTTCTCCATCTCTTGGAAATAATGTTTCTTTGGTATCATAAGCCCAGCATACCAATTGTTTTTCAATTTTTTGGTAAATGCAATAGACTCTTCGTTTCTGTAATTCAACACTTCGCGTCCAGAAATATTCCAGTCTCCTTTTAAACTTTCCGCAAGGCTTGCAATTCCATAATTTACATCGCGAAGCGACTTGCCAAGCAATGTGGAATCGGGATGTACAATAACATTTAACCGTTCGCTGAGGAGTATTCCAACTTCTGTATCTGAAATATATACCTTGTTTACATATTCCTTGATTTTGTTAAGGTCTAAATCTAGGCAAATTATGCCCAATTGAGCGCCTTTTTCATCTAAAATACGGCGTACGTATGTAACGATAATTGCTTTGCTCTTTGCATCTACGTATGGTTCCGTAATTTTTACTTCTTTGCCTGCTTCCATTGCTGTTTTATACCAAGGGCGCTCCGTTGGATCGTAATCGCTTGGCGGAACCCAATTATTGCTCACAATTTTTTCATTGAATTCGTCTAACATGCCATATATACCTAGAATGTACTTGTTGGTTTCTGTATATTCGGTTAAACCTTTCATATATTTAGAAATCGCATCATAGTTATTCTTATGTAAAAGCATAATTCGAATCGTTTCTGCAATTACGTTTAGCATAACTTCATTTTCCAATAGTTCAGATTCTATATTGGCTTGCATGTGAAAGAGCGCACTATCAGCCTCTCTTTTTAAATGTTTTTGCTCCATTTTGCTTATAAGTATATAACCTAAAGTAATCACCAATACAAATGAGAGCAATACCAATATTTGCATATAATACTTTTGAGCTATAGAACGTATCATTTGCATAATTCCATAAACTCCGTTGTTTTAGAGATTACTTCTTCAAAATCGCTGTACAAAAGGAGTTCTTGAAGAACATCCAAAAATTCTTTGGTTTGGGAAGACCACTGCATGGAACAAAGCTCGGTAAGAATATCTTTAGCAAGTTTTTTATCGTAATTTGTGCAAGCAGACCGGAATTCCAAAAGATGCGCTTGCAAATACACAGTATCTTCTTCGGGAGCTGTTACATTTTTATCTGCTTCAAGTCTTTGAATAATTTTGATAAGATTTTCTATAAAAAGCCCTGTATCGGCAGATATAACTGCCCTATTGCCCTCCCTACCAGCAGCTTCTAGTTTACGAGCAACATTTGAAAGTTCTTTTTCACCAATATTTGCCAAAGCACTTTTTATAGCATGGACATTGATGGTGAATAAACGCAAATCTTCGTCTGTTGCTGTGTTGATGTTCTTTAAAACGGAATCCATTATGGGGAGTTTCTTTTTGGCATCACGAACAAAGGCAAATAGCAAATCTGGGTTTGCCTTAAAATCTATTTCATTAGAGTTGATATTTGAAATATTATACTTTTGGCGAGCTTTCGTTATAACTTCCTCACTCTGCTTGTCGCGAATAAATTTGTTCAAAATGGAATTCAGTTGGCAAATATTTATGGGCTTTGGAATAAAATCATCAAAACCGCTATTCAATAATATTTCTGCCTGGCCCATAATTGCATTCGCAGTGAGCGCAATTACAGGGGCAGAGTATCCTGAATTGCGCATAATTTTTACCGTTTCTACTCCATCCATTTTTGGCATCATTTGGTCCATGAATATAATATCGTAAACTTTGCCACTCTTAATTTTTTCTATAGCTTCTGCACCGCTCTCGGCTGTATCAATAGATAGCTTGTAAGGTTGCAATAAACATTTAGCAACATACAGATTAGATTCCGCATCGTCCACAACTAACACGTTGCCATAGGGCATAGGTTCGCGTTCAATTCGCGTATTTTTTAGTTGCGAATTTTTAACAAAATGAGAGTTTTGTAGATTTTTTGCTAACTCTTCGCCCAAAACATTGCTGCTTATAAATCCTTGCGGTATTTTCACATTGACAATAGTACCCTTTCCAATCTCGCTTTCAACAGTAATTTCACCATTCATCATTTGGATAAGATGTTTTACAATGCTCATTCCAAGCCCCGTGCCTTGAACCGAGCGGTTATATTCTAAATTAAAACGGGAAAATTCTTCAAATATTTTGCTCTTTTGTTCTTCAGTCATGCCTTGCCCCGTATCGCTTACCTTGAAAATAAGCATAACGCTAGAATCATCGCTTTTCTGTTTGGAATTGACGAGCAATTTCACTTTTCCCTTATTAGTGTATTTGAACGCATTTGTGATCAAATTGTTCAAAATCTGTTTTATGCGCAATTCATCGCCAAATAGCTCTGATGGTATATTTGGGTTTATGTCAAGTTCAAAATCAATGGCTTTGTTGCTGAATTGAACCCTATTCAATTGCACTGTATCGTAAATCATGCTTGCAACATCGTATTTGCTGGAAATAATCTCTAACTTGCCAACTTCCGCTTTTGACAAATCTAAAATATCGTTGATGATATTGAGCAGTAAGTTAGCAGAAGAGTATATTTTATCAAGAGCTTCTTGTGTTGTATGAGGAAGCGAATCGTCTTCTAGTTGAATTTCGGTGATTCCCAAAATAGCATTCATAGGTGTGCGAATTTCATGGCTCATTTTTGCGAGAAACACTGATTTGGTTAAATTGGCAATTTCTGCCTCTGTTTGTTTTTTTGCCATAATCTTCAAGTTGGTAATATCTTGTACCACTTCAATATATCCAGTTGCTTCGCCATTTAAGTCTTTAAGCATTGCAACGTCTACTTGGTACGATTTATCTCCCTCTGAAAAATATGTTTGTTTAAGCCCTCTTTTTGCGCATTCTATGCCGCAATCAATGGTATTACATATATTGGCATTCCAATTGTTACACGGTTTGCCTAAAGCATCTTTAAGTGTTATTCCCAAAAATTCTTCAACTGCCGTATTTATAAATGTCCATTTTGTCTCTACATCGGTCACGGTTATGGGAAGCGGTATAGCATTGAGAATGGAGTTATACCAATGAGCCATAGATTTGGACTTCTCGCTTTCTTTGTGCATCTCGTTTAGCATTGTTTTAAGTCCACGCAAATCGCGTATATATCCTATTATTACAGCCTCCCCTTTATGTTTAATGCGCACAAGCGTAATTTCACATGGGATAGGCTCGCCGTCTAATGTTTGGTGCAGCCATTCAACTTGATTGGAACCCTTTTCAAAAGTTTCATTTATAATAGTAACTACTCTCTCGCTCGATAATTTTCCATTTGACTGATATTTTGGCGAAAGTTCGCTAAATCTGTCAATGCACTCTTGCCTGCTGGACAATTTAAACAATTTAACAGCTCTCTGGTTACATTCTATAGCATTATAATTTTTATCAATCATAAGGTAACCGAGTGGCACATTGTCAAAAAGAACTTGCAGATGTTCATCTACCTCGTGCATTTTGGTGATTTGTAAGTTACGGTTTATTGAATGGATTATCATATATCCAGCAGAGGTTAATATTTCTATTTCTTCTCTTGGGAATGTGCGTTCTGTGTGGCAATCATCAATGCTAAAAATCCCCCAAAAATCATTATCTAAAAACAATGGAATTGCAACCATGGATTTCATCTCGTAATGATTCAAAAAATCTTGGTCGTCTTGCGACAAATCTTTTAACGAAGTATTTATACATTTTCTGCGCAAAAATAGTTCTTTCCATTCTGGTTTATTGCTGTAGGAAATACACGTGCCAATGGGAATTTGCACACGTTTTTTACCATATTCGCTTGACCATTCATATATACGAATCAAACATAGTTCATCATTAACTATTTCATTGCGCCAAATATGAACGCGGTCAACATCTAGGCTTTGCCCTATAAGTTCAAAACTTTTTAACAACAAATTTTCAAAATTGCTTTCGTCATAATTATGCAGCAAAATAGAAGCTATGCGGTTCACAGTATTTAACAAAAGACCTCTATTTTTAATCTCATTCATCATCCGTTTTGGCTCGCGCAAATCTCGCATATAAGATATCAAAACAATCTCATCGCCAATTCCAGTGCGTACAAGCGTAACTTCAAAAGGAATGAGTTCGCCGTTCAGTTTTTGGTGCAACCATTCAAAAGTATGGGAACCTTTTTCATAGGCTTTAGTTGCAATTTCAATCAATTCTTCGCTAGTTAATTTCCCATTCGGTTGATATTTGGGCGAAAGTTCTAAAAATCTTTTGACAAATTCTTGCTTGCTGGTAAGTTCAAACATATTAACAACTTTCTGATTGCATTCTATAATGTTTGCGTTTTTATCAAACATAATGCTACCAAAGGGAGCCTTTTCAAATATTGCCTGCAATCGTTTTTCTAGCTTGTTATTTGTTTTGGCAATACGCGACAAAAACATGCTTAAAACAATTGCTATTGTAAAGCCTAGCGTAAAAAGGAATTTTGCTATGCCACTTAAGCTTTTGTAATACTCCTTATCGGGTATTAAAACAGAGAGGTACCAACCGTTTTCTAATTGTCGAATAAAAGCAATGGATGGATTGCCCCTATAATCTATTACTTTGCGTTCAGAAATATTTATGCCTTGCCTTAAATCACTTTCAATAGAGAGTCCATCATTTAACTGACGCAGAGCTTTACCCAAATACGATGGGCTTGGATGAGCAATGATTTCAAATTGCTTATCTAATAATATACTATATCCGTTTTCGGTTAAGCGTATATTAGCTACATATTCTTTAATTTTGTCTAACTTTAAGTCTAGGCAAATTATGCCAAGAGGTTTGCCTTTATCGTCCATAATTCTGCGCGAATAAGTAATAATGGGTATATCCAAAACAACATCAATATATGGTTCTGTAATAGCAATGTTTCCATTAGCTTCAATAGCCGCTATATACCAGGGGCGTTTTTGAGGTGAATAACTTTCTGGAAGAACTCTATCAACATCTGCGTGAAATTTTCCCTTAAATACGTCAAAAGTCCCATAAATATCGGTAATTTGCGAAAACATAGTCCCATAATCAGACATGTGTTCAGCGGAACTTTTCAAATACCAAGACACTTTCTCATAATTTTCGCCTTTCATAATCATTTTACGAACAGTTTCAGAAATTATGTTCATCAGAGTTTTTAGTTCTGCAAAATCTGCCTCTATTTTTATTCTAGTATTGTCCAAGGCATTTTCGGCATTTTGCTTAATATGCTTTTTTTCCGATTCACTTACAAATACGTAGCTTGCTCCAATGGCGAATACAAAAGCAAGGAAAACAAGAATTACTTGCCAATAAGATAATATGCGTTTATATTTGGTTATCATTATATATTTACATTCATAAAGCGTTCATGTACTTTACTAAATACTTCCACTATTTTAGGGTCAAATTGTTTGCCTGCTTCGGATATGATTATTTCTACGGTTTTTTCATGGTCAAGGGCTTTTTTATACGCTCTTTCCGAAGTAAGGGCATCGTAAACATCCACCAAAGCCAAAATTCTCCCCTGAAGGGGAATGTTTAAGCCTTTAATCCCACGTGGGTAGCCTGTGCCGTCCCAGTGCTCGTGATGGTAGCTCACAAAAGTTCTTGCCTTTTTCCAGAATTCTTCTTCGTGAGTTCTTTCTATTATTCTATCTATAATATGCTCACCCGCTTTTACGTGTTTTTTCATAATTTCAAATTCTTCAGGGCTTAATTTATCTGGTTTATTTAAAATGGAATCTGGAACAGCTATTTTGCCTATATCGTGCAAGCGAGCCGAAGAAGCTACCAAATCTGATTTCCAAGTATTTATTTCCTCTGTGTAAACGTTATGTTCAAGCATGGCATCTATTAGAATTTTAGTTTGAATTGTGGTTCGTTCAATGTGCCCGCCAGTTGAGTGGTCGCGACTTTCAACAACATCTGCCAGAATAGATATAATATTATCGTATAAAGATTCCATTTGTTTTGTTCTTCGTTCCAAATGCTCTGTTCTTTCACGGATAAGGCTATCCATATCTAGGTGCATTTTAATTCTGGTTAGCAAAACAAGGGCAGAAAAAGGTTTGACTATAAAATCTATGGCACCGGAATCAAAGCCACGAGCTTCTGCCAAAGCATCTGCTTGCCCTGTTAAGAAAATCACTGGTATATTAGCGGTTTTTTCGTTATTTTTCAACATACGCAGTGCGGTATGGCCATCCATTTCTGGCATGGAAATATCAAGCATTATTAAATCTGGCACAATCTTTTCTAGCATGGCAAACATCTTTGTAGCTGAAGGCAGAGTCATAACGCGGTACTGGCTTTCCAATACCTCCTCTGCCTTAGACAGACACGTATCGCTATCATCAACTACAAAGATGGTTTTCATTATAATTATGGTAATATAGGAATTTTCTACATTACCTCGTATGCACAATGCGAAATTCATAGTTCCAAATGCTTTTACCAGCATTAACTTTTTATTGGGTGTGGCTTCTATATGCTGGTCTGCTGGTTTGTTTGCTAGTCAAAATGAAGCTGGCACTGCATATAATGTGGTTATGGGGGCACACTTCATAATTTTTTGCGCATTGTTAGACAAATTGGATGGCTTTGCTGCTCGTGCTTTTAATGCAAGTTCGGAATTCGGGGCACAGTTCGACAGCCTTGCAGATTTAATTGCTTTTGGCATAGCACCAGCTTTTATGATATTGTTTGCCTATAAAAATATATCGCCAAACTGGTATGAATCGCATAAACTAGCTTTGTTTGCTGGAGCAGCGGTTTATATGGTATGTGCTGCTATGAGGCTTGCCAAATATAACGCAATGGATAGCGAATCTTATCCTGATTATTTCTCTGGAATGCCATCAACTTTTGCAGGAATTGTTAATGCTTTGGTTATAATTTTGCTTTGCAAATATAAATTTTTTGATTCTTGCCTAGATATTCTCTACATTCCATTGGTTATTATGCTCTTTACTAGCATACTTATGGTTAGCCCTCTATTTCTTGCAAAACTCAAAAAAAGAAAAAGCAATATTATAAACGCATTCCAAGTGGTAAATATAGCCGGAGCTTATATTGCGGGCTTTGCCATGATTTGGCCCGAATATCTAATGGCTTTGGTACTCATATACTTTATCATAGGTTTTGCGCACGGAATAATAAATCGCAACAAAATAACAGCTAAGGAGGCTTAAATGGAAATACAAACCTCAAGCGATTCTTTATACTATATATGGTTTGCCGTTCTTGTAGCTTTTTTGGTAATTTTATTTGTTGCAAAATTCAGATTCGATAGAACGTTTGATAAAAGGCAAGAACGCCGCAGAATGCTTACATATTCAAAAATAAGGCTCTCTCCCTCCGATGAAGGGCAAAATAGAGCTTTGAAAATAAAAAGAATTCGAGATTTGAGATGATTTTAACCGAGTTTGCCCCTGCAAAAATAAATCTATTTTTATCCATAATAAATAAAAGGGAAGATGGTTACCATAATATTGGCACCATGTTTCACACCCTTAATTGCGGAGACCTTCTCTTTGGCGAGCAAGATAGCAACAACAAAATTTCCATTTCTTACAATAATCCTCAAGAATATTCACCCGAAAAAGACCTAGTTTGCAAAGCCGCCGTAAAATTAAAAGAAAAGTACAAAGTTTCAAACGGAGTTCGTTTTTATTTGGAAAAAAACTTGCCTTTGGGCGCAGGGTTAGGTGGTGGAAGTTCCGATGCTGCCGCTGCGCTTAGGCTTTTGAACAAATTATGGGGTTTGAACGCTAGTTCAGAGGAATTGGAAGAAATAGGAGCAAGCATAGGTGCCGACATTGCTTTTTTTGTGAAAGGCGGAGCAGCACTAGCAACTGGCATTGGCAATATTTTAACTCCGCAAAATGCAATAGAGAGCGATTGTTGCATAATTTTAGCTACACCCAAATGCGTAGTTCCCACCGCCGATGCCTATAAAGACGTTATCCCTGTTGGCGATCTGCCTTGGCAAAACTTCTTAAAAAACATGAGCCCCCTAGAAAATCTGCACAATCAATTTGAAGACACCATTCTTAAAAAATATCCTCTAATAAATTTCCTAAAACAAAAACTAAATGCCTGCGGCGGAAATTCCCTACTATCCGGTAGCGGAGCCAGCGTTTTTTCCCTATTTTATTCTTTGGAAAGTGCTGTAGAGGCTTATGAGAAGGTTAAAGGTGAGTGCAGGTTTTTGAGGATTACGAAATTGTCTGAACCCCGATTCTCAGAATAGTAATAAACGCCCATCTGTAAAACCTTTACCAAGTGTCTGTTATAAAACTTTAGTACAGGTTTTAAATTTTCTATATTCCCCTTTTCTACATTCGCTCTGCAAGGGAGCAGTTTTATTATATCACATACATTTTTTCCACGAGGATTACTATGCCCAAAAAACTGCCGAAGTTCGCTCCGCTTACTTTGGATTCTACTTTCAAAAAAGCATTTGCTAACGAGCAAAGCA
>Ga0182472_107461_pt1 | contig 9934 bp, 7 predicted proteins | sample TergutNc150P3_FD_120804 | JGI IMG/M metagenome (GOLD analysis project Ga0182472, IMG submission 120804)
GAACAGCGAGATATGGATACAACGCTACAAAGAGAATTATTACCAATATGACGAAGCCGCCCCTCATTTGGTGATTCAGGCATTTTTGCAGCGTGTGATAAATGGCGGCGGTCATATTATCCGAGAAATGGCTTTAGGTACTTACCGTGTTGATATTTGCGTTGAATGGGAGAAACAAAAATATCCTATTGAGCTTAAAATTTACAAGGGAGTTAAAACAATAAAAGATTCCATAGAACAAATTTTAACGTATATGGATAAAATAGGCTCAAAAGAAGGCTGGGTGGTGATTTTTGACCGCACACCCAAAAAAAGCTGGAGCAAAAAACTCTATGTGAAAGAAGTTAAGCCTGCGGCTGGAAAGAAAATAACTATTTTTGGATGCTAAGAAAATTAAAACTCAATAACTTTTGTAGCCGAATTTCTAAATGTATCATCGTGCGTAACCACAAATAACTGATTCAAATTTTCTACCATTTTTGGCAAATTTTCGGCTAACAACTGACGTTTGTATTGGTCTAGGTTGTTTGTGGGTTCATCTAATATTATTAGTCCTGTGTTTCCAAACTCTTGCGATAATGCAAGGCGTATTGCTATTGCTACAGAAATTTGTTCACCGCCAGATAAATTTATAAAACTGCACTTATCTAAATAAAGGCTGTATTTTTCGCTTTCGTTGCAAACCCACAAAATGGATTCTGTCCTATCTGTGATTTTGTTGAAATAATCGGTTGCTATACCCGCTATGCGCCTAACCCTCTCCTCTGCCACAATTCTGCCCAAATCTTTTATTTGTGCTCTGAAAATTTTTGTCAATTCTAATTTTTGCTGAATAAGAGCAAGCTCTGAATTTAAATCAGATATTTTTTTCTCTGTTTCTGCGTATTCTTCTATTTCCTTGTTCCTCTGCTCAATATCCTTTTGCAAACTTGCTACCAACCTAACATTTTCCTCATACCTTGCCCTCAATTTCAAAACCTCTTCTTCCGAAACGTTTACATTGAGTTCCTTCAATTTATTGTCTAATTTTTTTTTATTTTCAGTCTCTTCCAAAATGTTTTTTTCGCTTTCTTCCAAACGTTTTTTTCGCATTTCAAATTCGCTTGCGGTTTTTTTATTTTGCAGGCATTTATTGTAAATTTCTTGCAATGGGTTTAATATTTCCATTCTCAATTTGTTTATTTCGTTTTGCAACTCCTCTGCTCGTTTTTTATCTTGTTCAACTTTTGCAATTTTTGCTTTTAATTCTGGCGGCAGGGTATTGCTTTTGCCTTTTTCTGCTATTCTTGGGCAAGGTTCTTTTAATATGGGGCAAAATCCGAGCTGTTTTTGCAAGTCATCAAAATTTTTCGCTGCATATCTAATTGGCTGAAAATCTCTCTCCAAAGCATCGCTCTGTTTTTTGGCAAATTCATATTTTTCACATTCACCTTTATGCTTTTCCAAAAAAAGCTTTGCTTGTTCTGAATTTTGAAAAGCAATTTTATCATTATCCCTTGCAGATATAAAACGCTTTATATTATATTCGGATTTTTCCAAATCTTTTTTTGCCGCTAAAATCTGTTCCTTTATAGCCAAATCTTTTTTTAAAATTTCCAGATTTTTATTTTCGGTTTGCAATTTCTCTTTTCCTGTCTGCAAACTTTTTTTCAATTCCTCCAAATTTTTCTGGTTTGCCACAAGGGTTTTTCGTCTCTCCTCTTTTCTTATTTTGTCCTCTTCATATTTTTTTTCGTTTTGCTCCCCCAATTTTTTCCATAGATCATTGTAGATTGCAGTGTCAAACAATTCGTTGAAATGCTTTGCGCGTGGTTCATCGGTTTTTGTGAAAATATCTATGAATTGATTTTGCTTTGCGCAAATCACAGATTCAAAAAAAATTCCATTCATGCTGTCTATGTCTAAAATTTTGCTCACTTGCTTGTAAACTTCTGTATTGCCAGTCCATTTTTGCAAAGAATCTAAACTCGTGAGTTTCACACCTGCACCCGTGCCAAATTTGCGTTCAATTTCATATTCCTTTTCATCGCTACCAACAAAGAATACCTTTGCGCTGCCGCTTTTTTCTCCATTAGACACAATGTCTTCGTTTGCACTGCGCACATTGGAGTTGAACAGAGCAAAACCTATGGCTTCCAAAACCGAAGATTTTCCAGAACCATTATTTCCAAGCAATAGATTTATGCCGTTTTCAAAACTCTGCTCATATTCCCTATGAATGCGATAATTTTTCAATTCAACTTTATTTATCTTCATTTTTGCCACCTATAACCGAATTTAATGCGGAATCAAAAATTGAGCTGATGTCTGTTTGCCCGTCTTTTACAGTTCTTCTCATCTCTGCAAGTGCCTTTGCCGCTGTTTCTGCCGCCTTGCCCCAGTGCTGCCATTTTTTTATTTGCTCAAGTTCTATTTCTTCTAGCGAACTTATTTTTGCAAAAGAACCAGAACGAGCATATTCTCTTTTCCATTTCACTTCGGCAAACAATGCACCCTTCTCCAAAATTCTCTTTTCTGCCCATTTTGAATCTGGGATAAAACCCTCGGCTATGGATTTAATTTCCACAATAACAATATCTTCGGTAGAAAAAGTAATTGAAGATAAAAATTTATCAAATTCTTCCCTGAACTGCTCTGGATTTGCAGAATTTATAGTTATTGTTTTTTTTACGCAGTGTCTGGGTTTTTGCTTTATAATTTTATGCTCTTTTGTATCTGTGTCAAAAATAATTGCGGTTTTATATTCGGCATCTTCTGCCAAATCGTAGTGTTCTGGGGAACCAGGCACAAAAAATAGGGGACCTGGAGCAGGTTCTTTTTGCAATTTGTGCCCGTGCCCGCCTGCTATGTAAACAGCATGGTTTTTCATTTTGTTCAAAATTTCCCCATCTTTCAAAAAACCGCCTATAAACTCGTTGTTCCCAAGAGCCGTATGAACAAGCAAAATGCAATTTTGTTTTTTATTCTTTTCGCAATAAGCCGCGAATTTCAACAATTCATCATCAACGGATGCACCCGGATAACCAAGCCCAAAAATTTCGGTTTTGCCTATAAAAATAGAATGGTATTCCCTTTCATTGTTTTCCAAAAATTCAACAAACGGTCTTTTAAGCAATTTTTTATTTTCCAAATAAATAAGCCAACTTTCCGATTCCCTACCTCTATATATCAAATCGTGGTTCCCTTCAATAACCACAACTTCAATTTTATATTCCTTGCATTTTTGCAAAAGATTTTCTGCATTGCTCAAAATATTGGGGGAGGTTTCTTTTTTGTCAAAAAAATCGCCCGCAATGAGAATAGCATCCACTTCATTTTCTTTTGCTTGTTCTATTATGCGTTCATAAGCACTAAAATAATCTTTAAAGCGTTTATTTTTGAATTCTTCCGAACCAAAATAAGGTCTTTTCCCTAGGTGCAAATCGCTACAATGTAAAAATTTCATTCATATAAGTATAGAAAATATCTCTTTCAGATTTACTATATTTCACCTCATGAATATTTCCAAATTTCCCGCTATATGCCTTTCAGCCACGGTTTTTGCTTTTGCTCAGTTTCCGTGGGAAGTTGAACATGCTGCCGAACCTTCAGAGCCACCCCCTTCAGTTTTTATAGAGAAAGCTCCTAGTTCAAGTTCTTCTGTACCAGTGGTCATTTATTCTCCTACGCCAGCCTCATCTTCAAGCTCGGTAGCAGAAACGCCCGTTGCCCCCGAAGGCAAAACAATCTTTGACTCTGTGCGTGGTCATGCCTACAATCCATATTCAATAGCAGGTGCAGCATCTACTGTAACAGACTTGGTTAGAACTCCAAGCGATATTTATCAGCAAAAGTTCATTTATATTTCCCCAAGCGACTTTTTAGGCTACACGGCTTTTAGCCTTGGCCAAGGAGGGTCTGGTTTTATTGGTTTAGACGAATCAAGCACAGAATACGGTGAACTTGCCGCTTTAAAATTAGGTTATGCAAACTCTGGTTTTGGCATAGTGTTTGACATATCACTTGGAAAAGGAATGCGTTCATACGCAGGTTATGATAGAAGATGGACGTTTCCGGGCGATAATTTAGGATTTTATTTTTCCATGCCCATTGGTTCTGCAACTCTTTATGCAAACGCTGGCTGGCTAACCTATGAAAGTAATTACGTAAGTAACGACAATATTTCAAATTCTGAAGACAATTCTAAAATTAGCTCTAACATAGGAGTAACAGGTACTGCAAACATATTCAACTATGATGCTTTTTTGGATATAGCACGTATAAGTAAAACTCAAACCGATAACAGTGGCAAGGAATATATTTTTGATGGTAGTAAATTAGACGTTTCTTTAGTTTTTAACTTTAGCATCACAGCTTTACGAAGCGAAATGGCAAGGGCTATAATAGGTTTCAACAATTGTGTTGGCGTTGAATACCTCAATGCTACATCCAATAGTCAATTAGCAGATAATATAATATTTTCAGCTATCTCACCTAACATTTTGGGAGAAGTTGCTTTATTTGACAATTTACTTGCCTTTGCTGGAGCTACGCACAACTTAGTTTTTGTGTTTGGAGACGGAAATAGAGATGATGTTTCTACAGTTACTCTAGTTCAGACTGGTTATGAAGTGAATATATATAATCCTGAAACTTATGGAACAACGCACGCTTATGCAGGTCTTCGCTACCAAAGAAAAAACTGGGCATTGGAAACCATCGTCTCTACGCATCCATTTGAGATTATGAACGGCGAAAATATTTTCGCAAAATTTGGCGGTTTTGTATATTTTTAAATGAGTACTTTATGAGAAAATCCATCAGAGCCTACACAAATGAAATAGTCCCTGCCGATGTTGTGCAGTCTGTGGTGCTTGCGGCAAGCCGTGCACCTAGCAGCAAGAACACGCAGCCTTGGAAACTCATTTTGGTTCAAGGGCAAGCTTTGGAAAATTTGCGGCAAGATTATGTGGCAGCTTTTAACAGCGGCAAGGCTCCATCTTTTGAATATAAATACAGTTTAGATCCTTTGCCAGAGGAATACAAAAAAAGAGCAGTGGATTTGGGCAAAGCCTTTTTAACCCACAAGGGCATAGCCAGAGAAGACAAAGAAAAACGCAAAGAACACGATGCAGAAAATTATCGCTTTTTTGGAGCAAAACATGTTTTCTTTTTGGCGGTGAACAAAGACGAATACGGGCAAGGCACCTTTTTAGATTGTGGTTTGTTTCTACAGTCTCTTATAACAGAGTTGTATAACAGGGGCTTGGGTTGCTGCCCTCAATACAGTGCTATGGCTTATCCAGATTTGTTACGCAAGCATATTCCAGATTCCGAAAAGTCGCTATTCTTGTTAGCCTTACCTTTTGGCTATCCAAAAGCAGACAATGTGGTAAACACCTTTGTAACCCAAAGAGAACCTTTGGAAGTTTTCTTTAGAGTTGTGGAGTAAAGTTTTCTACATTCTAACTTATGTCTTTTGAAAAGAAAATCTTGTGCATAGGGGCGGGGTATGTGGGCGGACCCACTATGGCTATGATAGCCAAAAAATGCCCGCAATATCAGGTTAAAATAGTAGACATAAATGCAGCTCGCATAGATGCTTGGAATAGCGATAATTTACCTGTTTATGAACCCGGATTAAAAGAAGTTGTGGAAAGTGCAAGGGGCAAAAATTTGTTTTTTGGAACAGATATTGATGCAAGCATAAAAGAAGCAGATATAATTTTTGTTAGCGTTAACACCCCAACCAAAACTTTTGGATTTGGAGCTGGCAAAGCCAGCGATTTGCAATATATTGAAAAAACGGCTCGTAGCATTTTAGCTGCAAGCGAGAATGGAAAAATTGTTGTTGAAAAAAGCACCCTGCCGGTGCGCACCGCAGAATCTATGGAACGCATTTTGAACGATGGCAATAAAGGGCTTCATTTTGATATTGTGAGCAACCCTGAATTTTTGGCAGAGGGAAGCGCAATGGCAGATTTGGAAAACCCAGACAGGGTTTTGATTGGAGGCCACCAAAACAAAGAGGGCTTGGCTGCAGTGGAAGAAATAGCAAAAATTTACGCCAACTGGGTTCCAAGAGAACGCATCATCACAACAAATTTATGGAGTTCCGAACTCTCAAAATTAACCGCCAACGCATTTTTGGCGCAAAGAATATCCAGCATAAACAGCCTCAGCGCGCTTTGCGAAAAAACAGGTGCAAACATAGACGAAATTGCAAATGCCATAGGCAAAGATACCCGCATCGGTTCAAAATTCCTCAAAGCTTCAATAGGTTTTGGCGGTTCCTGCTTTAAAAAAGACATTTTGAATTTAGTGTATTTATGCGAACATTACGGACTACCAGAAGTTGCAGCCTATTGGGAAAGCGTTGTTAAAATAAACGAATGGCAAACTAACCGCTCTGTGAAGCGGGTCTTGCGTTCCATGTTCAACACCATAGCTGGTAAAAGGGTGGCTGTTTTTGGCTTTGCATTCAAAGCAAACACAAATGATACCCGCGAAAGCCCTGCCCACTTGGTTGTAAGGGAACTTTTAGAAGAACGCGCCCTTCCCGTGATTACCGATTGCAAAGCCCTTCCAGATGCCAAGCGAGATTTGAACGATGTTTTGGACAAGGTTCAATTAACAGAAGATCCTTACGAGGCGGCAAAAGATGCTCACGCCATTTTGCTTTGCACCGAATGGCAGCAATATACCGTTTTGGACTGGAAAAAAATCTACAATTCAATGAGCAAGCCAGCTTTAATTTTTGATGGTCGCAATATTCTAGATGGAGAAGAGTTAAAGAAAATAGGTTTTGAATTTATCAGCATTGGCAAGGCGTGAATTATGAGCTTTAGCAGAATTGCATTTATTTTATCAACAGCAGTTTGTGCTCTTTTTGCCCAAAGCTACCAAAATTTAACCCTGCAAAACTGCATTGAAATAGCAAAAAAAAGCAGCCTTTCACTTGCAAGCGCAAAATTAAGCGAAAAAACCGCAGAGTCTGCCTTAACACAAGCGAAAAATGCTAGGCTTCCAGGGTTGAGCGGCAGTGCAGATCAAGACATTGTTAATGGCAGGCCTTTCGGTGAAAACTCCTATTTTGACTATTTAAGTGCCATTAGTATGCGTTTAAGCTCTTCCATGCCAATTTACAGGGGCGATATTGCTCATTCCATAAACAAGGCTGAATATAACAAGGAAATTGCAAAATTAAAATCCGAGGCAGCAGAGAGGATTTTGTCTGAACAGGTTATAAGAACATATATGCAAGTTTGGTCTTTGATTGAATCGGAAGCTTCTGCCAAGGCAGCACTTGCGCTTTCTAAAAGGATGTTAGCCAGAGATTCTGTGCTTTTCAACGCTGGCAGTTACACAGCAAGCGATTTGGCACTAGCTTTTGCCCAAGCTGCAAGCGATAGCCTTAACCTATTGCAGGTGCAAAGCAATTTAACTGGGTATTTCACCGAACTTCGCCAGCTTTTGGAAATTCCCCAAGGCACCACATTTTCACTCTCTCCGCCAGATTCTTCCGTTAATGTTGAAAAGGTTGCGGATTATAAAACATTGCTTTTGCAAGCACAAGAAAATTCAATAAACAAAAAAATGGACTCGCTTTCCATTTTAATGGCAGACGAATCCATTGGCATTGCAAAATCTGATCGTTATCCAAAAATAAATTTGAACGGCGGTCTTTCCACAGGATTACTATGGAAGAAGCCAGAATACGGTACACAGTTAAAATCATTAATTGTATATTCCGCATCACTTGGACTGATCGTTCCCATTATAGACTGGGGAGCCGCTCAACACAGAATATTGGTGGAGCAAGTAGCAAAAGAAGATAAGCAAATTGCTTCTGTTAGCACACAAAAGCAGCTTGAAAATGCTATTGAGCAACTGGTTTTGCAAGTGGAAACATATAGAGTACAGTGGGAGGTTTCTTCTGTGCAATTGGATGCTGGGAGGCTGTCTCTTGAAAAATCCGTTCAGCAGCACGAGCTTGGAATGTTAGATATTTCTTCGCTGGTTCAGCAGCAAACTATTTTCAACAATTCGCAAATAAAGCATAATCAGGCAAAATACAGTTATTTGCTGAGTAAATCGCTTTTGGATTTGCAAACGGGGAATTTCTAAATTGATAATGGAGAATGGAGAATTGATAATGAAAAAAATTGTTCTTTGCGTTGCTTGCTTATTTGCTTCCTTTGTTTTTGCTTCTTCTGCGGATAGTTTATATTCTCAGGCTCAAAAATTGTATAGCCAAGGGAATTTTGAGGTTGCTGCTAAAACTTATGCAAGCCTTTGTTCCATGCTAGAAGAAAAAGAAAAGAAAGCTTGCCTATTGAGTGAAGCAAAGTCTTTGATAGAAGCAAACAAAATAAATCTTGCTCGCGAAGCGGAACCAAAGTTGCTTTTGCTGATAAGCCAAACAGAACCAAACGATTCCTTGTTTGCCGAGTTAAGTGCATTGGATGCAAAACTGCAAATTATGTTAGACCAACCCGTGCGAGCGGTTCGTTCTTGGAAAGCAGCACAAGCAAGTGCAAGCGTGGATTATTTTCCGCAAATTTTTGTTCTTTGTCGAGACATAGTTTCTGCATACCCCGCAAACGGATTAACCACCGAAAATTGTGAAAAAACAAAGCCCGCAGACACAACCTTGCTCTCCCTGCCTAGGAAAAAAATAGTTCCTCTTTCTGGTGCTTCTCAACCAACCATTGTTCACTATGCAGCCCCTCCCGCCTCCTCTGCTTCAAAAAAATGGTATGTTCAGTTAGGAGCTTTTAGCACAAAAGAAAACGCAGAGAAACTGATTGTAGATTTCAAGAGTAAGGGTGTGCAACTTTACATAGCGGAATTGTTGGAAAGAAAGCTATTTGCGGTGCGTACAGAGAATTTTGCCACCAAAGAAGAAGCAGAAAATTTTGCTACGCAAAAAATATACCCAACGCATAAGGTTTATAAGATTTTGCAGTAAGAAAGAAACTTTCTGGCGGAATGCAGCGCAAATTGGAAGATTTAGAAACCGGATATTATTTAGAAAGCGATGGATATTTAGCGGAAAAGTTTTTGATATTGTAAAATATTTTCCTCCCTAATTCGTCTTATACTGTAGAGGAAGATAAAATGAACAAAGTCATTACAGTACAAAATCTGACAAAGCGGTATAAAGGCGCGGAGAAATCTGCGGTGGATGATATCAGCTTTTCGGTGGGCGAAGGGGAGTTCTTTGCCTTTTTGGGTGAAAATGGGGCGGGTAAAACCACGACTATTTCAATCCTTACAACCACATTGTCTAAAACTTCTGGCGAAGTTAAAATTGCCGGATTTGATATAGAGAAGGAGGCGCGGAAGGTGCGGGAGAAGGTGGGAATAATTTTTCAGCAGCCAAGTCTTGACCCGCAATTGACGGCGGAACAGAATATTCGCTTTCATGCGTGTCTTTATGGAATGTACGGATACAGGCCGGCTTTCAAATTTATGCCAGCTGCATATCGCAATAGGGTTATGGAGCTTGCAGAAATCGTGGGCATACAAGATTCGCTTTTCAAACCGATAAAGAAACTTTCTGGCGGGATGCAGCGCAAGTTGGAAATTATCCGTAGCCTTATACATACGCCTAAGGTGTTGTTCTTAGACGAACCAACACAAGGCTTAGATGCCGTGAGCCGCCGTTCGCTGTGGGAATACATCAATGAAACTCGCGAGAAATACGGGACAACCATTTTCTTGACTACGCATTACATTGACGAAGCCGAAAATGTCGATACGGTATGCCTAATCAACAAAGGTAAAATCTCGGCTTGCTGCTCGCCTACGGAATTAAAATTGAATTTGCTGAGGCACGAACTGATTATGGATGCCGAAGATAGAACCGCTTTGACAAATGAACTTTCATCGCTTGGCTTGCCTTTCACGGTGAATGGGCGAATAGTTGTTCCATACAAGGAAAAATCTGCAC
>Ga0182472_107465_pt1 | contig 9856 bp, 6 predicted proteins | sample TergutNc150P3_FD_120804 | JGI IMG/M metagenome (GOLD analysis project Ga0182472, IMG submission 120804)
CAATAAACAACTTTATTTTTCCATATACTTTTACTATACATTGACAGTTCTTTTTCAACATCTTCTAATCTTGTATAAAATTCGTCATTATCAGCCCTTTTTGCCTTTTGCATTATAGCCTTAGGAGTCAGCCCCCTATCTCCAAGAGATGGCGTTATTTTCTTTACGATTTTCACCACCTGCTTTTTGTCTTCTTCTTTGATGTAAATTTCTTTCATAAACAATTTATGAGACTTAATAAAATTGACATAATCTTTAAAGAAGTGAGGGTTGCAAAAATATATTTCCTTGCTTGCTGCCTCCCGAAAGCGGAAAAATTGTTCTTTAATAGCATTTTCCACCTGATCCATATCCTTAACCTCGCAGGCAAACAAATATTTGTAAATATTGTCTTTGGATTTGCCAGTCATATTATTATATTCTTTCAATCTACGTTCAAGGTCATTGGTCTTGCCAATTTTGCATTTTGAAGGTTCCAGCGATGCCTGAACTATGTAAATGAACTCTTGCATTTTGGTAAGATAGAAAATTTCTACTTTACCCAAATGCAAAAACTCTACTTTATTCTCATCCCCATAATTCTCCTCGCTTGCGGGGGGCAAAATTCATCAGGGGCAATGGGTAAAGAAGCCCTTCCCTGCGATAATTGCCGTAGCGGTGCAGAGCCTAATTTTGAAGTGAAAATGAATAAATCTTTCAGAGAAAAGAAATATGAAATTTTAGTGTTTGATTCTGGTGAATTGATAGGAGTTTTGCCTGCTTTGAATGTTATTACTCGCTCTCCAGAAAAATGCGATTATTGCCATAGTTTTAGCGAAAGTGCGGTTGAATTTGATTTTGCCGCAAAAGAAGATTCCATTTTAAGAACATGGTTCCCAAACAATGAGCGAGTTTTGCTCTTTCCAAGTTCTAGGGTTCCAGAAAAAGATTCCACAGAATTTTGGAATGCCTTTGCAAATTTAAAGGAAATTCCTTTGAGCGAGAACAAGGAACTGAAAACATTTTTGAAAAATTTAAGTTTGCGGTATAGAGTTCGCTATTTAGCTTTTGCTTCTTATATTGAAGTGAACATAAAAGACAAAAAAACCTTTGATTGGGAAAGCGAATGGAGTATATGGGACGCAAGAAAAGGTGAACTCCTGTTTTGGGATTATCAAAACCTAACTGCAAAAAGCAAAAATTCCGCACCAGTAGATAGAGGGTGGGCGGGGTGCTGGAGGTAAAATGCCAAAAACAGTCGTGAAAAGAAAAAAATCCAAAGCAAAAGCTAGAACCACAGCCATTCCCGTTGAACCTCAAATTCAAGGAGACGGCAAAGGGAAACTTAAGGTGCTATTTGGTTTTTTATCGCTATTCTTTGTAATTTCGGTTCTTTTTTTAATTGGAGACTTATTTGCAGAGCCAGGTACAGACAGAAACCTTTTTGGACCTTATGCCGCAAAACTTGCAAATTTTGAACTGTGTTTATTTGGACCTCTTCCTCTTACCTTTTTGCTTTTATCTTGCTTTTGCCTTGTTGCTTGGCTTTTCTTGAAAAAAATTTCCGATCCGCCAAGAGAAAGCACCATTTCTTATGGGCATTATGCTTTTGGTTTTATACTTATTTATGTTTTTTCCAGCATAATTTCAGCTATAATAATGCCCGATATTTTTAAAAATGTTCCGTTGAATATTGAAAAGGTTTCGCGAGAATATGCTGGCCTCGTAGGATTATTTTTGACAAAAAGGGTATTCCCGCCTATTTTTGGGCAAGACACAGGCGGGCTTTTGCTCTGTTCATATTTGGGCATTGTTATGACAGCCTTTTGCTTTGGGTTAAAACCCAGGCATTTGCCAGAGATAGCGAAAAGGATAAAAATTGGCATTCAAACCATGCTTTACAATTTTGACTTTGCAAGAGAAAAACCAAAAGTTACCATATACGTGAGGCAACCCGACACTGGCGACTTTACTGCTGTTAGGCTTGGAGAGGTTAAACCTGCCAAAGGTTCGCCTTTTGGAAAAAACCTTTCTTCTAAACCCGAAGAAGAAATTCAAATTGAGGTAGCAGATGAAACACCAGCAGATGCAATAGAAAAAATAAACCGCGAGCTTGCACGTGCCACAGACCCACGCCAAGTACGCAGGTTGCGAGATGAGCTTGCCGAATATAAACGCATAGAAGAAATAAACAAATGGGAAGACGTAAAAGACGGCGAGCTTAAGATAGAGGGTTTGCTGGGAAAGAGAGAAACAATTGATAATGGACAATTGACAATGGATAGTGAACAATGGACAATTGATAATGATTCTCAATTATCTGTTGCTAATTCTCAATTAGACACAAGCATAAGTGCTTTTGTTCAATACGATGAATATCGCATTCCTTTAATTCACGAAATTCTTGCTCCGGTGCCAGACCAAACAATAGATTATACTGAAGAAGAGTTGCAAAAAATAGGCAAAGATATAGAATTGCAATTGGATAACTTTAAGGTGAAGGGTAAGGTTACTGGAATAATGACTGGGCCTGTGATTACCCGTTTTGAAATAGAACCGGGTCCTGGGGTAAAGGTATCTAGGTTTGAAAGTTTGGCAGATGATTTGGCTTTAACGCTTAGAACTGCCTCAGTTAGAGTTATAGCTTCAATACCTGGCAAAAGTGCGGTGGGCATAGAGATTCCAAACCGCAAGCCCCAAATTGTTTTTGGGCGGGAAATTTTAGAATCTCCAAAATTCACAAAAGACCCAAGGAAAATACAGGTGGTGCTTGGCAAAGACATTATGGGCGATTCTTATGTGACAGATTTAACCAGAACGCCTCATTTGTTAATTGCCGGGCAAACTGGAGCCGGAAAATCCGTTTGTATAAATGTTCTTTTGGCAAGCATCCTATTCAGCAAAACGCCAAACGAAGTTCGTCTGATTTTAGTTGACCCAAAGGTTGTGGAGCTTGCTATGTACAAAGACATTCCACATCTTTTGCATCCAGTTATAACATCGCCAGAGGTAGCGGTGCAAGCTTTAAAATGGCTTTGTGTTGAAATGGACAGAAGATACGAGGTTTTGGCAACGGCAAGAGTGAGAAACATAGAGGGTTTCAACGATAAGTTCAAGGTAATGGAGCTTGGCGAAGAAGTTCCAGAAGCAGAACGCAAACTCATGCCTTTTATTGTTGTGATAATAGACGAGCTTGCAGACCTAATGATGACAGCTGGTAAAGAAATAGAAACGAGCATTGCCCGAATAGCGCAAAAAGCAAGGGCAGTGGGAATCCATTTGGTTTTGGCAACCCAAAGACCTTCCGTAAATGTGATAACAGGCGTGATAAAGGCAAATTTACCCTCCCGCATAAGCTTCAAGGTAGCCTCTTATATAGACTCCAAAACTATTTTAGACGGCGTGGGGGCAGAAAAATTGCTTGGAAAAGGCGATATGCTGTTCCGTTCCAACGATAATCCAGAACCGGTGCGCATTCATGGGGCATTTTTAAAGGATTCGGAGGTAGAAATCCTTGCAAACGCTTGTTCAAGTCAAAATGTGAACTTTGAGCGCATTGAATCTTTTGATTTGGGAGAGTCCGAAAGCGAAGATGGAAGCCAAATTGCCCCTGTTAAAAGCAAAGACCCCTTGTTTTGGGAAGCTGCTCGCATGGGCTTGGAGGCGGGGGAACTTTCAATAAGTACCTTGCAGAGGCGGCTCAGCATAGGTTTTGCCCGTGCAGGTAAAATAATGGATCAACTTACGGCAGAGGGTATTTGCAGCAAACCAAATGGTAGCAAACCCAGAAAAATGCTTATGAACGAAGAAATGCTGGATAATTTGGAAAAAAGATAGCCTAAAATTAGCTATGTAGCAAAAAAAAATGTATTTTTAAATGACTATGGTTAAGCAAATCTCCATTTTATTTATTTCGCTATTGCTATGCGCAAATACTATTTGGGCACAAAGAGCCGCCCAAGAAGATGACCGTGCAGCACGCAAACAGTGGGAAGAAGACCAACGTGCAGACGAGTTCGCAAACTCCCTGCGCCGCCGCGACTGGCTTAAAGACCGCCTTATTTTGGAAATGGGAATGGGAACCAAGTTCCCTGCTATGGGGGCTAATTGGTTTGGTTCTGGAGCCGGAGTAGAGTATATAACTCGGTGGCATGCTTCTGCTTTCTTAACTGGCGGTTTTATACTTTCTCACGAAGATCCAGTTTTTCCAGATTATACCTTAGACGGCGATATAGGATGGCGTTTTGGCTTAGCCTATTACTTGTTCCCAAAAAATCCAATACATCTCAGTTTTCAGGTTTCTTATGGAACCGTTTTCTACGATCATCAAGCAAAACCAAAAGAGGGAACCACGCTTCGTCCCATATTGCTTTGCTACGGCTATGAATTTGATGCTGCAGTTTCTTATTTGAGTGACCAATGGTATTTTTTGCAGGCAATAATAGGCGTTTACTCTATAGGCAATGGAATCAAAGATAAAGGAGTTAAAAACCAAGATGATTCATTTGACGCAGTGGGAAGATCCAATCCATCTTGGGAATGGAATAGGAATAAAAACGAGTATGTTTCCTTGATAACGGTAGATAAAGCTGATGAGGCTATCCCACCAGTTGGCGTTGTATTTGGCTTAGGCATAGGTTTTGCGTTCGAAGAACTCTTCCCAGACGATACCGAGCTTCGTCGCAGAGAACGCGAAAGCGGCAAATCAAAGCAAAACCAATTCCGCAAACAACATTCCTCTCCATATAGGAACTGAACGCTATTTAATTTTATTTAACTCAGTCTGAGCTTGCAAGGCTCTTGTGCTTTTTGGGTAAAATTCCTGAACTTTGCGCAGAGCTGCCTTAGCTAGGTCTTTGCTCCCCATTCTGAGCAAGCATATCCCTATTTGAAATTGCGCATCTGCTTGTTTAATGGATTCTGTGTAAAAGAATACCTTTTCAAAAGCGGAAATTGCCTGCGCATAGTTGCCAAGTGCCATTTGCGACTCGCCTGCCCAGTACCAGGCGGCATCTGCCCAGTCGCCTCTTGGGTAAAGAACAGTGACTTTTTCAAAGTTTTTCGCGGCATCGCTGTAATTTTTTTGAGAAAACAGATACTGGGCATACTCATATTCAGCTGGCAGTGGGCTTGGAGCCTTGGGGGCTTGTTCGCGTTGAGGGTTTATCAATGGAACTTGGTTTTGATTTTCCCAAAATTTGCGCAAAAATATAACTTCTTCCCTTAAAAGAGCTAATTGCAACTGATTTTCACTTGTCATAGACAAAGGAGCCGAAGAAGATATGCTATCTAACAGGTCTATTCGCTTGGATAAAAATTCCAAATAACGCGATATAGAGGCTATTTTCACAGAGTCTGCCTTTGCGAGGTCCAGAGCTTCGTTTGCCGTTGCCTCTACTTCAAACATATCAACGCCAGGAGGAATGGATTTTTCAGTTGGCGCACAAGCAAAAAAGCCTACAGCAGCTAAAGGCAAAAATTTGATGGATTTCATACAAAGTTTAATTTAGTAAACGCTGATTGACTCTTTTGAGGCTAGGGGATATGTTTTAGGCTTGGAAAAAGAACTAAAACCTGAACAAGCCCGCAAATCTTAATTGTCCGTCTCTAACGCCTTCCAAATTGCTAACATTTTGAATGCTTGCAATGTCTAACTGCAACATATCAGAAAGCATAATTCCAAGGCCAATGTCTAATTCCTGTCTGCTACCTATTTTGTCGTGGAGATAGCCAGCTCGCAGAGCAACTGTGCCAGCGTAAACATATTCTGCTCCCAAACACAAAACTCCTTCTTGAAAAGATTTCTTGAATGTGTTTATTGCTTTATCGTCATCTGCTGTAGTTTCTGGGTAAAACCAAGATTTCCAAACAGAAATATAAAAAGGTTCTGCCTCGCCTTTACGATCTTCGTAGATAACCATTCTGTTGTAATCTGCGCTCAAGGTTATGCGATGGTCAGGGAGTTTTATTAAATCGTAAGAAAGCCCAAAACGCCAAGTTAAAGGAATTGGATAATTGCTGGATTTTTCCACATAGGAAACATTAGGTCCAATGTTTGCTAGTACCGCACCAAATCTAAGGCCATTTAAGTCAAACAAATCACGCCCCAAAACGCCAATATCAATGGCATAGCTCGCAGTGGTTGCGTCATCTTCGTTCAATGCTGCTCCAGAACTCAATGCGGAATAGAAAAACTTAAAACTCAAACCTAAACCCCAGTTCTTATTTAATTTTGTTCCATAACTTAAACCAACAACTGTTTCGGAACTGTTAAAAGAACTGCCTTCCTGCTCAATATTTACATCACTTGAAACATAAGTTTCCCCAAAACTTACAAAATTCACAAATAAACCCCAGGTTCCCCAGTCACCAAGCGGAAAAGAAACTCCTGTGTATAAATGATAGATGTCTGGAATGTGGAGAACTGGTAAAAGTTTTTCGTAAAAAAATGCAACTTGATTTTGCGCCGCGTGGTAGCGTTCAACACCTGCACCCGTACTAAGCCATAAATCGTTGCCAAGTGCAAGTACACTCCAAACTGTGTTGTGGGTAAGCCCATTTCCAGTGTGATAATGGTTCCACTGTCCTTGAGTATCTTCGGCTCTGTTCATTTCTGTTTCGCTTTTGCGACCACTTGGAGTTGCGTATTCGGGCAAATAGCTCCACACACCTTTGTTTGTGCCAATCCAAATAGCACCCTTTTCAGAAACCGTTATGCCGTGAACCTCATTTTTTTCAAAACGAACCTGTTCCCATCTCCTCAAATTAAAATGCGAAAGCCCTTCTTTATGCGCTGCCCATATATGTCCAGAACTGTCTATAGCTATTGCCCTTGGACTTAAATCCATAATGCCGTCTTCAAGGGTAAATACACTCCATTTGTCTTTATCACCATCGTTTTGCTTTGGAATTAGCCTCGCTATGCCCGCGCTATCTACACCAACATAAAGTTCTTTGCGCATTTCGTGCCAAGCAATTGAAGTTATTTTTTGAGACGGTAAAACAGTGCCTCTTTGCTCAAAAAGCCCGTTTCTGTAAGCAAAAAGCCCGTTATCCGTACCCACCCAAAGGGTTGCGCCCTGATTTGCGATAGCGGTTATTTTGCGAACTCCAAATTCCGAGGCAAAATCCTTGAAACCTTTGCCATCAAAGCGAAATAAACCTTTGGTTGTGCCTATCCAAAGTTTTTCTGTACGCATTTCATAAAGCAAAGCTGTAACGGTGTCTTTAATCATCACGGAAAAAGGAATTTTAACTTCAACTAATAATTCTTCTTCTTTTAATGTTTTTATTCCGTTATATGTGCGAACCACGCCAGAAATGGAATCTAGAGAAGTTTCAGTACCTATAAAAGTTCGCACAACATCTCTTAGTTTTGCGTTTCCTTCAAGTGGAAGGGCTAAATCTCCACGCCAAACTTGCCCGTCAAAATGCAGTATCCCATCCATTGTTCCTGCCCAAACTTCATTGCGAGTTAAAAAGCCTCTGCGATTGCGAGCAGCAAAAACGGTGAATTTACCTTCATTAGACAATTCCCATTCGTTTGCCAAGGGACCAAATGCTAAACCTGCGGGATTGTAATAAAGCGCGTTGCCATCGTCTCCAAGAGCAACTCCGGTTTCCCCCATGCCCAGCTGCCGTGCTCCAATGGGCATTTCTAAGGTAATCACAGCAGAAGCCCTTGCAAAAGCAAGGGCAGAGAGCAATAAAACCAAAAGGGAAACTACTTTTGCCATTGATGGCTATAATTTAGAAATTAATCATCACTTACCATACAAAAGCTCAAACATTTTTTCACCATAGCGCGTACCAAGCTTCTCGTAGCCATCGTAGCTGAAATGCAAATTATCTCCCATATCCGTACAGCCTTTTGATGAAATTACGTGCGCAACATTTGCACCACTTGGTAACTTGCCAGTCATTGTGTTTGTGATGCCCCTTATGAGGGTGGCATTGTTCTGATTTGGATTGGCATCAGTGATTACTGGTTCACCAACCAAGAATGGTATTGAGTTAGCAGGAAGCCCCAAATCGCTCAATAAGTTATCGTAAATGCCTTTTACCTTTTGCGCCCAATTTCCGCTTTTTGCTCCAGACTCACCCTGATGCATTATTATGCCTTTGATAACTCCAACTTTCTGCGCTTCTTTAGCCAGCGTTATAAGGCGGTTGTATGGATTGTTGTCGTAGTTTTGGGCAATGGTTTTCATGAAGCTTTCTTGTGTGCTGTAATAGGTATTCGCACCATTTCCTTTTTCCAAACCCTCTATTGCGGCTCCGGCAACGGCAACGGCTATAACTCCTATTTTTATATTGGTGTCTGTTATCTTTGAAACTAATGTCCTGCCAAAAAAATCGGCTGGGCTTAGTCCAAGGTTATTTCTTATAATAGGAGGCACAGCCGTGTACCATTCTCCTTGCTTTCTGTTTTCGGTTCCGCTAGCAAGCTTGTAGCTTCCGGCTACCGCTGTCATCACCTGAAAACGTGGGTTTACATCTTTTTTATACTTAGTTGCAGCGGCACTGGTAAAATCACTGGCATAATTTGGATTTTGCCCTTCCATATTTGATTGCCCAAAAGCCAAATAAATGTGGAAATTCTCTTTTGAATTTGCAACCGCCGCAGAAGAAGAACTGCTGCTTTTTACCGAGCTAGAACTAGTAGCTACAACAGAACTACTACTGCTCCTCACTGAACTAGAACTAGAAGCTTTAACTGAACTGCTAGACAAAACAAGTTTTTCTGATGAAGACGAAATTTCTTCTGACGAAGATGAAACCTCCTCTGACGAAGATGAAATCGCCTCTGACGATGACGAAACCGCCTCTGACGAAGATGAAATCGCCTCAGACGATGACGAAATCGCCCCCAACGAAGCCGAAGAAGGATCATCTCCAATACTATCTTTGCTTGAACAAGCAAAAACGAGAAGAGAACCTAAAACGGCGACAAAAAACGAAAAACGTTCCATAGCACCCCCTATAAAATCAATATAGAAAAATGATTCTAATATATCTTGAACTGGCTCAAAACTCTTTTCAGGTCGCTAGCCAGCTCTGCAAGCTCGTCTGCATCCTGATTTATTTGACCTGCACTCTGAACTCCTTCCTTTGCTCCAGATGATATGTGTACCACACTCTGATTAACCACGCTGGCTTTTTTGGCGACCTCGCCAGCGTTGAGGGCAATATTCTTGCTACCATTGGCAACTTCTTCCATAGACTCTGCAACATGCCTAGCACCAACATTGGCTTGTGAAGCAATACGGGCTATGTCTTTGCTGCTATTAGCTACTTCGCCCATGGACTGAGCAATACGCTTGGTACCTATATTAGCTTGAGCAACATTGCTTGCAATTTCATTGCTCGCCTTCGTTTGCTGACCAACGTGGTTAGATATCGCTTCGACGCTAAGGTTTATCTTTGTTATTATATCAGAAATATTATTTATCACCGTAACAGCTCCGTTAGTGCCGTCTTGAATACCCTGAATGCGCTGTGCTATGTCGTCTGCACTCCGCGAACTTTGATTCGCAAGCTCCTTGATTTCAGTGGCAACAACAGCAAAACCCTTCCCCGCAGCACCAGCGGAAGCTGCTTCTATAGTGGCATTCAATGCTAGAAGGTTCGTCTTGTCCGCTATCTTTTTTATTACATCGGTCACCTGCCCAATTTCCTTTGCCGCAATGCCCAACTTGCCCATTGAACTAGTTGCCTCGCAAGACTTAACCGAGGCTTCATTAGCAACTTTGCGGGCATCTCCAGCATTGTCAGATATTTGGCTTATGCTTGTACTCATCTCCTCAACTGCCGTAGCTATTGTGTTCATATTCATAGACATTTGCTCGGTGGCTCCAGCAACCTCGCTTGCATTAAC
>Ga0182472_107466_pt1 | contig 9854 bp, 9 predicted proteins | sample TergutNc150P3_FD_120804 | JGI IMG/M metagenome (GOLD analysis project Ga0182472, IMG submission 120804)
GGTGCGGCATACAATATGCTTATGTTCACTGCAACAATTGAAAAGCCTTTGAACTTGAGCAATTCCGTGGTAGTTCAGCCAACTGTTTGGCTTGGCAACTCAGCCGGATATATTGCCGGTGTTGTGGAATACGAAAACCTCAAAAGAGCGGGTCTTGGCGTAGGAGTACGCCGCTATATAGAAGATAAAGGTTATGGTTCTTATTTGCAGGCAATAGCCAGCGCATATTATATTTCTGCTGGAAGCATTTCGTACAAAGAAGACGATGGGGAAGATGACGATACTTATTATTCTCCTCCGAACATAAATACTTGGACAAAGGTAAAAGGCGTGGTGGGCGAATTAATGTTCTATGTGGGTATAGTGCACAAATGGCAAAATATAAGCTTTTTTTACGAAGGGGGCTTAGGTTTTGGCTACGATGGCACAGATACTTTTCAAATGGGTTATATTAACAAGTTGGCTGCCAACTTCAATGTGGGCATAGGCATACCATTCTAAAACACAACGAGGTCGTTCTTGTGAATTGCCTCTTTTTGGTTTTTTGCCCTTATTATTTTGCGGAGGTTTTCGCTGGCATAACGGCTTATTCCGCGCGCTACTTTGTTGCCTTTTGAATCTTTTACATCTATGAGGTCTTTTGCGCTAAAATTGCCGCTAACGTTTTCTATGCCAACGGGCAAAACGCTTGCGTTCTTTTTTCTTATTGCATTCACGCCGCCATCGTCTATTGTGATTGAGCCTTTTGGGGTGCTTACAAAAGAGAGCCATTTTTTGCGGCTGCCGAGTTTTTTGGCATTATCTTGAAATAGAGTTCCCACAGCGTTTTCGAACAGAACTTCGTGCGGGAGAATTTTGGTTCCATTTGCTAAAAAAGCATTGCATCCAGAGCGGGTGGCAGCTTTAACCGCTTCAATTTTGCTGTGCATGCCACCGGTGCTAACAGCAGAGCCGGCGATGTCTGGTTTTCCTGCCAAATTTAAAATTTCTGCAGTTATTTCTGGCACAAAATTCAGTAACCTGGCACTTGGGTTTGTTTTGGGATTTGAATCAAAAAGACCGTCTTCATCTGTGAAAAGGAGCAGCAAATCTGCGTTCCAAAAGAGGGCAACATCGCTGGAGAGTTTATCGTTGTCGCCTACCTTTATCTCTGCCGTTGCCACGGAATCGTTTTCGTTAATTATTGGAATAACTTTGTGCTTTAACATTGAGTAGAACGTGTTTTGCAGGTTTTTATATCGGCTTCTATCTCTAAAATCCTCTGCGGAGAGCAGAATTTGCCCAACTGTTATGCCTTCTTTTTCAAAGGCGTTTCTGTATGCGTGCATCAAATCTATTTGCCCAACCGCTGCGCAAACCTGTTTGTCTGCAATATTTTTTGGTTTTTTTGTGTAGCCAAGCCTAGCCATTCCAGTGCCAACAGCACCGCTGCTGACTATTGCTATCTCTTTGCCCGCTTTTTGCAAAATAGCAACGGATTTTGCGAATTTTTTTATGAAACTCAAATTAACGCCATTACTCCCAGCATCCACCAATATTTTAGAACCGAGCTTAATAACAATTCGCCCAGACTCAGCAAGTAAATTTTTTCGCAGGTCGCTCATAATTGCCAGCACCCTGCCCAACCTCTATCCACTGGCGCGGAATTTTTGCTTTTTGCGTTTAGGTTTTGGTAGTCCCAAAACAGGAGTTCGCCTTTTTTTGTGTCCCATATACTCCATTCGCTTTCCCAGTCAAAGGTTTTTCGGTCTTTTATGTTCACTTCAATATAAGAGGCAAAAACTAAATAACGAACTTTATATCGTAAACTGAGTTTTTTCAAAAATGCTTTCAGTTCTTTGTTTTCGCTCAAAGGAATTTCTTTTAAATTCGCAAAGGCATTCCAAAATTCCGTGGAATCTTTTTCGGGAACTCTGGAGCTTGGAAAGAGCAAAACCCGTTCATTGTTTGGGAACCAGGTTCTCAAAATGGAATCTTCCCTTGCGGCAAAATCAAATTCCACCGCGCTTTCGCTAAAGCTGTGGCAATAATCGCATTTTTCCGGTGAGCGGGCAATTACATTGAGTGCGGGCAAAACGCCTAGCAATTCGCCCGAATCCAGCACTAAAACTTCGTATTTCTTTTCCCTGTAAAATTTGTTCATTTTCACTTCAAAACTTGGCTCTTCACCGCTGCGGCAATTATCGCAAGGAGGAGCTTCCCTGCCAGCAGGGGAGTTCTGAACCGCGCAAGCCGCTAGGAGCGAGCTAATTAATATTAATATTATTAATCGCATCTAAAATATCTTTTTTGCGGTTTTCAAATTTTGAGCTTTCGCCAGAGGCTTCAACAACAAACATCTTTTCTTTTGATTGCACAGCCGCAACTAAATATAAATCGTGACCCGTGCTGTTTGCAAATGAGAATATATAGCCCATTGCCGCTTTGCCGCCAATGTTTATGTTCAAAGAATCTTCTTGCTTGTAGTTTGAGTTTTTCATCTTTAGCAAAAATGCCTCTTTCCAAAAATCCACCGAGGCTTCTGATTTTTGCTCGTAGGCAGAAACCCTGTACAAAACACCATCTGAACTTATGGCTTTGAATTTATCGCTTTCGCTTTCGTAAGCGGCAAAATTGTTTGGCTCTTTTGCTTTAAAAGAAGCACACGAGAATAAAAAAATTGCGGAGAAAATTAAAAGAAATCTCATATTAAAAATCCTCCCGCAGAGAGTTTAAGTTTGTTGAATTTATCCATGCAAATGGTGAGTTTGTCTGTTTTATTGGGCGGTAAGTTGGTACAATGGGTTGGGCGTAAATTGCAACTGAGGCTAGGGCGGCTCTTTTTTCTATTGCCTGCGACATCCCTTGCAAACGCTCAATTTGCGCATTCAAGCTCACCATCTCGCGTTCAACGGATTGCAACTCTGCAAAGGGGGCGTTTTTTACCAAATCCATATAGGTTGCCAAAAGTTTTTTTCGGGATTGTATTTGAGAAGTGAGCTTTTCTTTCTCTGCACTGTTATCTGTGCTTTCAAAGCCTTTTTCTTCAATGGTAGCGAGGCTTCCAATCAGCGATTGAAACTCCTGCAAAGCCTGTACAGGAAGCCTTAGAGAAATGGAATATTCCGTGAAGTTTGTGAAATAACCGCCTTTGGATTCTGCCATCTCTATTATCTTTTGAAAAACGCTATCTGTATTTGCGGTTTTAATGCGAAAGTCAAAACGCTGCTCCACTTGCGCAAAAGCCTGAGCCGCGATTAGCAAACCAATTGTTAATAACTCTTTCATTTTACCCTCCTCAAAACTTCTAGCACAGCTTCGGAGTTCTTTTTTTCTGCTTCTGTATTTGGAAAATAAGCCACGGCTATTCTCAAGGTTTTTTCATCGGATTTTTTCAATATGGCTATGTAGTGAACTTCTGGTTCTGTGCCAAAATTTTGCAGGCGAATTAGGGAAAAGTTTTCTTCGGTTTTAAGTTCTGCCGCATACTGAGACTTGAAAAACTCAAGCATTGCCTCTGCCCAAAAACTGATTGTGCCTTTGGGTTCGTTTTTCCTTTCAAAAGCCTTGAATTTTGCATTAAGCGCAGAAGCTGTGCTCCATTCGTGTTTGGTATCTGAGGTTTCTATAAAATCTTTTGGAATGGAGAGTTTGAGAGCTTTTCCATTGATTGAATTATTTGGCAAACTTGAAAACCATTCAAAGGCTCTTATGTTTGCTCTATATGGAATGGCTATGGGTATATTGCTCACCCAAAGGTTTATGGTGGAGAATGCGGCTTGGCGGAGCAGTTCTTTTTCTTCCAGTTTTCTCTGCTCAATTTGCTCGCTCACCCTTTGAATTTCTTTTAATAGGGCTATTTTTTCTTGCTCGGTTTTTGCAACTGCTAAAAGTTGATGCAACCGTGCCAAGGTGTTTTCTGCTATGCTGAGGCGGGCGGCATTGTCTGCATAAGCCTCTGTGATGTCGCTTGCAGATATGTTTTTGCTTGTTACGCGCCCAAGTTTTAAAATTTGATTGAAAAAGTTTTTGAACTCCGCAACGGGAATTTGCAAAGAAATAAAGCTATTCCTGCGATTGCTAATGGAACCGCCCTTTGCCTTTGCCAGAGCTGCAACCGTGTCTATAAGCACCTCCGGCTCTGCGCTTTGCATAGTGATGCTACCGGTGTAATTCACCATTCGTGCAGATGCCGTGCCTGCCACCATAGCCCCATCGCCGCCGACACTATAAAATCCCCCATCTTCAAGTGCTTGAGCTTCTTCAACAGCCATAGGCGCCGCTGCTAGCATTGCTCTTCTGGCTGGTCTTGGCACAGCACCACCCGCACCAGCTAAATAGCTGGATTTGGAGTAAGATACGTTTTCTTCAGAAGGAATGTCGTAATCATATTTAGAGGAGGCTTCCTTATGAGCATTGCTTGCGCACGACAGGAGCAAAAAAACGATTGATAGTAGTAGAATGTAAGGCACGCATATAATATAGAAAACTTACTATATTCCCCTTATGCAAAATGAATTTGTTAAAGTTAGGCTGGGAAAGTTGGAGAAAATGCGGGAGCAGGGACTTAATCCCTATCCGTATAAATTTTCAGTGAATTGCAATTCAAGCGAGTTAAAGGAAAAAGCAGAGGAATTCATTGCAAATAATAAAGAAGTTTCTTGGGCGGGGCGTATTGTGCGCTATAATCGCAAGGGGAAAATGTGCTTTATGCACCTAAAAGATGCTCATGGGCGGTTTCAGGTTTTGGCGGTTGCGAGCGAACTCAGCGAAATTGAATATGAAGTTGTTAAAAGCATGGATATAGGCGACTGGGTTGGCACAAGCGGCATAATTATGAAAACCAACAGCGGCGAATATACCCTGCAAGCAAAAAAAATTGAGATTATTTCAAAGGCAATTTACCCCCTGCCCATTCCAAAAGAAAAACGTGACGAAAACGGCAATGTTGTGATTTTTGACGAATTCAAGGATATAGAAACCCGCTACCGCGAGCGTTATATTGACCTTGCCTTGAACGATAATGTTAGAGAAGTGTTTCGCAAAAGGATGCGCATAATTCAATCCGTAAGGGAATACATGCTGGAAAAGGGATTTTTGGAAGTGGAAACACCCACGCTCCAGCCCATTTACGGAGGCGCAAACGCTCGCCCCTTTGAAACGCACCACAACGCCGCAGACATGACCCTGTACCTGCGCATAGCACCCGAACTCTACCTAAAACGCTGCATAGTTGGCGGCTTTGAAAAAGTTTTTGAATTCACAAAAAATTTCCGCAACGAAGGCATGGACAAAAACCACAGCCCCGAATTTTCTTCTCTTGAATTTTACGAAGCGTTCAGCGACTACAACGATATGATGGTTCATTTTGAGAGTATTTGCGAAAGAGCTTGCATAGCCGCAAACGGAACAACCAAAATAGAATATCAGGGAAAGGAAATAGATTTTAAAACTCCTTGGCAACGCTTAACTCTTTACGAGGCAATTCAAAAATACACGGGGATTTCTGTTGAAAACATTTCCGATGAGCAGCTCAAAACCGAGCTTGAAAAAAGGCATATAGAACTTAAAGGTTCATGGTCAAAGGGCAGGGCAATACTCGCTCTCTTTGAAGAGACCTGCGAACATGAGCTTATTCAACCAACAATAATAAAAGACATGCCAAAAGAAAGCGCGCCGCTTTGCAAAGCGCACCGCAGCAATCCAGATTTAATTGAGCAATTTGAGCCATACATAAACGGATGGGAAATTGGCAACGCATATAGCGAACTCAACGACCCTGTTTTGCAGAGGCAGCTATTGGAAGAACAGGTTGAGCGCGGGCGCGGCGGCGAAGACGAAACTCACCCCATGGACGAAAACTTTTTGCATGCCATTGAATGCGGAATGCCCCCAACCGGAGGCGTTGGCATTGGAATAGACCGCCTTGTTATGCTTTTAACGAATCAGGCAACCATAAGGGATGTGCAGTTATTCCCCTTGATGAAATAACGGCATTTCAATTCTTTTATTTGCTGTGGGTTCAGTGTTATTTACAAAACTCTCTATTTGGTAAACCTTTGAGCGAGCGGGCATGGATGAGCGTTTTGCTGCAAAGTTTGTATTTCCTTTGGCAACCTCTATTGCCGCATCTAGCGAAGCATTTTCATCTTCAGGGTCTGTTGGTATATCGGGGATAATGCCTACATTGTGGAATGTTTTTCCATTTGGGTAAAATGTTTGAAGGCATGTGATGTATGCAAGCCCACCCATATAGGTTTTTGTGTAAATTTGCCCCACCCCTTTTCCATAGCTCGTTTGCCCTATAACAACTGTTTCGGGACGGTTATATTTCACAGCAGCGGCAAAACGTTCAGAGCAACTAGCAGAAGCCCTATTCATCAAAATAATCCATTTTATATTTACCCCGTCTCCTTCTTGCCTCAAAAAGTCTCTGGCATAGCTATGCAAAGTGCCTATCACATTGCCTTTTTTACTATCTCGGTAATGTTCAACGTCGTAAACCAATTCGTTGTTAAAGGGAACCAGTTCTGCCGCCATTGCCGTGCAATGCCATATATTTCCACCAGGATTTTTGCGAAGGTCAATAATAGCTGTTTTTGTTCCTTTAATCTCCTGTAAAATTTTTTTAAATTCAGCATAAGTTCCATTTTGATTATTTGTATTTAGCTTGAATTCCTCAACTTTTATTATGGGAATGCCTTCAATTGAATCTAAATATACTGTTGGTTTTTGAACTTCGCCTTTTCTCATTGCAGGCAAAGTTTTAATTTCGCCATCTCGTAAAACCACAAAATCTGTTCGGTCTTCAAATGCATCATCGTCTTTCAAATAAGGGGTTGCTTCTTCTATAGTTAAGCCAGTTAAAGGTATTCCGTTTGCAGATAAAAGCCTATCTTTTTTTCTCAAACCAGTAGAGGCGGCTGGAGAAATAGGATAAACCGCCGAAACAATTATAGTATCTACCAAGTTTTCATCTTCATCATTTAGAATTCCTTTTCTGTTAAAACCAAAAGAAAGATATTTTTTTGTATTCTCAATTTCGTGTATCTTATCTTCAGTTTTTTCTGGCGGTAAATAGTATGTGTATCTGGCTGGGCAATTACCTGTGAAGTTGGCTCCGCAGAAATAATCCTTTAAACTAGCATACATGGAATCCACTTCCATTCCAGAATACTCTGAATATGGCTTTATTCTTTCTGGACGGTAAAAATATGACTTGAGCAACTTATGATTTTGGTAAAGCTCCTGCTCATTACCCGTAATTTCCATTGCAACATCGCCACAAGCGAAAATCAACAAACCGCAAAATAAAAGAACTATACGCATATTTGGTAATATAGTATTTTTCTAACTTCCATATAATGCAAATATCCACAGTTAATTTTGTGCTTGGGGCAACCTCAATAAAACAGGTTCCCAGAGACGGAATTCCCCAGCTTGCATTTCTTGGGCGTTCAAATGCTGGCAAATCTAGCTTGATGAATGCCCTTTTGGGAAAGACTATAGTGAAAACCAGCGGCACACCTGGGAAAACCCGCGAAATAAACTTTTTTTTGGCAGAAAATTCTTTGGGAAACACCTTTTACTTTGTGGACTTGCCAGGTGTGGGTTATGCAAAAGTTAGCATAAGCATGAGAGACGATATGGCAGGGCGCATAAAAAACTATGTGGAAAAAGCCAAAGACTTAAAAGGCATAGTTTATTTGGTGGATATTCGGCACGGCGGGCACAAAATAGATTTTGAAACAATAAACGGAATAAAAAACTCTGGAATACCAATTCTTTTAATTGCAAGCAAAGCAGACAAATTAAATCAAGGGGAATTCATAGCCGCGAAAAAAAAACTCAAGGAAAATTTTGGACTACCAGAACATCCCCTTGCAACCAGCTCAAAAACAAAAAAGGGCATTCCAGAACTTTGGGAAGAAATAAATGAACTCCTCTGCTTCTAATTTTTCACTACCGGGACGCGCCATAAGCAAAATGGGAGAACTATTTTTGCAATCGCACGTGGGGCAGTTGCTATCTATGTTTTTCCTCGCAATACATTCATTTTTTAACGATAGGGGCAACCGAAAAATAGATATTGAACAGATAATTGCTCAGGTGTTTAACATAGGCGTAAAATCTTTGCCTCTCATATTTATAGTGGGCACAATTTTAGGGAGCGTGCTGATAATAAACACGGCGGGCTTGGTGCCAAAAATAGGTTTTGGAAATTTCTTTGGCAACCTTATGGTGATAGCTATAATCCGTGAGCTTGGACCAATTTTAACGGGCTTTTTAATAGCTGGGCGCAGCGGAAGCTCCATAACAACGCGCATAGCGAGCATGAAGGTAAATTCGGAAATAGATGCTTTGGAAACCCTTGGCATTAACCCCATGCGTTTTTTGGTGTTGCCAGCACTTGTGGGTTCAATTTTAGCTATGCTTATAGCAACATGTTTTTTTTGTGTTTCTGCCATTGGTTCAGGCTTTTTAGTCACAAAAATGGCAACCGTTCTTTTAGAAGGCTTTTTCAAAGCTCAACTGGAATGGAACTCCTATTTTACTTCAATTTTAGTTGCATTAAAACCACTTGATTTTGTGATGGTTCTTGTGAAACCCTGCGTATTTGCCTCTATAATAGCAACCAATGCCTGCTACTACGGAACCAAAATCAGAAAAGACCACCGCGCTGTGCCAATAGCCACTTCGCGCTCTGTTGTTAGCTCATTCATCTTTATAGTTGCAAGTGATTTGCTGCTCTCTTTCGCTTATATTTTTGATTATATAAACAGCGTAAGCGTGATTTAATATATAGGCATGCTCTTGTCCACATTGCGTGCCCAAGCGTTAAGCCCGTCTTGCAGGTTCAGCAATTTGCCTTTGTATCCGGCTTCCTGCAAAGCCCTTATCCCTAAAATGCTGCGTTGTCCAATTTTGCAGAGGAATACTGCATCTATGGATGGGTCTAGTTCGTCCATGCGTCTTTCCAGCTGACCGAGCGGCATCACTATGGCATTTGGGAATTTCACAATGGCTCTCTCGTGCGGTTCGCGAATATCTATAAATTGAATTTTATCTCCAGCATCAAGGCGTTTTTTCAAATCAATGGCGGTTATGGTATCTATGGGTTTGCTCTCTTTGTTCTTCTTTAAGCCGCAGAACTGCTCGTAGTCAATGAGTTCGTGAATGGTTGGATTTTTTCCGCATACGGGGCAATCCGGGTTTTTTTCAAGTTTTAGCTCGCGGAATGTCATGCGCCAAGCATCAAACAAAAGCAGCCTCCCAATAAGAGGTTTTGCCCCGCCAACTATGAGTTTTATTGCCTCGGCAGCTTGAATGGTGCCTATAATGCCGGGCAAAACGCCCATAACTCCGCCTTCTGCGCAAGATGGCACAAGCCCAGGCGGTGGGGGAGAAGGATAAAGGCAGCGGTAGCAGGGTCCTTCTTTGGCTCCAAAAACGCTTGCCTGCCCGTCAAATTGAAACACCGAGCCATAAACATTGAGTTTGCCAAGGAACACGCAGGCATCGTTTACCAAGTAGCGAGTTTGGAAATTATCGGTTCCATCTGCTATAATGTCGTAATCTGCAAAGAGTTCCAGCGCATTTTGGCTTGTGAGCATAGCATTGTGGGTTACCACTTTTATCATAGGGTTTATCCCCTTTATTCTATCTTGGGCAGATGCGGTTTTTGGTCTGCCAACATCGCGGGTGCTGTGGATTATCTGCCGCTGAAGATTAGACTCATCAACAACATCAAAATCCACAAGCCCAATGGTTCCAACGCCAGCCGCCGAAAGATAGAGCGCAAGAGGCGCTCCCAACCCTCCGGTGCCAACAATGAGAACTTTAGCCGCTTTCAGCTTTTTTTGCCCTTCAACGCC
>Ga0182472_107467_pt1 | contig 9828 bp, 6 predicted proteins | sample TergutNc150P3_FD_120804 | JGI IMG/M metagenome (GOLD analysis project Ga0182472, IMG submission 120804)
TGCCTTCTATTGCTCTTTAGAAGGTCTGCAGGCACTTACCGAACCTGAAAAAGGAATACCAGAAATAGTTCAAAAAATAGAATCATACATAAGAAATCAAGGATTGCCAAATGGTTTTGCAAAAGATGCCAACTACGGTAGCGTATCCAATGTGCTGAATAATAGTCTTGTTGATTATTGTCGCTCAATAGATAAACCCTTGGTCATACTTTTTGACGAAGCCGATTGCCTTAGCAACGGAACTTTAATCACATTTTTAAGGCAGTTGCGAGAAGGTTTTGTGTCCAGAGCGAGAGTGCCATTTGTCCATTCCATAGCTTTGGTAGGAATGCGCAACATCAGAGACTACAAAGCCCACATTCGCCCAGACAGCGAAACGCTTGGCAGCGCAAGTCCATTCAATATAATTACAGAAACAATGACCATCAATAATTTCACCTGCGAAGAAGCAGCGGAACTTTACTCGCAGCATACCACAGCGACAGGACAGGTTTTTGAAAAAGATGCAGTTGAATTTATCTTTGAACAAACGCAGGGACAACCGTGGCTTGTGAACGCCATAGCTAGAGAAGCGGTTGAAAAAATTTTCAAGTCTGATTGCTCCACCGCCATAACACAAGATACTGCAAAGCAAGCAATCCATAATATAATTCTTGCAAGAGGAACGCATTTTGATTCGCTTATGGAGAGGCTAAAAGAGGAACGTGTCCGTAAAATAATACAGCCTTTGATTCTTGGCGAAGAGTTCGCAATAGATAAATCATCGGATAATTTTCTATACACGAGGGATTTGGGGCTAATCAGAGATAGCAAGGGCAAAACAGAGCCAGCAAATCCTATTTATGCCGAATTGATAGTGAGAACTCTTAACTGGGATGCACAGGAAGCCATAAAAACCAAATACGAAGATTATGAACTGCCGCACTATTTGAAAGGTGGCAAAATAAATATAAATGCCTTGCTCAAAGATTTCCAGAGTTTCTGGCGAGAAAACAGCGAAATATGGACAACGAAGTATAAAAAGAATTTTTATCAATACGACGAAGCTGCCCCTCATTTGGTAATCCAAGCATTTTTGCAGCGTGTGTTAAACGGTGGCGGTCATATTAGCCGTGAAATGGCACTCGGCACTAACCGTGCTGATATTTGCGTTGAGTGGGAGGGGCAAAAATACCCGATTGAGCTTAAACTATATCAGGGAGCCAAAACAGCCAAAGATGCCAATGTGCAGATTTTGAAGTATATGGAGCGAGTAGGCTCAAAAGAGGGCTGGATAGTGATTTTTGACCGCACTCCCAAGAAAAGCTGGAGTAAAAAACTTTACGTGAAAGAGATTAAACAGACTGGAAAGAAGATAACTATTTTTGGGTGTTGATTCCAGAGACTAAATGAAAACCATACGCAAACTAATAATCCTAATCATCGCCGCTATAACAAGCGTTTTTTTGGTTTTCTCCATTCCGGTTTTGAATATGCTCATAAAGGGAAATTTTAGAACGGAGAGAACCTACGCAAAAACAGAAGTTAAAACAATAAACCCCGAAAAACCGCCTGAACCGCCAAAGCCAAAAGAAGCCACGCGCAAACCCAGCAGGCAAACTATGAATAGCAGAACGCCAAAATCGGGACCGAGATTTGCAATGAATTTAGATGTTGTTGGAGGCAGCGGCGGAGCCTTTGTGCCAAATGAATTGGTTGCCATGCAAAGCGGAGGCGGAAACACCAACAGCGGCGGCGTGGATGAAAAACCAGCCATTAAAAGCTCGCCAAAATTCAATGCGCCCCAAGCCATAAGAGAAGGAGAAATAAACGCAACTCTTAAGATTTCATTTTGCGTAAATGCAAACGGAAAACCTTATGATATACGCATAATAGAAGAAACCCCTGCGGGAAAGGGACTCGCAAATGCCGGACGAGATGCTATAACGGGAATTCAATTTGCCCCAGCCAAAAAGGGCGGCGCAGCCGTTCCTTTTTGCGGCATGGAACAGGCTTTTGAGGTTAAGTTCAGGGAGTGAAGATGGTGATAATCCTATTGATTGCAGTTCAGATAGCATTTGCGCAAACACAAAACGCAGAGCAGATTTTAAATCAGGCTAATGCGTTGTACAACAATGGGAGATATGCGCAGGCTATTTTGTTATACCGCAAAGCAGAAGAGAGAGGAGCAAATCCAGTCGCCACAAGTTTCAACACAGCCAACAGCCTTTTTCAACTCAATAAACTTCCCGAAGCGGCAGCGGCTTATCGCAAAGCGGTAAATTTTTCTGACGGTGAGTTTGCGCCCGCGCTCGCAAATTTGGCGGCTGTGCTTTACAGAATTGGCGAATATTCAGAGAGCATTGCCGCATATCGCAGAGCGCTCGGTTTAGACCCAAATAATGCTTCTGCCTGGATTTATTTGGCAGAGGCTTATCAAAAAACCGGCGACAATGTTGGCGCGCTGGCGGCAATAGAAAAAGCTAGGCTAATAGATTCCACAGATATGTCTCTTGTTTACCAACAAAGCGAAATTCACATTGCCATGGAAGAATTTGAAACCGCCGCAAATTTGGTTAGGCAGGCTTATTCAAAAAATCACGAAGAAACAGATTTTTTAACATACCTCGGCGATATTCACAGATTGAATAAAAATTTCCCCGCAAGCATTGCCGCTTACAGAGAAGCCATTGCCATTAAACCAAGAGACAAGGAATTGCTATACAAATTGGCAGATTGCCTAGCAGAAGACCAAAAACCCTACCTCGCAATAGATGTGCTGAACCAGATTGTGCAAATGGATTCAAATTTCACCGATGCCGCCATATTTTTGGGAAACCTAGCCTTTGAAACCGGCTGGCTAGACAGAGCCGAAAATGCCTATTTGCTCGCAGGTAGGCACGGAAACAAAGAGGCAATTTACGGTTTGCAAAACATAGTGTACGAATACATTCAAAAAAAGCGAAAAACCGAAGCCAAGCAAACCGTAGAAAAAATTTTTAAATTGTATCCTGAAAATAAAGAACTAAAAGCTGAATTCAGTTCTGTTTTGGAAGAATGAGCGAGAAAATAATAATATCTCCCTTGGATTGGGGTTTGGGGCACGCAACTAGATGCTGCCCTATTATACGTTCATATTTGGAAAAAGGCGCAGAGGTGGAAATAGCCAGTGCAATGAGCCATAAAAAATTTTTCGCTGGGGAATTTCCAAACTTAGTTTGGCACGAGGCTCCAGCTTACGACATAAAATATCCCAAACACGGCTGGCAAATGCCTTTTTGGATTTTCAGCCAAATTCCCCGTATTAAAAAAATAATGAAAGAAGAAAATGAATGGCTAAACTCAATGTGCGAAAAGCAAAAATACACCCTTGCCATAAGCGACAACCGCTTTGGTTTTTTCTGCAAAAAAATAAAATCTGTGTATATAACGCACCAACTGCGAATAGCCTTCCCAAAACCTTTTACGATTTTTGAAAAAATAGGAGAAAGCTGGCATAAAAACATAATGAAAAATTTTGACGAAATATGGGTTCCAGATTATGAAGAATTTCCAGGTCTTGCCGGCAAACTGAGCCACCCCTCATATAAAAGCGAAAAAATAAAATATATATGTCCCTTGTCTAGGTTAAATTTGAAAGCACCAACGCCAGACAAAAAATACGATATTTTGGCTCTGATTTCTGGTCCTGAACCACATAGAAGCGCATTTGAAAAATACGCTGTTAAATTTTTATCAGAAAAGCCCGGCAATCATTGCATTGTACGCGGCTTGCCAAATGAAACAGAAATTCCAAATTTACCATTCCCAGTCTTCAACCACCTTGGAGCAGCAGATTTGCGGGAAATAATTTTGGAGAGCAAAGTTGTGCTTTGCCGCTCTGGTTATTCCACCATTATGGATTTGGCTTTGTTAAATGCAAAGGCTATTTTTATTCCAACGCCAGGGCAAACGGAGCAGGAGTATTTGGCTAGTATTTTCTACCTTACATCTAATGTCTCCGCAAATAATGGGCATAATAAACTGCACCCCGGATAGTTTTTTTGACGGGGGCAAGCACAACACGCCAGAGCTGGCTTTTGAACACGCTTTGAAACTCTTGAGCGATGGGGCGAATATTTTAGACATAGGCGGAGAAAGTACGAGACCTGGGTTTGAACCGGTTTCGGAAGAAGAGGAGCTTGCTAGGGTTATTCCAGTTATAGAAATGCTTGCAAAAGAACGTAGCAGAAAAAATTTTCAAATATCTATAGACACAACAAAAGCAAATGTAGCTTTGCGGGCGGTGAGAGCTGGGGCAAATATGATAAACGATATTTCTGCTATGGAACATGACCCAGAAATGTTTAAAACAATAACAGACACAAAAGCAGATGCCGTTCTGCAACACACGCTTAAATATGCAGGCGGCACGTGTTCCATTCAAGATGTGAAAAATTATCTCTTAAAACGCGCAGACTTAATAAAAGAAAAAGGAATAAAAAATATATACATAGATCCAGGCATCGGTTTTGGAAAAACACAAAAAGAAAATTTTGCGCTGGTATCAAATATAAACGTTCTTTGCCAAACTGAGTACCCTGTGTTGCTGGGTGTTTCAAGGAAAAGTTTCATTAACAAACGCCTTATTCCAAGCATAGTTTGTGGAATAATAGCTGTACAAAAAGGCGTTAAAATTTTGCGCGTACACGATGTTTTGGAAACAAGAGAATCTTTTACAACCTTGTTTACTGTTTCAGCAGAAATTCAATAGCCTGCTCTTTGTTTGAAGAAAAAATCATATTTTTTCTGCCGCATAGTTTGAATATGGCATTAACCAAAATTTTCTTTATGCCATCAAAGCCAATTACAGCACCGAATTTTGCATAAGGCTTATTGTGTTCCATCCAATCTGCCACTATATGTTTAGTTTCTGAATCGAATTTCACATCCTTTATATTTGTTATGGTGAATACAGAATGCTCTGCATATTTGGTTATGCACTCTTTAGCCACTTTGGTAAATTCTTTAAATTCATCCTCGTTAGTTTTGAATTCAGTCAAATCATAATAAATGAAGTTCTTGCCTTCTCGCGTAAATTCTTCAATGCGTTGTTCTATGTTCATTTTACCTCCATCAGTAACGTGTCTATTGTTGCCACGGCTTTTTCGTATTCACCAGTAACCGTATTTTGCAAAATGCTTTCTAGGGCTTCCCCTATTTTAGCTTCTTGAGCAAATTTTTGCAAATTCCCTGCTATTTCATTAATGGCACCAAAGTCAAAAACATCAAACGCCTCTTTTAATTTAGAAAGTTCGCTTTTCAATGCTTCAAAATCAACGGGGGGTTCTTGTTTCTTCACACTGTTTAAGGCTTCGCCTATATTGTTCAAAATTATTTCCAAAGATGTTAAAAATTTGGGATTGTGTAATCTAATGAAGGAAGAATCTTCTTGCCTACCTGCGATTTCCAATGCTTTTGCCTGCTCAGACAAACTAAATGCGCCAAGACTTGCAGATGCGCTCTTCAGTGCATGGACATAAGTGGTATATAAAGGATAGTTATCCGTTTCTAAGCACTTTTTGATTTCTTCTATTTTCTTTAACCCATCTTTATAGAATGCGGCTAATGTTTGTGTGTAGCTTTCAAATGTTCCGCCTGTCATGGATATTCCTTTTTTAACATCCACTCCGTCTATTTTTATCTTTGCCTCCGAGTCAATATCATTTTTTATTTCTTCGCTTGCTTTTTCCCGTTTTTCTTTTGGTATCCATTTATCTAAAATGGCATCTAATTTTTTTGTGTCTATTGGTTTAGACATAAAATCGCTAAAACCATTAGAGAGAAACATTTTTTCTACACCAGACACAGCATTAGCAGTTAAAGCAATTATGGTCAAGTTCAAATAACACGCATCTTCACTGCCCAATTCCCTTATGTGCCTTGTTGCCTCAACACCATCCATCTCTGGCATCATGTGGTCCATAAACACTATGTCGTATACATTCTTTTTCACCAATTCTATTGCTTCTGCACCGCTAAGGCATGAATCTACGTGCATTTTGTAAGGAAGCATTAACCCTTCGCATATTTTAAGGTTTGTGCTTATATCATCAACAACAAGAACCCTTGCTTTTGGTGCAACAAACTTAATTATGGTTTCGCTTGCGTTGTAAGAGAAATTCTCGGAAACATTGTTTAGAACATTGGCAACAGATATGGAATGCACAGGCATAGCGAGAACGCTGTAATTCCTATCCGCTATGGCATCTCCAAAGCTTGCTATAAGCACAATTTGAGCCTTGGAACCAACGTCCAACATTATTCTGCGAACATTTTCTAGCAAAAGAAATTCAACGAACACAAAGGCATAATCTCTGTCTGTTAGTTTTTTTCGGAATGTTTCTTCGTCTGTTGCATACGTGCAATATACACCCATAGTGTCTATAGCGCAAATCATTGAATCTGCGTATATCTGCAAAGGCTCATATACAAGCACACTCTTGTCACCTGGGTTCTCTACATAAGCCAAAGGTTCATTAGAGCAAATTTTTTGTGGAAGCGTTATGGTGAATGTGCTACCTTTGCTATATTCGCTCACAACATTTATATCTCCACCCATTGCTACAATTAGGCTTTTGGTTATGGAAAGTCCAAGACCTGTACCTTCAACCCCTTTATTCACAGTCAAATCAAATTGAACAAAATCACCGAATAATTTTTTCATATCTTCTGGTTTAATGCCCATTCCGCTGTCTGTAACATCTATAGTCAAAAGCACGGTGTCGCCCACTATTTCTCCACTTGCAGAAAAAGACACAAAGCCTTCTTTGGTATATTTCACAGCATTGCTCAGTATATTTAGCAACACTTGCCGGATTCTCGTTTCGTCTCCGTAAAGCGCATTGGGTATGCTACCATCTAAATTAACCACAAAGCAAAGCCTAGAGTCTATAACCCTCATCCTGATAATGCTTATCACATCGTTTATTAGAGAGGAAAATAAATAGTTAGAGGGGACTATTTCCAGTTTTCCACTCTCTATTTTTGAAAAATCTAAAATATCGTTTATTATTGATAAAAGATTCACGCCAGATTGTTTTATTATTATCACATCTTCACGCACACTGTTTGGCATATCTTTGCGCAAGGCTAATTCTGACATACCTATTATAGCGTTCATCGGTGTACGAATTTCGTGACTCATTTTTGCTAAAAAATCGCTCTTGGCTCTAGAGGCGTTTTCTGCTTTGAAAACGAGTTCTTCGTTCATAGTTAACAATTTAAATAAATTTTGCCTTCGCATCCACGATTTGATTTTCATATCATTGGAGATATAAGAAAGAAACATACTTATAAAAAATGCAGAGAATAAATCGTTAAGGGAATATATAATGGTAATATTCGAAAATTCAATTCCAGTAAATGCTCCTACTACAAAAAACAGCGCAAATGCTGTGAGAATGATTATAAATTTCAATCTAAAGGTAAAAGGGGCAAAAGTGCACACCATAGTTATAAGGCAAAACCCACCTATATACGAGGGAGCAGATACACCAGACGTAGCCGTAATCAGAGCAGTTCCAATATAGAGATAACTTATCAACATTATCATCATTATATCGGGACGGTACTTAAAACGGTTTGTCAGTTTCAAAATCATTAAGCAAATACTCACCACACTAAGCCCAACACGAATAGAAACAACAAATGTTGGAAACGGGTGCAATATAATGTCGTTCTGAATATAAGGCAACCATGCGAATGTACATATTAACATTGTAAAGAAAAGCGTACCCGCTTCGTAATTCAATTCACCCTTGAAAGTATCGCGACTATCCTCACCGCCATAAGCTATCATAATTGCTTTATATTTTTTAAATATTTTTTCTATTTTATTAAGCATCAGATATGACCTTTTTAATATTGTGTAAAAGTACTTTCAAAGATATTAAAAATTGAAGGTTATTTGCATCAATAAATTTGAAATTTTCTTGCCTGCCAGCAGTTTCCAATGCCTCCGCTTTTTCAGACAAATCAGATGCCCCAAGGCTTATGCAAGCACTTTTTAGTGCCTGCATATAAGTTATGTACAAAGGATAGTCATTCACTTCTAGGCACTTTTTAATTTCTGTTATTTTCTTTAATCCATCTTTATAAAAAACACTAAGCACAACTATGTCTTTCTTTATATCTAAGCCTTCTATTTCTATTTCATTAGAATTGCTTTCGTTAATAGTAGCCATTTTTGCTGTGTCGCTCAATTTTTCTTGCTTTTCCTTTGGAAGCCATTTTCCGAGAATTAAATTCAGTTTAGAAGTATCTATTGGTTTTGACAAAAAGTCGTTAAAACTGTTTGCGAGAAACATTTCTTTTGTGCCAGAAACCGCATTAGCGGTAAGTGCTATAATTGGTAAATTTGCGTAATACGGATTTTTATCGTTTATTTTCCTTATTAGCTTTGTGGTTTCAATACCATCCATTTCTGGCATCATGTGGTCCATAAACACCAAGTCGTAGATATTTTTCTTCACAGCATTAATTGCCTCTGCGCCGCTAAAGCACAAATCAATTGTCATTTTGTAAGGCAGCATCAAACCTTCGGCTACCTTTAAATTCGTGCCTATGTCGTCTACAATGAGAATCCTAGCAGTAGGTGCGCTGAACTGTACCACAGAAACACTTTCATTTGTACTATAAGAAGATCTATCAGGTACACCATTCAATATATTAGCAACGGATACTGAGTATGCAGGCATAGCCAATACATCTAAATTTACATCTGACGGGACATTGCCAATTTCTGTTATTATAACCAGCCTAGTTTTGGAATTAAGTTCATTAATTATTATTTTGGCATTCTTAAGCAGATGATAAGAAACGAACAAAAATGTATAATCTTTAGCTTTAAGTTTCTCACGTATGCTATCATCGCTTTCAGCTCCATGGCAAATCACGCCCAAATTATCCACAGTGCAAATTATGGAATCTGCATATACTTTATTATGCTCATAAACAAGAACACTTTTCTCTTTTGGTTTTTTTATTGATGCCAAAGGTTCTGGCGAGCATATTTTTTGCGAGAACGTAATGGTAAATGTACTGCCCTTGCCGTATTCCGAGTAAACGGTTATATCTCCACCCATAGCATTTACGAGCTTTTTTGTTATCACAAGACCAAGCCCCGTGCCTTCAACGCCTTTGTGAGATGCCAAATCAACCTGCACAAATTCGCCAAACAATTTCTTTAAATCTTCTGGCTTTATGCCATCACCACTATCTACCACATCTATGTTTAAAGAAACTATGTCTCCGGTTATTTTTCCGCTTACGGAAAAAGATACAAAACCCTTTTTAGTATATTTCACGGCATTGCTCAACACATTGAGCAACACCTGCCTTATTCTAATTTCGTCTCCAAAAAGATGATTCGGAATATTGCAATCTACATTCACCACAAAACTGATATTTGAATCCACAACACGCATTTTAATAACGTTCACAACATCATGAATAAGCGAAGAAAATTGATAGTTGCCAGGAACTATTTCCAGCTTGCCGCGCTCTATCTTCGAAAAGTCAAGGATGTCGTTGATTAAAGATAAAAGATTATTTCCAGCTTGTTTAATTGTGATAATATGCTCACGAACAACGGTTGGTATGTTCTCGCGCAAAGCTAGTTCTGCCATGCCGATTATAGCATTCATTGGTGTTCTTATTTCATGGCTCATTCTGGCGAGAAAGTCGCTCTTGGCTTTTGAAGCAGCTTCAAGGTCTTCCATTGTTTTGTGCAAAGGCTTAAGAAGCCCTGAGATAAATATATTGAATATTACAAAAGTTATAGCCATCACCACCATCATAGCTATAAAT
>Ga0182472_107468_pt1 | contig 9789 bp, 7 predicted proteins | sample TergutNc150P3_FD_120804 | JGI IMG/M metagenome (GOLD analysis project Ga0182472, IMG submission 120804)
AGTGTTTGGGTCATAACTTTCAGCAGGGCTTGGGAATCGTCCATTATCAATATTCGATTATTTGTTTTTACAGCCATGCAAAAAATATAGTAAATGAATTTCATTTCCATTTTTTGCATTCATTATATTGTATATTTCCGCCAAAAATGTCTAAGGCACTGCCTATGGTTAAATCTACTCTTCCTTTTGATAGCACATTGCAGGTTTCAAAGTCTTTTATGCTGTTTGCCCCGCCCGCATAAGTTGCGGGAATTGGGGTATTTTTGCCCAAAAATTTAATCAGTTCCAAATCCATACCCTGCTGCTTGCCCTCAACGCCTGCGGCGTGTATCAGAAATTCAAAGCAATATTCAGAAACCATTTCCAAATTTTCTTTGGTTATGCAAAAATCAGTGAGAGTTTGCCAGCGATTTATGGCAACTACCCATTTGTTTTCCATTCTATAGCAGCTCAAATCCACAACCAGATGTTCTTTGCCAATTTTACTGGATATAGCTTTTAGTTTTTCAAGGGAGAATTTGCCGTTTGGGAATATATGGCTTGTAACTATGACGGCTGAGGCTCCGGTTTCTAAGTATTTTTTAGCGTTCTCGCTGTTTATTCCTCCGCCTATTTGCATTCCATTTGGGTATGCTTTCAAGGCTTCTGTGGCGGCTTCTTCATTGCCTGCTCCAAGCATTATTATGTGCCCGCCTTTTAAGCCGTCTTTTTTATAGAGTTTGGCATACCATTCTGCGGGTTTTGAGGAAATGAAATTGGTTTTAAGTTCGCTTTCGTTTTGCGAAAGCGAGGAACCAATTATCTGTTTTACTTTGCCATTATGCAGGTCTATGCACGGGCGGAATTTGCTCATTACTTGTTAATATTTACCTGTCAATTCAGATGGGCAAGTGACACTCTTATATTTAACAGTCGGGTTGTTCCAGTTGCCTGAATTTCCCAAATTTTCTGTCCACCAAAGGCAACCAGCTTTTAAGTCTGGGAGATTTTTGAAAGCTGCATTGCACATATCCTTTACGCAATTAACGCTTTGTGCACTGTAGTCCCAGCCGCATTTGCCTCTAAATCCGCCATAGCGCACACCCATATCTGGGTTGCTCACTCCGCTATTTGTCACTTGCCTTGATAAGGCATCAAAGTCGCCAACGCCACCACCCGGAATCATAAGGTCAAATTTAGCTCCTTCCTTTATATCTCCGATATTGGTTTTCATAACAACCATAACATGTCCATTGGGGAAGTCAAATTGCCAGCAGTCGCCACAATTGCCAATACCAGCCGCAACATAACCAAAGCTGATATTGCCCACTTTCCAAGGTGCTTGGTTCATACATGTAAATGCGTTTCCACCATCGCATGCGCTTCTGTCGCCATCGTTATGCCCAATGTTGGTACCTGTTATATTGCAGCTATTAGCTTGCTTGCCGCCTTTGCCGCTCCATGAGCAACTGGGTTTGCAAGCATCCCAATATTGAGTTACTTTTGAGGTTTCGTTTCCGGGTGAAGATGCTGAGTAACTAGGTGTGCCGCTGCCACCGCCTGTGCTTGAAGAGCTTGGAGTACTGTTGCTTTGAGAGCTTTGAGGTGGTGCGGTAACTGTTATTGTGCCAGCGCAATTAGCTGTTTGATTGCTGCCACTGCAACTTGCCGTTGCTGTTACACCGCTAATTGTCTGTGCAGTATTAATAGCACTATTGATAGAAGTTGGGCTCCAAGTGATGCCGCTAGTAACCGTGGTAGAGCCACAAGTTACTTTGGGTTTAGTTGGGGTTTGCCCGGTTGTTATCGCTTGCGTAACTGCCTCGCACTCAAGTTTCGAGTTTACCGTTAGTGTGCCACACGTTGCGGTTTGACCATTGCAATCCCCGCTATTTGCCGTTGCTCTAACGTTGTTGTAAGTGCCTGCGGCCGGACTGCTCCAATAAGTAGGTGCTCCGCTCCAAGAAATATTTGTAACAGTGGCTTCGCCACAAGTTACAGTAGGTGCTGTTACAGCAGTGCCAGCGGTAACTGTTTGTGGTGTTGGATTGCCGCAAGTTAGCTTTGGATTAACTTTTATTGTACCGCAAGATGCAGCTTGTGTGCAAGTACTTGTTGCATTTGCCGATACGGTGTAAGAGCCTGCGGTGGGGCTAGTCCAAGTGGGTGCGCCCGTAAAGGTTGGGTTGGAAACAGAGGAATTTCCGCATTTTACTGTTGGCTGTGTAATTGCAGTTCCTGCAACTCCTGATTGAGCCAAACCGGAGCATGTTAGGGTAGAAGCAGTGGGAGCTGCGCTCACTGTTATTGAACCGCAACTAACTGATTTGTTTCCTCCGCAGTTTGCCGAGGCACTCACATTGAAAGTACCTGCAACAGGGTTGTTCCAAGCAGGTGCACCCGTGAAGGTTGCGGAAATGTTATCTGCATTGCATTTTACTGTTGGCTGTGTGATTGCAGTTCCTGCAACCCCTGTTTGAGCAAGACTGGTGCAAGTTAAATTATATGTGGGATTGCCACCGCCGCTTTCTGAGCAAGAAATTTCTTTATACCAATAATCATCTATGCTGTTTGCTGCCCAAATCCAATCAAATTTACAATCATCTCCGCGGTCTGGGTTGCAAATGTAGCATTTGCCATCTTTTTTAATGCAAGTTTTTACACCAGTTACAGGAAGACCATAAGCTGGCTCTATGCAAGAACCTGTGTTGCCACCTGTCGCTGCAGAAGATGAAGATGTTGTGGTAGTAGCAGAACTGCTTGTAGCTGGGGGTGTGCTATTGCAAACAGGTTCTCCGCCAGTTGTTTTGAAATTTTGCCCTGCCCACCTTGGAATGTAAATATAATAACCGCCATCTGCTTTTGCTATGCTGGCAAATTTTGTGGCACATGGAGTGGTGCTGCCATATCCATGACCGCTATCGCCACCGCATCTTGAAGCAGAACCATTTGCAAATGTGGTGCCATTTATAGAAACTCCACCGCTTTCGTTTCCAATTTGTGTAATTGCTGTTGCATATATGCAGTTAGGGCGTTCTTGTCCTTTATCTGAGGCACCTATATCTTCTTCATCCATACTTGCCGTTTTCACTTTATCAAACTCTATTCCACCGCACCAAATAGGAAGGTAAGCGCAATTTGCTCCCGGAACAATAGGTGCAGAGTCACTTGAGAGTGCCGAGGAAGAAGAACCCGCAGAACTTTGGTCTTGCGAACTGCTAGACCCGCTAGTTGCATTGCTGGAACTGCTAAACATACCAGAACTGCTGGAGTTTCCATAACCTCCATCGCTTGAACTGCTATTATCCACTCCCTCGCTTTTGTCACTAGAACAAGCAAAAAAAGCTATACATATTGCAAAGGCAACTAAGAGCAAAATTTTTGGCACCTTTTTCATATAAGCCTCTCAATTGAAGATATTCTTATATAATATATATAATTTGCTTGGCAAAAACTCGCTTTAAGCAAAAAAAAGTCAATTTCAGCCAAATTTTAACAAAATAAAGTGATATTTTTACTTATTTACTTAACTTCCGTTTCCAAAATAACTTCTTCCATTTTGGTGCCGTCCATTTTCTTTATTCTGAAGGTATAGCCCTGAATTTGAACCGTGGTTCCTGTTTTAGGCAGAGAACCCAGAGTGTGCTGTATAAGCCCGGAAAGGGTCTCTATATGCTCGTCTTCTTCTATTTTAAAATGGATGCCCATGCGGTCTTCCAAATCGGAAAGAGTAATCAGAGGGTCTAGCATATACTGCCCAGATGGCAATTTAACAAAGCCCATATCCTCTTCTGAATCGTCTTCATCTTTTATTTCGCCCACTATCTCTTCCAAAATATCTTCCATTGTAGCCAGTCCTGCGGTGCCTCCGTATTCGTCCACAACTATAACTAAATGGTTGTTGCTTTCCCTAAGCTCGTGCAAAAGAGAGTCTAGCCTTTTTCCCGTTGGCGCAAAAATAGCCGGACGCGCCAGCTTTTCCAAATCAAAAGGCTCGTGCGCTCTCTCAGTGTACCACTCCAAAAATTCTCTGTTGGAGAGAATGCCTATTATGTTGTCTATGGAACCGGAATACACAGGCAAGCGGCTGTACCTTTCGCTGTTCAAAAGTTTTATAACATCTGGAAGCGGAGTTTGAACATCTATTGCGTGCATTTCAACTCTAGGGGTCATTATTTCCCGCACGGGTGTGTCTCCAAAATCAAAAATGTTTCTTATCATCTGCTTTTCTTCCTCTTCCAAAGCGGAGGGAGAATCTTCGTTGTTTATAGCTTTTTGCATGGATTCCGGCAAGAAAGACAGCCTGCTGTCGTAGCCCAAAATGCTTAAAAATAATTTTTGCAAAAACAGCTTGATTTTTGCGCTTGGCAAAAAAATGTATTTGAGAACTTTATAGGCTTTTATGCAGAATTTTAGGAGTGTATCTGGAAATCTCAAAGCTAAAATTTCGGGGATAAAAAAAATTAAAACATATATGCCAAAAAGCACAGCAAGCCACACATACCAGGTATAGCCCGCAAATTTCAAACCTAAAAGGGCAAAAGCCACCAAGCAAGGCACAAAGCTGCCTTGAAAAACAATTTCCTTGAAATCCTCGCTGCCAAGAATATGGTCTAGCTCGGTTTTTGTTTTGCTGGTTAAATGAAAAACATGGCTTATAAGGGAATAAATAAAAGCCAAAAGCAATAATGCCGCCGAAACGGCAAGGATTAAAATACTACCTGGTTCCATCTGTATTGGCCTACCAGGACTCGAACCTAGGCAAACAGAGTCAGAATCTGTTGTGCTACCACTACACTATAGGCCAGGGTTTTTATTTAATTTATTCTACCCTGCAAGCGACCGGCAAAAGAGAAATCTTTTGTGTTGTTCTCGCTCTGAACGCCTAAATTAAGAGTGAAGCGGTCGTTGAGTTTCTTTTGAACATAAATAGAACCCTGTATGTCTTTCACTTTACTTGCTGGAGTGGCAGTGCGATCGCCATCGTATTCAGCTTCAATCACAATTTTATCCAAGCCGCGGTGAAAGGAGAAATCCAAGCCGCCTAGTATGGGGAAATCGCATTCTGACGAACCGCCTTCATCATTCCGATCAACAATGCCAATTTGATCGTCTATGCCAATTAAAGCGGCTTCGCCAAACAGATTAAGGCTTTTCAAGATGCCTGCTTCTTTAACTATTGGCATACTGAATCCCAAACTTATGGTGTGGGTAACATCCCCTCTTTTATCGTAAATTTCATCAAATAAATTGGAACGATAACCAAGGCCTATATCCATATTTTCCAAGCCCGCAAGGTCTTTAAAAGAGAAATATGCGCGCAAATCACCTCTGTTCAAGTGGTTGTCGCCGCTAACCAAGGCTATATCCAAGGAAATATTTTCGGAGAAATTATTCAAGCCAAATTGCAAGGCGTTTTCTGGCGTATAAGTACTCATAAACCCTTTTTCTCTGTAATTAATGTTGGTTTCTTTTTTATAGTTATGGTCTTTTTTGGAATCTACATAGCCGCCAAAGGTTTTGCTTCCAAAGCGGCTGGTATTATCCCAGCGACCTATCTTAATATTAACATAGTCGCCTCTATGCCAAGCCCAAGCCTCGTAAAGCTGGAATATGTCTCTGACTTCTTGCTTGCCGTAGCGATTTGTTTTACTCGTAGTGTCTATGGGTGTAGGAGTACCGTAAAATTGACCAGGATACATGCGCAAATGTACTTTTCCAACAAAGTTTTCGGATTCTGTTAGAACCATGAGATTTGCTCTGCCCCACCAAGTGTCCAAATTATTAATGCCCCAACCTTGCCTAATGGAGCTGCTATCCACCATTTCGGTTACAGGCATAACTTTTCTGGCTTGAATTTCAAAATTTGCCGGAACATCCACAATTGCAAACTCATTTTTAGGAGCGCGGGCGCCTCTTTTTTTCTTTTTTGGTTCTTCCACAACTAAAACAACCGTGCTGCTATCGGCAGACTTAGCCTCTGTACTCAGTGCAGATTCTGCCGCACCAGGTGGCGTTTCTGGCACTGGAGCTTCTGCAACAGCTGAAGCTTCCGGGGCATGGTTAGAGGCTGGAACAGCCCCAACAGCAGCTTCTTGAGCGTTGGCAACACCAAAAACAGCAAGAACTGCTAGAATAATAACGGGTTTGAAACTCTTGTTCATTAACAAATCTCCTTTGAAAGGTACAGGCTTTAAAATATAGAAAAATTATGGGAATAATGCAAGGGATTTCTAAATTAAACCTTCCTTGGACTATTTTATAATATCATACGGTTGCCAAATGAACGAGTACGATTCCGCTCGCTTGGCTGCGATTTTGGAGTTTAACGGCGCATCTCCAGCTTTAACGCCCGAAAAAGCCAGTATAATTTTGGTGAATACCTGCTCTGTTAGAGCAAAGGCAGAAGAAAACGCAATAGCGAGAATTAGGGGTTTGAAAAAATTGAAAATTGATAATGGAGAATTGATAATAGGGGTTTTGGGCTGCATGGCGAAGAATAAAGGAGAATCTTTGCTTAAAGATTTACCGTTCTTGGATTTTATATTGCCACCCGATGAATACCAAAAACTTCCTGAAATTCTGTTCTCCAAGCCAAACCCTGCACCCCAAACCTCATTCGCCAAACTAAGCAACAACTACAGTGCCTTTATAGCAGTGCAAAGCGGTTGCAATATGCGTTGTGCCTATTGCATTGTGCCTTATGTGCGCGGCAGGGAGCAATATAGGGAACCAGATTCTATTTTGAAAGAGATTGAAGCAACCACCGCAGAAGGGGTTTCAGAAATTGTGCTTTTGGGGCAAACGGTTAATGGCTACCGCTACAAGGGACTAAGTTTTGCCGGATTGCTAAAACAGGTGGCTGACATAAAAAAAGTAGAGAGAATTCGCTTTATTAGCCCACATCCAGCTCACTATACAAGCGAGCTTTTGGATATTTTGATTGGCGAGCAAAAAATAGCGCCCCACGTGCATTTGCCTGTTCAAAGCGGCTCAAATTCGGTGTTAAAAAAAATGAAGCGGCAATACACAAGAGAGGCATATTTGAGCATAGTTGAGGCATTGCGCTCTTTTAACCCTTTTTACGGCATAACAACGGATATTATCTGCGGCTACCCCGGCGAAACAGAAACAGAATTTGAAGAAACCCTTTCGCTTTTGCAAGAGGTTAGGTTTGACAATGCCTTTATGTTTGCATATAGCCCTAGAGAGGGAACTCCTTCTGCGAGTGAAAAGGAATTGATTACAGAAGCAGAAAAAAAATCACGCTTGCAGCGAGTGATAGATTTGCAAAATTCAATAACGCTGGAGAGGGCAAAACTTATGATTGGGCGGCAAGAGAAAATTTTGCTGGAAAAACCGTCTCGCAAGAATTCCGATGAATGGGTGGGAAAAACCGGAAATTTTAAAAAGGTCATATTATCGGCACAGCCAGATTTTAAAGAAGGAATATATGTGAACTGCGTTATTGAGGGCGTTAAGGGACATACATTGAGAGGCTGCTTTTTATTTTCCCCTAGAATGAGACATTAATCCAAACTTTTGCCCTCTCCCCCTTGACTTCCTTAACAAACTTTGGCACTAAATAACCGGGCAAATTTTCCTTTAATTCCCTGAAAATGGATTTGGCTTGTTTTATTGGAACTTCAAAATGTGCCGTACCCCCAGCTTTGTCTAATTGGTGCAAATAATATGGCAAAACTCCTTGCGAAAATAATTTCTCAAAAAGCTCGGTTAAAATTTTTGCGCTATCGTTTATGCCTTTTAAGAGTACGCTTTGGCTTAAAACAACAATGTCCATTTTTGTTAGCGCACGAAAAATTTTCTCGGATTTTTTATCCAACTCATTTGGATGATTCACGTGTGCAACGAAAATCAAACGTTGGTCCAGTTGTTTGAATAAATGCAGCAATGCCCGTGTAAAGCGGCTTGGCAAGGCTACGGGCAGGCGAGTGTGAATGCGAATTTTTATGTTTTTTGGAATGGCACCAAAAATTGCTCGCAATTCATTATTGCCGAGCATCAAGGGGTCGCCGCCGCTTAAAATAACTTCTTTTATGCTTTTGTCTTCTTTCAAAATTTTGTGCAGTTTGGCAGGCAAATTTTGGATTTTTTTCTCTTCCATATTTTTTCTGAAACAAAATCTGCAATGCAAAGCACATTCGTTGCTCGCCATAACCAATAATCGCCCTTTGTATTTTTGCAATATTCCGTTTTCTATTTCTGCTTCTTTATCTCCTGTGGGGTCACGCACAAAACCACTTATTTTAAGGTTTTCTTTTTCGGAAAATTTAACTTGCATTTTAAGCGGGCAGCTTTTGCCAACTGAAAATTTAGAGGCAAAGCAAGCGGAAATTTTTTCGGGGAATGGCATTATTCGGGATAAATATCGTCAAAGCAAGCACAGCAAAAATCATCGGGCAGGCCTGTGCATTCTCGCATTCCCTTTACGCTCAAATAACCGAGGCTATCCACGCCAAGCATTTTTGCAACCTCAGCGGGAGCCAGCGCGGTTGCAATCAATTCTGCTGGGCTTGGGAAATCCATTCCGTAGTTGCACGGGTGTTCAACGGGTGGGCTTGCAACGCGAATGTGAACTTCTTTTGCTCCCGCGTTTCGTATCATTTTGCAGAGAATTTTCAGCGTTGTTCCGCGAACAATGGAATCGTCAACCAAGCACACTCTTCTATCTTTTAGCACTCCGTTTATTGTGTTGAATTTAAGTTTCACCCTTTGCTCACGAACATTTTGAGAAGGGTCTATGAATGTTTTGCCGAGATAATGATTTCTCAAAAGACCTATTTCAAATCTAATCCCGCTCTCTTGCGCATAGCCAAGCGCGGCGGTTGTGGAACTATCGGGGCAGGGAATAACTATGTCTGCTTCTACCGGATGTTCTTCCGCCAGCTTTTTTCCCATTTTTCTGCGAACCTTGTCTGCGCTTTGTTCATAAATCCTGCTATCGGGGCGGGCAAAATAAACAAATTCAAAAATGCAAAAAGCTTTTCTGTTTTTCTTCAATAGTTGCTCGGAGTGTATTCCGTCTTTATTTATAACCAAAAATTCGCCGGGGTGAATATCTTTAACATAGTCCACGCCCAATAGGTCAAATGCGCAAGACTCGCTTGCGAAAAACCACGAATCATTTTTTTTGCCCATGCAAAGCGGGCGAAATCCAAAACCATCTCTTGCAACATACATAGAATCTGGGGTTAAAAACAAAGCGCAAAAACTGCCCTTGAATTTTTTTATAGCTATGCGAATTGCATCTGTCAAATTGTCCGCTTTGGTGCGTGAAATTTCGTGCAAAATAACTTCGGCTGCGGAATTGCTTTGAAAAATATGCCCGCTTTCTCCCATCTCTGCACGAAGTTCGCCTGCATTGGTTATGTTGCCGTTAAGTGCAACCGCTAAAAAACCCCACTTGCAAGTCACAAGCATTGGCTGGGCATTTGCAAGTGTGCGGCTGCTCGTAGTACTGGATCTGACGTGGCCTATTGCCGCAATGCAGTTTTCGGCAATTTCGTCCAGTTTGCCATCTTGCACAAAGCCAGCTACCAAACCTATTGTTTTGCGCACCCGAACCTTTTCACCATTTGCGGCAGCAATGCCCGTACTCGCTTGCCCCCTGTGCTGCAAAGCATAAAGACCAGTGGACACATTGCGAACGATATTCACTCCATTGTATATCCCCATTATTCCGCTTTCTTCATTAAGCTCGCCTATCATGTTTTCCTCTTTTTTCCAAATCCATTTTCTGTGCCGTGATAAAGCCTAACCATATTTGCCTTGTGTTTAACAATAACAAAA
>Ga0182472_107470_pt1 | contig 9762 bp, 8 predicted proteins | sample TergutNc150P3_FD_120804 | JGI IMG/M metagenome (GOLD analysis project Ga0182472, IMG submission 120804)
GAGAAAATCAACATAAACAAGGATAACTTCGATGGAGTTATGGATTCTATGAATATAGAATTGAAAAGCCTTGGACTTAAATTCAACAGCATGAAATCTTTTGAACCTATGGAAATTGTTAAGCAAGTTCCAAGCCTAAATCGCTTGATGGCTGTTCGCAATTTGATAAAGGATTTGGGTTCAAATTTGCTGGACAACAGGGAATTCCGAAAAAAGATGGAAAGCATTTTGAAAGATAAAAGTTCCATGAAAGAGATTTTAGGCGAACTTAAATTAATCCCAACTGAACTTTCACAAAACAAGGAATAGGAGGAACTATGGAAGAAACTTGGCTATCTTCAGTTTACAAAAGCATAAATTTGGATTTGCCCGCCAAATTTGTGGATATTTCGGAATACAGCGATGCCGCTTCGCTTTACAAGTACAGCCCAAGCGAGCGAATAAGCTCAGGGTTAATGGCTTTTGTGCAAAGCGTTCTGGATAGCTCTGCAACCGTGGAAAAAATAGACAGAGCCTTTATAGATTCGCAAGTTGCATGGATAGACAAAATTGTGAGCGAGCAATTAGATACCATTATGCACAGCCCGGAATTTCAAAAACTGGAATCTTCTTGGCGAGCCTTGCAATTTTTGGTTCAACGCACGGATTTTAGAAAAAACGTGAAAATAGAACTGATAAGCGCAGACAAAGAATCTTTGAAATACGACTTTGAAGATTCCCCAGAGGTAATTCAAAGCGGGCTTTACCGCCATATTTACAGCGATGAATACGATACTCCGGGTGGCGAACCTTATGCCGCCATGATTGCCAACTATGAATTTGAAAACTCTGGAGACGATATTGACCTTTTGAAAAACATCTCTTCTGTTTCTGCTGCGGCACATTGCTTATTCATATCTTCTGTTGGCTCAAAATTCTTTGGAAAATCCGATATTGGCGATTTGCCAAAAATTGATGATTTGGAAAACTATATGGAAAGAGCGGAATTCACAAAGTGGAGAGGCTTTCGCAAAACAGACGATGCCCGCTACATAGGGTTGGTGCTGCCCAGATTTTTGCTGAGAAATCCTTATGGGGAAAACAAAAATTCCAGAGGTTTTAACTATACGGAATCTGTTTTGGGCGAGGAACACGAAAAATATTTGTGGGGAAACGCCGCCTTTGCCTTTGCGGTGAATATGGTGCGTTCTTTTATGGAAAACGGCTGGTGCGTTCAAATAAGGGGACCGGAGAGCGGCGGCAAAGTTGAGGATTTGCCCATACACTTCTTCAATTCTGGCAAAGGGGCACAAACAAAAATCCCAACAGAAATTTTAATTCCCGAAACTCGCGAATTTGAATTTGCAAAACAGGGTTTTATACCGTTAAGTTTTTACAAAAACCGCAGCTATGCCTGCTTTTTCTCAGCAAACTCCGCCCAAAAACCCGAAGAATACGATGACGCACAAGCCACCGCAAACTCCAGGGTAAACTCTCGCCTGCCATATATATTCCTAACTGCAAGGCTTGCTCATTACCTCAAAGTTTTGCAAAGGGAAAACATAGGAGCAAGCAAAAGCGCAGGTGTTTTGGAAGCAGAGCTTAACAATTGGATTAAGGAACTTGTAACAGAAATGGCAAACCCAGGTCCTGAACTTGCCGCCACTCATCCTTTGAGTTTTGGGCAGGTAACTGTTGCAGAAAATCCAGACAACCCCGGATTTTTCAAAGTGACTCTTTCTGTTATCCCGCATTTCCAAGTTGAGGGCGTGAATGTGAATTTATCGCTTGTATCTAAAATGCCAGCGGCAAAACAGTAGAGAGATATGAAAGAAAATCTCCCTCTTTGGAAATTAGCTCTGAACGCCTCGCCGGATTCTTTTGGCATTATGCCACTTGGCATCAGTAGTTTTTCTGATAGCAGCAGCTTGGAAGATATAATGCCTCCAGATTGGGAGAAATATAATTATACCATTGGAAATTTCGATTCTGTTCTTTTGTCGGCTTATGCCAATTTAAAGTTGTTATTCCCTGGTGTTTATGTGAATGTGAATAATGGCAAGCGCGTAAATAGCTGGTGCGGTTTGCGTTCCCCTGCATGTGAAATTGGTGCAGTTCAAAGCGCTCACAAAACAGGCAAGGCATTGGATTTGCACCACGCCTCTAAACTAAATGAACTGAGAAATTTTTGCGAAAGCACCGAGGGGCTTAAACTTGGGATTAAAAGAATTGAACACAGGGATAACACAGAAACCTGGGTTCATATAGATGTTATGCCGCCTAATGCGAGTAAATGGAAAGACAAAACCAAGCCTTATGTTTTTGTACCTTAACTTTAACAATTAACCCTGAACAGAGGAGAAAAAATGAAAAATAAGACAGTATCAAAATATTATAACACACTTATTTCGCAAATAGGTGTTTTGTTGCAACAAGGGCGCAAACAAGCCGCTTATGCTGTAAACAATATTTTAGTACAAACTTATTGGCAAATTGGAAAATATATCGTTGAATATGAACAAGGAGGTTCTAAAAAATCAGAATACGGCTCAAAATTACTGGATCGTTTATCAAAAGATTTAACGCTTGCTTACGGCAAAGGGTTTAGCCGTTCCAATTTGATGTACATTAGAAAACTATACCTTTCCTATCAAATTGGTGAAACAGTGTCTCACCAATTTAAGAAACCAATATTATCCACAAAATTGAGCTGGAGCCATTATTTTGAAATTTTAAAAGCCGACAATGAATTGGAAATTGGTTTTTATACTTGTCAATGCGAAAAAGAAAACTGGAGTGTACGGGAATTAAAACGACAAATGAAAAGTATGCTTTTTCATCGTTTGGCATTGAGCAAGAATAAGGCTGGAGTATTAGCAATTGCCAAAAAAGGTACGGAACTTCAAAAACCAGAAGATATTATAAAAGAACATTTTGTATTTGAATTTTTAGGAATTTCGCAACAAGAACGGTATTTAGAGGGAGAATTAGAAGAACGGCTAGTTAAAAATTTGGAGGCATTTCTTCTTGAACTTGGCAAAGGTTTTGCTTTTGTTAAGCGGCAATATCGCGTTCCAGTAAGCAATCGTAATTTTTCAGTAGATTTAGTATTTTATAACATCTTGTTAAAATGTTATGTGCTGGTCGATTTGAAGCGTGGCGAAGTTGAACACAGTGATATTGGACAAATGAATTTTTATCTTAACTATTTTCGTAAAGAAATAAATGTTGAAACTGACAATGAGCCAATAGGCATAGTATTGGGAGCATATAAAGATAAAATTATTGTTGAATATGCAATAGATAATATTACTAATAAGTTATTTGTAAGTAAATATCAACTTTATTTACCTAATAAGGAAGAATTAGAAAAGGAATTAACTCATTTGATAGGAAGTGGGTAAATTTTGGGTTTTATCCCAAAAAATTTCTATATTTACCCTAACTATGGCATTAGGCGAAAAAATAGGATTTAGCAAATTTACAGAGCCTCAAAAGGAAAGTGTCGCCATGTTCGCTAAATTTCGCCCTTTATTCTAAAAAAAATTCTATCTTCCCCTTATGCTCCTCGGAAACTACAACGACTGCACCGTGCTAGAAGAATTGCCGCAAGGGTTTTACGTTGAAACCCAAGAAGGCAAAGATAGAGTGCTTTTGCCAAAAACAAAAGCGCCTAAAAATTTGAATATTGGTGATAACATAAATCTTTTCATTTATTTGGATAATGAGGCGAGACCTGTGGCTACAACGCAAAAAGCTAAGGCTTGCGCGGGCGAGTTTGCGGTGTTGCGTGTTAAAGATGTAAATGATGTGGGGGCGTTTTTAGATTGGGGATTAGATAAAGATTTGATTTTGCCTTTCAACAATCAGTTGGGAGAATTGGAAGTGAACGATACCTGCGTTGTGCGGGTTTTTATAGACGAAAAAAGCGGGCGCATAAGTTCCACAGAAAAATTGCGTAGGTATTTTGATAGGGATATTTCGGAACTGAAAGAGGGAATGGAAGTTTCGCTAATCGCTTATGATTTTCAAGAGGAACGCCATATTGATTTTCTCATAAACAAACGCTGGACAGGCAGGCTTTATTGCAATCCGGTTTCCACGGGTTTGCATATAGGCGATTTTTGCACAGGCTACATTCACAGCCTTAGGGAAGAAGATTCCTTGATTGCCCTTAGCCTTTCACCTATAGGTTTTGATGCACTTGTGGATAAACACAGAGAAGCTCTACTCAAAGCTCTAAAAGACAATAAGGGTTTTTTGCCATTTTCCGATGATTCATCTCCAGAGGAAATTCGCAAGAATTTTGGTATGAGCAAAAAAGGGTTTAAAAAACTTGCCGGCAAGCTTTGGAAGCAGGGTGTGGTGGAGTTAAGCCCCAAAGGGATTAAGCTGGTTAAAGGCTAAAATAGATAGGCGTGGATGAGAATGCGAAAATCTACACCTAAGCCAAATTCTGTTTCGCTATCCCACTTGTTGCTACTCTGATTTTCATAAGAGTTGTGATTTATTCTCAAACCCGGAAATAATTCAAAAGAAAGATCCCATTTAAAAGACGTAGGAGGAAACCAAGATATGCCCAAAGCAACATTTGGTGCTATCACAAGGTTTCTTGTTCTGTTCCTATCACTTCTGTCACCTCCAGTCCAATAACCAAAGCCAACGTTTGGTCCCCAGTGTATTGGAAATTGACCTGCCGAAGAGGCGTCTGCTTTAATAATATTTGGTTGTAAAAAATAATAACCCGCATCTAAACCAATGCTTGCCCAACCTCTGCTAGAAAATCCCAGTCCTCCACCGAGATAAACATCCCAAACGGTAGTTTTGTCGTTAAAATGCTTTAAGTCAAAACCCCAGCCGTAATTACTAAGCCAAAGACCAAGCCCATTATCACTCTTTTCTGCAAAAGAAACCCCTACAAATAAAACGAGAATTAGAAATAACTTTTTCATGTGCTTAAATATAGTAAAAATCCTTTACTTCTCTCATCAACTCTCTGTAATCTTCCACAGCTTTTAGATGCGGAAATTCTATTTTCACGGAATCTGGAGCGCAAAAAAGACAGGCTTTGTTTGCTGCTTGGAGCATTGAAATATCGTTGTAAGAATCGCCAGCGGCAAATACGCGGAAGTTCAGAGATTTAAAGGCTTCCACAGCGCATTGCTTTTGATTTTGCTGGCGCAATTTGTAGCCTATTATTTTGTTATCCTTAATTTGCAAATTATGGCAGAACAAAGTGGGGTAGCCTAGTTTTTTCATTATGGGTTTTGCAAATTCTGCAAAGGTATCTGATAAAATTACAACTTGGCAAAACTCTCTCAACTCATCTAAAAATTCCTTTGCACCTTCCAAAAGAGGCAAGCTCTCAATTACGTTTTGAATATCAGAGAGTTTTATGTTGTGTTCACCTAAAATTTTAAGTCTGTGCTGCATAAGCTCGTCGTAGTTGGCAATGTCGCGTGTGGTTAGGCGAAGAGTGTCTATTTTTGTTTGCTCCGCAACAGATATCCAAATTTCTGGAGAAAGAACGCCCTCTAAATCCAAGGCTACAATGCAATTAGACAAATTTTACCTCTTTATCCTTCCGGTGCAAGTTCTTCTTCTACGGGTGCAATTTCAAAAGCATGGCAGGCAGCGTTGCAGGCTCCGTTAAAACGTTTCCACAAAATTTTTGCCAAGTGCATTGAAACATTCCCAGAGTCTCTCCAGGCAGCTCTGAGCGAAGATGTTTCAGAAACAACTTCGGCACGGGTAAGTGCTTGGTTTTTAGCTTTTGCCAAAAGGTCTTCTGCTTGCTTGCACAAATCCTCTTTTTTCTGAGCATTTATTTTGTCTAAATTGCTTCTGATTTCTTTTTGGTCGTTGTAAATGGAAAAGAATTTTTGAATAAGTTCGGAAAATTTAACAGAAATTTCTGCCTCTGCCACTCCGCAGCGTCCTGCTTTTTCCCACTCCATTTGCAAGCTGCGAACTGTTTGCAAGGTTTTAAACTTAAAGTTTTCCTGTTCCAGAATTTCTTTCAACTGTTCCATCAATCCGTGCTTTATTTCCCAGTTTTTATCCAGCTCCTTTGCTATTTCTGGCTTGCTTTTAGAAGCGGTTTCCCATATACGGTCAGATACTGCATAAAATCTTTCGTTCAGTTCTTTGGAATATCCGTTGTTTTCAAGTGCTTTCCATTCGTTTTCTATTGCCTTCCAAGCTGCTAAAGACTCTGCGTTAGAAGCATCAAAATTAAGAGCCTCAATTTTGGCGCATATATCTTCTCTGGTTTTTCTGGAGCTATCAAAATGGACATTTCTTTTTTCAAAGAAAGAATCACTTGCAGCTTTGAATCTTTGCAGTAATTTTTCGTATTGCTCAGAGGGCACCGAGCCTGCGTTTTTCCAGTCTGCGCTCAATTTTGTGAATGCTTTTGGCGTGTTTCTCCAATCGGTTGATTTTGCAAGAGTTTCTGCTTCTTCGCAGAGTTTTTCTCTTGCGGCAATTCTTTCGCCTATTTGCTCGTCAATGCGTTTTTTGTAGGCTTCTTGTTTTTTGAAAAAGGAATTTATCGCATTTTGGTAGCGTTCCCATATAGTATGGTTTTGGGTTTTTGGAACAAAGCCAGTGTTTTTCCATTTTGCTTGCAATTCCTGAATTTTTTTGAGCTGTTCTACCCATTCTCCTGCTGCTCCCGCAAGCTCTTCTATTTGGGCACATATATCTTCTTTTATTTTCAAATTCTCTTCTTGTCCCTTTTCTTGCTCTTTTAGCAAAGGCAAAACCGAATCCATAACTTTGTCTAACCCTGTTTTAAAGCGGGGCCACAGTTCTTGGATTTTTGTTGCGGGCATATAACCAGCTGCTTTCCATTGCTCAAGCATTGCAAAAGCTTTGGTTCTGTTTTCCAAAACAACGGGCATACTTGCAAGTTCTTCAATCTCTTTTATCAACTGCTCTCTTATTTGCTCGGCGTGCCAAGAAGCCCATTCTTGCAAATTCTGAAAGCGGCTTGTTGCGGTTCTGAATTCTTTGTAAATATTCTTGAACTGAGCTTTCTTTTCGCCCACAATTTCTTTCCATTCGTAAAAAGCCTGCCTCACGCTTTGGGAAATTTCGTTAAAATCTCCGTTTTCGTCTAAAGCGTTTATTTTATCTATTATGGTTTGCAAGAGCGGCAGTTTTGCGTTGTATTCCTCTTCGCTCAACTTGTCTTCTTTAATGTCTTCGGCTTTTTCTTCTGTGCTTTCTATAGCTAGGTCTTGTGGCTGAGTTTCTTCTTGTGCTTGCTCTTTTGCTTGCTCATGTATCTGTGCTTGTTTTTTAATTTCTTCTGCTTCTCTTAATTTTTCTTCTTTCAGGGCTTCTTCTTCTTCAATGCGGGCTTTTTCTGCCATAATGCTTTCGTTGTGTTTTTTGAATATGGAATTCAACTCTTCGTTTTGCGGTGAGCCTAGTGTAGAGGCTTCTTTGCTCAGATTTTGCGCCTCTTGGTAAAGGCGTTGCATTTCGGCATCCACGGCAAAAGGGTTTTTATTTTCCAAGAGCCTTGCCGCATGAGACAGCAATGCCTTTTGTTTTTGCAAGAGCAAATCTGCCTGCTCCTTTGCCGGGTCTGCTTTTGCAGCTTGCATTCGTGAGAGCATTTCTTTTGCTTTTATTCGCACGGCATTGCAAACGGCATCGTTTTTAATTTCTTCAATCAAATTTTCCCTTTCAACTTTGGCAAGGGCGGCAAGGGCAACGGCTTCTTGGGCATCGCTTTTTGCAACCTGGGCAAGCAGCCCTTGTTTTGCGCAGTCGCCTATCAATCCCAAGCGTATTTCGGCTGATTTTGCCACTAGCAAAAGTTCTTCTTTGTCTTTTGCTTGCAATTCGTCTAATACTTTGCGAATTTGCAGGCTCGGTATGCCAACATGATTTTTTACGGTTTTAAAAAAGGCTTTTCTCAAGGATTCTTTTATTGTGCCTTTCACAGAAGCATCCTGCTCTGTTTCCAATAATTTATTTAAATGTTCTTGTGAAGATATTTTTTGAATTGCTAATTTTCTTATATTTGCGTCCACATCATTCTTAGCTATATCTAAAAGAGCATCTAAATCCGTAGAACTCAAACTTTGAACAGCCTGCCTGCGAATAGTTAAATCTGAACTTTGCCATTTTGGCTTAAATACGTCTAACAAACTCATAATTACCTCTTGTTTATAAAGTATATTTGGAAAATAATGTAGAAAATCTTTAGCTTTAGCATTTGCGTATAACGCCCGCTAAAATTCCCGCAATGGAAAAGCTTTCGCCTTCGCGGAGGATTATCGGCGAATATTTTGGGTTGGAAGCCCTAAGCTCAATCTTGCTTTCTGAGGGGTAGTAATGCTTGAGCGTGGCGTCTCCATCTATTATGGCGGCTATTATCTGCCCGCGTTCCGCGTTTTTTTGCATACGGATAATTGCGAGGTCTCCGCTTAAAATGCCGTCTCCAGCCATGGAATCCCCTTGCACTCTAAGGGCAAATATCTGGCTGCTTCGGGGAAGCAAGGCTTTATCTATGGCTAAGGTGTCTTCTACGTTTTCTTCTGCCAAAATGGGCATGCCTGCGGCTATTCGCCCAATAAGAGGCACATGAGCAGTAGTGGCAATGGAAGGGGCGCTTTGCAAAAGTTCTATGCTGCGAGCCTGGCGGGAGAATTTTTTTATCAAACCCTTTTTTTCAAGGGAAATCAGGGCATCTCTAACCCCATTTGTGCTTTTTATGTCAAATTCTTCAGCAATTTCGCGAATTGTGGGGGGGAATTTATTCAATAAAATAAACTCTTTTATGTAACTATATATAGCCTGCTGGCGAACTGTGATTTTTTTCATAAGGAAAATATACAAAAAATACTGAACAAAAGAGCAGGATTTTGCTACAATTATATGCCAAAAAAACTTTTTTGCAATTTTAGGAGTTTTTTTGCCTTTTTTTCCGTCTAATATATAAATGAAAGAAAATTTAAATTTTAAGAAAATGCTGCAAATAGCCGCTGCCTCAGATTTGCCCGTTTTGCTAACAGGCGAATCTGGCACGGGCAAGGAGCTTGCGGCAAGGGAGTTGCACGCTCTTAGCAAGAGAAATAGCAGGGCTTTTGTTGCGGTTAATTGCGGGGCAATTTCGGCAGGAATTGCAGAATCCCTTTTTTGCGGGCATATTAAAGGCGCTTTTACCGGTGCAAACAGCGATAGAGCGGGTTTTGTGAGAGCGGCAAGCGGCGGAACTCTTTTTTTAGACGAGGTGGCGGAACTCTCCCCGGACATTCAAAAAACTCTTTTGCGCACATTGCAAGAAAAAATGGTTATGCCGGTAGGCAGCCAAAAAGAGCTAAAGGTGGATTTTAGGCTAATATGCGCAACCCACAGAAATTTGCCATCTCTTTTGGAAAGAGGTCTTTTTAGGCAAGATTTATATTTCAGGTTAGCTTCCCTAACCATAAACATACCCCCTTTAAGGGAGCGAAGCGACCTGCGAAGCATAGCAGAGGCTCTTTGGATGGGCGATGAACCTCTGAGCGAGTATAATTTCAAAATTTTGCAAGGCTATTCGTGGCCCGGCAACATAAGACAGCTAAAAAACGTCTTGGAACGCTACGCCCTTTTCAAAAACCACGGCTACTCCCTAGAATTTCTGCTAAAATCCGAATCAGAACAATGCCATTTTAACCTAAAAGACGTTCCACCCCCTCAATACAAACCAAATTCATGCGAAATCAGCAAAGAAATAGAGCGTTGCGAAGGAAACAAGGCTAGGGCAGCAAAAAAACTCGGAAT
>Ga0182472_107472_pt1 | contig 9749 bp, 8 predicted proteins | sample TergutNc150P3_FD_120804 | JGI IMG/M metagenome (GOLD analysis project Ga0182472, IMG submission 120804)
TTAACATCAAAGGGATATATATTTTTGTTACAATGGGTATTTTTTTTGTGACATAAGGCAGATTGCGTTATCCGCAACGCCACTCAAATCCTCGGGGATAAGGTCTAGACATATATGAACGTAAATATAGAAAATTCCATCGTTGCCCAAACCGTTTACCAAACAACAATAATGTTTACTATATTTTCCTCATGGAGCTTACACCTTTAGATATTCGCAATCAAAAATTCAGCGCAAAAAAGCTGGGCGGCATAGATTCTGACGAAGTTCAGGCTTTTTTAAATCAGATTGCAAGTTCTTTTGAACAAATTTTAGTCGAAAGAGCAGACTTGCTTAAAACCATAAACAACGATAAGAAAACCGTTGAGGATTACCGCAGGATAGAAAAAACTCTCAACGATGCTGTGCTCACAATGCAGAAGGTTTTAGAAGACACAAAAGCAAGGGCAAATAAAGAAGCCGATTTAATAATTGCAGAGGCAAAAGCAAAAGCCGAAAAAGAAGTTGACGCCGTAAGGAGCCGAGCGAGTGACCTGCGCTTTGAGATTGACCGCTTGAAACAGATGAAAACCGGTTATTTTTCAAAACTTCGCAATTTGATGAGAACGCAAGCAGAGCTATTGGACAGCTTGGAGAATGAAGAAAAATAAAACTTTGTTTTTTGCTCTGGTAGCCAGCATAGCTTTATTCTCTTGCGCTTCAAACCAAGCGACAAAAAAAGAATCCCCACCGCTGTCAATTTTGATTGAAGGCGCAGAAAAACCCGATGAAAGTAATTTTGGACCTGTGGAATTAGCAGGCGAAAGCAACGAACAAGATGCTTCCTGGGGGCTTGGCTCAGATTCCGTAGAAACAAAAATAGGCAAGGGGCGGATAAACGAGTATGTCTCTATCCCTTTGGGCTTAAAATGGAGCGTTAAAGATACCCTCTGGCATAATTGGGAAAGCATCGCCGAAATAAATTCCGATGCGGATTTAGTGCTTGTTAATGCAAGCGAAGAGCTGGGATTTTTCATTTACGGTGCCATGATAGACATGAATTTTTTGAACGCGGAAGATGTGTTCAACGCAATGCTGATGCGTCACGGCATTTCCAGCACGGGAAATATCAGCATTAAGAAGAGCAACAGCGGTGGAGATGCAATTTGGAATTTTGATATTGTGTTTGTGGCAAATGGCTTTGATTTTAACTACAAAGGGAAATTCTTTTTTGGTAACGGACGTGCGGTTATGGCAATCTCCTGGACTCAGGGAATTTTATACAACAAATATAAGAACGAGATGGAACGTGCGGTAAATGGGCTTAAACTGGAAAAATCCTACGATAAAAAAACAAAACCTAAATTCAGTGCGAGAATTGTGAATTTAATAGGGCTTTTGCGGTTGATGGAAGAAAAACCCATAGAAGCGCTTAGCTATTTTGAGCGAGCCAATTCAATGGACATGAGCGATACCATTTATTTGATTAACTGCGGTTTTGTTTACCAGTTGAGGCATTTATACGGACCCGGAATTTCACATTTTGAATCACAAATGAATCTGGTTAAGCAAAGTGGAAAATTGCTGCATATTTTAAGCGCACTGCATAAATCGCTCTCCAATTACAAAAAAACAAAGGAATATGCAGAACTCGCTTTGGAAAAAATGCCCCTTGATGAGGAAGCGAATGTAAATCTGAGCGATGCTCTATGGGGGCTTGGGCAAAGAGCGGCATCTCTGGAAGTTGCGCAAACGCTTTACGAAAAACAACCTACGGAACGGCTCGCAATCTATTACGCCAGAACTCTCATGGGGCTAAACCGCTACAACGAGGCAGCGGATTTATTATTGGATGCAAAAAAACAATTTAGCATAAGCTCAAAACTGGCTTTGAACTGCGTGGAAGCCCTGCTGTTTTTAAATCGCTATGAAGAAGCACTTTCCGTTAGCGAAGAAGCATTGACAAAAGACAAAAGAAATATGGATTTGCTCTTGGCAAAAGGGAAGAGCCTTTTCTATTTGCGGAATTACAAGGGTGCGGAACAAGCCCTGAATCAAGCACTTGCGATAAACAGCGAAAGCGAAGATGCAAAGAGCTATCTCTCCGCCTCAAAAGCGTTTTTGGGCAAAGCGGATATGAAAGCGATTCAAAAGGCGATAGAACCTGCGGAGGCAAAGCCTGCAAACATCAAGAAATTAGTTTTGGATTCCCTGAGCACGGAAGAGGATTATCCGATTGCAGCTCATTATTTGCAGGAAGTTGTGAAAATAACGCCAAACCAACCTTGGGTTAGCACGGAGCAGAGATTATTGCAGGTATTAAATGCGAGTGGAGCTCAATTGTTCAGCGAGATAACAACGGACTTTTTGCCGGGCTTGGACAGAGTTTACATAAATGCCTTAGACGTTTATGATTCATCTTTTAAATTAAAATATTCTTGGAACCCCAAAAACGGCTACATCACTTATGCAACTGCAAGTGCGCACTCAAACGAAAAACAAACTGTGCATTTGCCTTTGCAGCTTTCCGTTGGCGATTTTATTTACTACATGGCAAGCCGCACAGCTATAAAGACAGACGGTTCCATTCCTTACACACATTACAAATTCAGCCGCGAATATCCCGTTGGGAGAAGCGTATTTAAAGTTTATGCAGATACAGCGAAAATCATATATGATGAATATGGCGAAGCCGTGCGTACAGGGCTTCCAAACGGGATAGAGTGGGCGCTCAACAATCCGGTTATCATACATAAGGAACCCTATATGCCAACCTATAAAGATTTTGGGAGCGGAGTGGTTATAGCCGCAAAATTTTATTGGAACGAAGAGGGGGATAGATATAACAATTTAATTCGCCATCAGTATAAAAATTCCGTTCCTGTGCGGGAGCAGGCTTTTGAAGCGGCTGGCACAAAAAAGAAACTGGATGCCATTTACGCTCTTTCCGATTGGGTGCGTAAAAACATAAAATATACTCCCAGAGGTTTTGGCGGGCATTCGTTAATTCCAAAACCTGCCCTTGCAACTCTTCAGGAAAAACAGGGCGATTGCAAAGACCAAAGTTTGCTGCTCCAAGAAATGCTCTCAACCATAGGGGTAAAAAGCCATTTGGCATTGATAAATTTGGATGAAATTGGGAGCGAAGCCATTTCTTCAATTCAGCAATTCAACCATGAAATTTTGTATGTGCCCGCAACAAAAGATAATCCAGAACTTTGGATAGACCCAAGCGACAAGGTCAGCAATCGCCGCCCTGTTCCTCTTAATTTGGAAGGCAGAGTTGCGCTTGTTATAAATGGTGATTCCAGTTATTCAACCGTAACGCCTGTTTTGGAAATAAATCAGGAACACGAGGCTTTTTTATTTCACCGCTTGCGCATAGACGAAAACGGCATTGGGCATTTCAGGGATAGCCTTGTTTTTACGGGGAAATTTGCGAGCGCAATAAGGAATGAGCTTTTGCAGAGAGATTCAAAGGAGCAGAGCGATTATTTTGCAAAATGGATTTCGCAGAGTTTGGAAGATGCGGAGCTTGTATTTTTCAAGCCGCAGAATGTGGGGGATTTTTCTAAGCCTTTGGAGTTGCTAATAGTGTATAATTCGCCGCAATTCAGCCCTTACCCTGCTCTTTGGGAGCGTTCTTTGATGAGGCTCCCCGCAGTGAAGGAACGCCGCCACCCTATTCGCATACCGCATGAAACAAAGTTCAATTATTCGCTTTCCGTAGGCTCGGCAAAAGGCACAGTTTCTTTGGACGTGGAGAAAGAACGGCCAAAGAATACTTTTGTAGAAATGAAAGTTTTAAATAACGGCAAATGTTCGTCAAATGTCTGCGATTTGAGATTGGAGTGGCGAACGGATGCAATTTTTGCAGAGCCGAGCGAATACGAAAGCATAAAGCAGGAATGGGATGCTACGATTAAAATGGCAAGTCCAAAAATATTGCTGAAATAAACTCAGTTCTTTATGCAGCGCACGGCGAGCATAGAACTTTTTGGTGAAAGTTTGGATACCATATCGTTACTATTTACCCAACCTATATCTCTGTAGTAAGCTCTTTTGAGGTCATTTTTAAATTCTGATTCTGTACTACTCCACCAGTAACCTAGCTCAATATTACCCAAATTATGAAATCCATCTTCATAGTTTCCACTAGGCATAGCTGAAAAACCATAAATATCATCGCCGTTGTCGGTTTCATCACTCCAACCCCTCTTCGCTTTCAATTTTACTCCCACATTTGTCCCGACATATTCCACCAATGTTTGCCATTCCGCATCACTGGGCAAATGCCAACCACTGGGGCATATTCCTTTAACTTTTGTACTGATAATATAGCTGCTGTCGTTGTATTTTCCATCCAAACCCATAGCCGTTGCCCAATCGTATAATCTGCCGTAGGTTTCACAATTATCGGGTTCACGTTCATAACATATACTGTTTCCGTCAGGAAAATTTAAATTCTTTGCAATCCAAGTCTGGTTGCCTATTATCACAGTTTGATATACTTGATTATTGCGGGAATCTATAAGATCAGCTCCGTATATTGGAGTGCGTTCCATCTCATCAATTCTGGGATAATCTGCACAGGAAAATATGAACGCCGTTGCGAGAATTAACACAGGAGATAAAATCTTCAACATAAATCCTCAAAAGAAAATGTGAATTGTTAAACCAGATACCAGCAAAATTCCTCCTGTTATATACGAAATATTTCTGATGCTTTTTGCATTTTGCGCATTGTCGTACGCTGCCTGTTGTTCCATGCGTCTTAAATTTTTATCCTGATATTGGTTGTAAAAATCATTTCCTTTAAAATTCTGGTATATTCCAAAACTGACAGCCGCTACGCTTAAAGCATCAAGTCCAATGGCAACCCAGAATAATGTTCCAGATTTTTTCTCGGCTGGTATATTTGTGGGAATGGAATATTCCGTACTTTCTTTCGTTTCAACTATTATATCTTTTTTCGTTATGTTTGAAAATAAGTCCTGAGCTTTTTCTTGTATTATTTCAAGCAAGCCTTTAAAATCAGGAGATACCTTGACAAGTTCTCCGATTAAAATTCCGCTTTTGGTTTCGTATAGTTTAATTTTTAGAGTGAATAAATTTCTCAGCTTGCTCAAAGAACTGGATGCTGTATAATCGCTTTTTATAGCCCTGCCTATCTCAACCGCGCCACTTTGGAGAAGGCGTTCCAATTCGTCTTCGTCTTCTGGTATAAGCCGCAGAATGCTGTCTCTTGTGAGAATAGAATAAGCATTTTGCGGTAACGCTAACCTCGCTTGCTTGCGAAGTTCATCCGTCAAAAACTGTGTTTCTTCAATTGTCATTTCAATATCATCATCAGAAATAACTATTTCCAGAACAGCGACTGTAGCGGCATTTGCAGCTACAACAAAAAAGAAAAAAAATATTTTTATCGCGTTAAGCATCTCAGTTCCAAAAATTAACGATATTAATATAGAAAAATCTAATTTCCCCTCAGTGCAACAACGGGATAAAATCTATGTAAAGTTGAACAAGCCTTACGGCTATGAATGCAGCCACGCACCCACAAGCCACGAGTCCGTATTTTCCTTATTTCCAAGAGAATTTATAAAAGGCGGTTTGCAATGCGCGGGCAGGCTTGATGCTGACACCACAGGTTTGCTCCTGCTCTCAAATGATGGTGAATTTATACATAAAATTGAGCATCCAAAAAAAGGTTTTGCAAAAACCTATATAGCTGGACTTGCAGACCCTTTAACCGAAGAAATGCAAAAAAAACTTTTGGCAGGGGTTCAGCTTCGCGGTGAAAAACGACTTTACACAGCGTTGGAATTAAAATTTTTATCGGAGAATACGGCGGAGATAACCATAAAAGGCGGGGTTTATCATCAAGTTAAGAGGATGTTTGCGGCAGTTGGGAATAAGGTTGTCGCTTTGCACAGGAGCAAAATAGGCGATTATGGATTAGATGAATTGAAAGAAGGGGAGTGGGTAATAATACCCTCCCCGTTGCAACGGTTGCGCCTGTTGGCGGTGACGGCGATTAAGAGCTAGTTGTTACTAATTTGGGTTGTAGCTAGGAAATGTAATCTCTGTTTTCAAATTCAAGGCTACTGAAATCTGCCATTCTATCTATCCGCAGGTTCGTTGGAGGGGTTGCGGTGTTGAGGTTAGTCTTAGGCTCGCTTTCTTTGAATTTGTTATTTATATACTTCTTGATTATATCGTCTAGCCACTCATCCGTGTATTCTTTATTCTCTTCCTTTTTCTTTTGCATTTGCATCTCTTTTATTTTATCTACCATAGTTGTAAATTCCACGAATAAGGCTGGACGGTTTTCTTTGACACGAATTCCATCTATAATATTTTTGAACCGCCAGTGCCATATTCTGGAATAAACACCTGCTATCTGTTCAAATATCTCTATGTCAAAAACATCGTTGTTTATTCCAACAGAAAACTCTTCCATTAGATACAAATATCCTCTTATTTTCTTAAAAGTTTTATAGTCTTTTTCAGCTTTCTCATAGTCAATTATGGTCTCTTCTGTATATTTCTTGTCTATCTCGTCCAAGAACTTATCGCATTTGTCGCTTATGCTGCGATAGAATTCTATGGTTCTCTGCTTTTTCTCGCTACGGGCTTTGCGCCAAGAAGTTATTACATTGAAAAGAAATGTCGCAGCACCACCGACTACGCCGAGAGCGGTAGCAATGTTGGCGATGTTGGTAATGGTTCCAGTTGTCATTCTCCATTCTCCATTGTTTAATGTTAATCTAGTAAATCCTTTAATTGTTCTTCACTCAACGGACTTATAATCCGTGGCTGTGATGATGTGAAATGAAATTGCTATGCGTAGCGAAATGGGACTAATCTTTCACGCAACGAATACTGAACACGCTAGTCTTCCAGTCCGTGTCCGGGTAGGCGGAGCCGTTCGTCCGGATGTAGTCCTCGTAGTAGCCGGAGTGATAGGTTCCATCATCGCCGTAGCCGCCGCTGACATAGCGTTCGACCGTGGTGTTGTAGCCGTTCATGCGGTAGTAGAAATCTTTACCGCTTCTGTCCTGGCTATAGTACCCGTTGCTCCACCAGAGGCCGCTGGAGCCGCCACTGTAGTAATCATAAGTGGTCTCATAATTGACATAGCTGTCGCCAGCGGTATAACCGCTACCGCCCGGCAGAGCCGCAAAGCCGAACTTGTCCTCGCCGCTGCCATCGCCGCCTTCGCCATTGCCCCAGCCGCTCGCAGCCTTTAAATATCTGCCAGCAGTTTCACTCTCGTAATATTCCTCATGAAAAGGATCAGGCTCAGGAACGTAAGGAGTGCCATCAACATAGTGCAGCAGTTTGTTCCAATCCAACACATTGGGAATATGCCAGCCAGAGGGGCAAAGGCCTTGATACTTATCAATACGAGGATGATCATAATCACAATGTCCAGACGACACATTGCACGCAGAGCCAAGAGCCATTGCGGTAGCCCAGTCGTATAACTTGCCGTATTTGTCACAGTTGGCTTTTACTTCTTCATAACATCTGCTATAGTTGACGGTTATAGTAAAACTTCCGTTGACGCTTTCGTTGACGGCAACAGCCAAATTCTCCGCCATCCAGGTCTGGGTGCCTATGACAACGGTCTTGTAGGATTTGCCATCTTTGTCTCTCACAGAACCATAAGTTTTCAAAGTGCCATTGGAACAGTATTGAGTATTCGTGTTATTCGCCGCCGTGCAAGGACCAGTCGGTGCATTAGACGAAGACGAGCCGCCAAGATTGCCGCCCGCGCTGGAACTGACAGTAGTACCATCGCAAGAGTTCACAACATTGCCCCACTTTGCACAATTAGCCTGGTCATCTGCCGTAGCCATAGGAAAACAACCGCCGCCATACTGGGTTATGGGACCATAATCGCAATAGCCAATAATGGCTGCGTTATTGCTAGAGCTGCTCCCACCGCCAGACGAGTCACTGCTGTCGACATCAGAATTGCCATTGGGCGGCGGTAGCGGCGGCAATTCTGTATCGGAAGAGCAGGAAAAGGTGAGTGCAGTGGCAAGCACAAGGCTTGCCGTGAGTGCGAGTTTATGATACTGTGTTTTCATTGTGCTATCTCCATTTTGATGTTGAAAATTGAAATCCTGTTGGGGCGTTGCATGCAACGCCCCTACCCCCACGGTTGCGCGTGAAAAACTGATAATGCGCGTCATTGCGCATGATTCTTAAATCAATGAGATATATATTTTTTTGACAAAGGGGTGATAATGTTGTGTTACGGGCTAATTGCGCTATCCGCAACGCCACTTAAATCCTGGGGGATAGAGTTCGGACATGAACATAAATATACATATTTTTTTACACTTTGGCAAGGATATTTTCTACATTCATGACGATGACAAAAAAACTCGCAAAGTTAGTTTTCGTAATGCTTATTCCTGTATTTGCGTTCGGCATTGATGCCCAAAATGATGGGATAATATATCCAACTGATAATTCTCAATATGATTACTGGCTGTCCAAATTGACCATAGAAGAAAAAATAGGTCAGTTGCTAATGATTCGTTTGCCCTGGAAAGCAAAAGAAGTAAATTCAAAGGTACGGGAATTGATGAAAGATGTTCCCGTGGGTGGAATAGCCTTGTTTCGCGACAACATGGAAACCACTGGGCAGATTCAAACGCTTACTAAAGATTTGCAGACCCTTGCCCGTTTGCCGCTGTTTATAGCCATAGACGAAGAAGGGGGGCGAGTATCGCGGGTGGGCAAATTCTTTGACAAAGCTACTCCACCGGCTTATGATATTGGAAAGAAAGGTGATACGGCAGAGGCATCTGCCACCGCCCGTATCATTGCCCAGCGACTTACCAAGTTGGGGATTAATATGAACTTTGCTCCAATAGCCGACATCTGGAGCAATCCGGATAATACGGTTATAGGAAACCGCGCTTTTGGCAAAAAACCAGATATTGTTGGTGAGATGGTAGAAGCCACAGTGCGGGGTTTTGCATCAGAAGGAGTGCTGTCTGTTACCAAGCACTTCCCCGGTCACGGAGATACCAAAGAAGACAGCCATAACCAACTGGCTATCTATCCTCACGGGCGCGAACGCTTCAACCAAATGGAAGCACTGCCTTTTATAAAGGCATCCAAAGCAGGTACGGATGGGATAATGGTAGGTCATATTGTCACACCTGCTTTTAAAGAATCCGATAGCCTCCCTGTCACTTTTTCTGCTTTCTGGTTGCAAAATATTCTGCGTGAGGAAGTGGGCTTCGATGGGCTAATCATCACCGACGGGTTGGATATGCGTGCTCTAACCGATAATTTCACCGATGCTCAAATCGTTCTAGGTACATTTCTTGCCGGAGCAGACATCATGCTTATGCCCATAAACCCTAGGATTGCATATCAGGCTCTCTTGGACGGCTATCGTTCCGGCTTGTTCGACGAGAACAGACTTAATCAATCCTTGCGACGTATATTACGAGCAAAGGAAAAATGGTTGGTTAGGCAGTAGGTTAATCCCCATCAGGCGGAAGCCACTTCTCAATCACAAATTCCACTCTCCTATTCTTTCTGCGATTCTCCTCGCTGGTATTCGGAACCAAAGGTTCGTAATATAGCTTGGAACCTATGCCGAGTATGCGCTTTTCGTCAATGCCTTTGGCAATAACATATTCTTTAGCCGCTTTGGCACGCTCGTATCCAATTATCCTATTTATCTCCTTATCCCCTTGGTCGCAGGTGTGCCCATTTATATAGAAACGCAGTTCAGG
>Ga0182472_107473_pt1 | contig 9714 bp, 3 predicted proteins | sample TergutNc150P3_FD_120804 | JGI IMG/M metagenome (GOLD analysis project Ga0182472, IMG submission 120804)
AACAAGGGCGTTGAGCGCGTCTCCAAATCCATAGGCGAGGTAGCCAAGGGCAGCAAGGACATAGCCCGTAACGCAGGCGAAGCAGCCAAGGGAGCCAACATGGTTAGCCAGAATATGGCGAGCATAGCCAAGGGCGCAAGTGATAGCGCTCAAGGTGCGCAACAAATCAACCAGAGTTCTAACGAGCTTGCTAAAATAGCAGGTGACTTGAAAAACGTTGTGAGTCAATTTAGGGTGTAGCGTTCCAATGATGCGATTTAACCCCCTCAGCGGTATTATAGCGTAATGTTTCTCTACGCGTCTCCGTACTGTTGAAGGGGGTTCCACAAAGAGGTATAAAGAATATGAAATTGCTCTATTCCATGACATTTAGAATAATCATGCTCTCCGTGACGGGAGTCTTGCTGACCGTGATTGCCTTCATCGTTTCCGTGATTCTTTCGCAAAGCAAAACAGAGCAGATAATTTTGCACAACAGAGTCCAAATAGATGGGCAAAACATAGCAAACATGAAACCCGTTGCATGGGGAATTTACAACTCCGTGCAGATATACGACAAAGTGCTACTGTCAAAACTCAACGATGGGCTGTCCAATATGCGGGAGAAATTCCGTTCAGGCGGCAATCTAAGCTCTGAGATGAATTATGACCCCAATAAGCCTTCTCCAATAGTTGATGCTGTTTCCAAGCTTAACGATGTTCACGCAACCATATTTCGCAAGCAAGGAGACGGCTCCATGATTCGCGTCTCCACCAGCATCATAAGAGACGGGAAAAGATTCGTGAACACTAAAATCTCCCCCCAAAATAACGATGGTACCCCGAATGCGGTTCTGCAAGCCGTTCTCAGCGGGAAGACCTACGTGGGACGCGCCAATGTAGGTGGCGAGTGGGTGAATGCCATATACGAGCCAATCATTGAAAGAGGCGAGGTCGTGGGAATGCTCTTTGTCGGTTCCTTGGCTGAAGATACAAAGAGGCTTATAGAGTCAATAAGAAAGTTGAAATACGGAGAGAGAGGAAGCGTTTTTGCCGTTGGCGGCAAAGGTACCCAGAAAGGGGTTTTGACAATATCCATAGACGGGCAGATGGATTACCAAAATGTCTGGGATTTGACGAACTCCAAGGGGGATTACTATTGGCGCAAAATAATAGAGACTGGCAGTTCCCTACCGGAAAACTCAACCGAATATCTAGAGATTGATTATAAGGATAACAACGGTGAGGAATATAAGCTGGCTGTCGTTGAAATGTATTATGCCCCTTGGGACTGGGTCATAGGCGTTTCCATTCCCAAGGCAGAAATAGGAAAAGCGAGCGAGGAAATGCAAGATTCGCTGGATGGAGCAATGGCATTGTTGAAAAAGCAGGTTTATCTCACAGGGATAATAATGTTTGTTTTTATACTTATTGTTTCTTTTGTTTTTTCAAAAAGCCTGACAAAGACGATTGATAATGCAATAGTTCTGTTTGACAAGATAGCCAAAGGCGATATGACGCATAGGCTTGAGACAACAAAAGACGATATAGGCGAAATGGCGCGTCATTTCAATAAACTGATGGATAAACTGCATGGGTTCATGAGAAAAGTGGTAAGCGATGCATCGGGCCTTAACGAGGCATCCGACAATCTTTTTGTTGTTAGCAAGAAGGTAGCGAACGCAGCGGAAGAGAGCATGTCCCAGAGTACAACTGTTGCTATTACTACCGGGCAGGTGTCAACAAACATAGATGCAATGGCAAGCGGCGCGGAAGAAGCCTCTGAGAGTGCCGACGAGGTAGCAAACGCGGTTGGTCAAGTTTCAACAAATATAAATTCTATGGCGAGTGCCGCCGAAAAAGCCTCTGCCAATGCCAGCGAGGTAGCGAGCGCAGCGGAGGAGATGTCCACGAATATGAACACTATAGCAGCAGCTATGGAGGAGATGAGTGCCAGCATAAGGCAGATATCCAACAATTCAGGCGATGCCCACAAAGTGGCAGGCGATGCCAGAGACAGAACCGGCGAAGCCACCGAAGTGATGAGCAAGCTAGGCGTTGCCGCCAAGGAGATAGGGCAGGTGACCGATGTCATCAAAAAGATAGCGGACAAAACGAACCTTCTAGCATTGAACGCAGCTATTGAGGCGGCGTCCGCAGGCGATGCGGGTAATGGCTTTGCCGTTGTCGCAAGCGAGATTAAGGAGCTTGCGAACCAGAGTGCCAAGAACGCAGATGACATAGCACGCCGCATAGAGGGCATCCAGTCTAGCACTAGCGAAGCGGTGACTGCCATAAACAATGTTTCCAGCATTATAGTGAAAGTGAACGAGAGCGTGGAGTCCATATCCAACCACGCCGTGCAGCAAGCCAAGGCGAGCAACGAGATAGCGAGTAATATTGCGCAAGCAAACACAGGGGCAAGGCACGTAGCCGAGTCTGTGAGCGAGGTAGCCAAAGGCAGCAAGGGCATAGCCCACGATGCAGGTGAGGCGAATAAGGGAGTTGAGCGCGTCTCCAAATCTATAAACGAAGTAGCTAAAGGCAGCAAAGACATGGCACACAATGCGGGCGAGGCAGCCAAAGGTGCAAGCTTGGTCAGCAAGAACATAATCAGCATAACACAAGGTGCCAAGGACAACGCCCAAGGTGCAAAGCAAATCAACCAGAGCGCAGACGAGCTTGCAAGAATAGCAGGCGACTTGAAAAATGTTTTGAGCCAGTTTAAAGTATAGAGCCTATTTTCTAAATTTGTCTACAGCACCGCAAGGAGGTACCAAAAACATGAAATTGCTCCATTCCATGACGTTTAGAATAATCATGCTATCTGTGACGGGAGTCTTGCTGACCGTGATTGCCCTAATTGTTTCCGTGATTCTTTCGCAAAGCAAAACAGGGCAGATAGTTTTGCAAAACAGAATCCAAATAGAGGAGCAAAACATAGCAAACATGAAACCCGTTGCATGGGGAATTTACAACTCCGTGCAGATATACGACAAAGTGCTGCTGTCAAAACTCAACGATGGGCTATCCAATATGCGCGAAAGGTTCCATTCAAGCGGCAATCTCAACAAACTCAGCTCTGAGATGAATGATGACCCTAATAAGCCATCTCCCATAGTGGATGCTGTTTCCAAACTTAACGATATTCACGCAACCATATTCCGCAAACAGGAAGACGGTTCAATGATTCGCGTCTCCACCAGCATCGTAAGAGATGGCAAAAGATTTGTGAACACTAAAGTCTCCATAAAAAATGACGATGGCACTCCGAATGCGGTGATACAATCAGTGCTTAGTGGAAAAAAATATGTGGGACGCGCCAATGTAGGCGGCGAGTGGGTGAATGCCATATATGAGCCAATCATTGAAGGAGGCGAGGTCGTGGGAATGCTCTTCGTCGGTTCCTTGGCTGCAGACACAAAGAGGCTTATAGAATCGATAAGAAAGCTGAAGTACGGAGAGAGAGGAAGCGTTTTTGCCGTTGGTGGCAAAGGTGCTCAGAGAGGGGTTTTGACAATATCCATGGATGGGCAAACGGATTATCAAAATGTCTGGAACTTGACGAACTCCAAAGGGGATTACTATTGGCGCAAAATAATAGAGACTGGCAGTTCCCTGCCGGAAAACACAACCGAATATCTAGAGATTGATTATAAGGATAACAACAACGAGGAATACAAGCTCGCTGTCGTTGAAATGTATTATGCCCCTTGGGACTGGGTCATAGGCGTTTCCATTCCCAAGGAGGAGATAGAAAGAGCAAGCTCGGAGATGCAAAATTCGCTGGATGGAGCAATGTCATTGTTGAAAAAACAGGTCTATCTCACGGGAATAATAATGTTTGTTTTTATACTTATTGTTTCTTTTGTTTTTTCAAAAAGTTTAACGAAGACGATTAATAATGCAATAGTTCTGTTTGACAAGATAGCCAAAGGCGACATGACGCATAGGCTTGAGACAACAAAAGACGATATAGGCCAAATGGCGCATCATTTCAATAAACTGATGGATAAACTGCATGAGTTCATAAAAAAAGTTGTAAGCGATGCATCAAGCCTTAGCATGGCATCCGAGATGCTTTTCGCTGTTAGCAATCAGGTCGCGAGTGCTGCAGAAGAGAGTGCGTCTCAGAGCACGAGCGTAGTGAGCGCGACTGAGCAGGTATCAACAAACATAGACGCAATGGCAAGCGGAGCGGAAGAAGCCTCTGAGAGTGCAGACGAGGTGGCAAACGCGGTTAGTCAAGTTTCAACAAATATAAACTCTATGGCAAGCGGAGCGGAAGAAGCCTCGGTAAATGTAGCCGAAGTGGCAAACGCAGTGGGTCATGTGTCAACAAACATAAAAGTGATGGCAAACGCTGCCGAGAGAGCCTCTACAAATGCCAACGAGGTGGCAGGCGCGGCTGAACAAATGTCCGCGAATATGAGCACAATTGCTACTTCCGTTGAAGGAATGAAAACGAGCATTGACCAAATAGCGAGCAATGCAAACGAAACACACAAAGTGGCAGGCGATGCTACTGTCAGGTCCCACGAAGCTACCGAAGCCATGAACAAGTTGGGTGCTGCTGCCAAGGAGATAGGGCATGTGACCAATGTCATTAAAAATATAGCGGATAGAACAAATTTATTGGCTCTCAATGCGACTATTGAAGCAGCGTCCGCAGGCGAGGCGGGCAAGGGCTTTGCCGTTGTCGCAGGTGAAATTAAGGAGCTTGCGAACCAGAGTGCCAGCAGCGCAGACGACATAGCGCGCCGCGTAGATGGCATCCAATTGAGTACCAGCGAAGCTGTAACAGCTATAAACAATGTTTCTGACATTATCGCGAAAGTGAACGAGAGCGTGGAGTCCATATCCAGCTATGCCGTTCAGCAAGCTAAAACGAGCAATGAGATAGCGAACAATGTTGCGCAGGCAAACACAGGAGCCAAACATGTAGCCAAGTCTATGGGCGAGGTAGCCAAAGGCAACAAGGATATAGCCAATAACGCATCGCAGGCGAATGCAAGCATAGAGCACGTATCCAAATCCATAAACGATGTAGCCAAAGGCAGCAAGGACATTGCCCAAGTTGCATCGCAGGCGAATGCTGGCGTGGAACTTGTGTCCAAATCCATAAACAGCGTTGCCAGAGGCAGCAAGGACATTGCCCGCAACGCGGGCGAGGCAGCCAAGGGTGCTAACATGGTTAGCCAGAGCATGGTGAGAATAGCTCAAGGCGCAAAGGATGGCGCTCAAGGTGCAAAACAAATCAACCAAAGCGCAGACGAGCTTGCAAAGATAGCAAGCGACTTGAAAAATGTTTTGAGCCAGTTCAAGGTATAGCTGATAAGTTGACAAATAGTCAAAAAATTTCTATATTTACACAGAACAATTAAACATAGGAGATTCATCATGAAAAGCTCAAAAATTCTGGTTACTCTGATAATTCTGCAAATTCTGGCTCAGGCAGTTTTTGCGCAAGAGCCGCCGCCAGCAGTGCAGCAGGAGATACAGCAAGCAGCACCGCAGGAATCGCAGCAAGCAGCGCAGGGACTTCAGCAAGTAGCACAGCAGTTGCCGGAGGAACCAGGTGATCCAGCAAACACAGTTACCATTGATTTTGGACCTACAATTATCGGTTTCGCTATAGGAGCACTTCCTACAGGAGATGACATTGATCTTTCTGCTTTTGGCTTTGGTGCGCAATATGAACGGCAAATATTTAAGTATCTGAGCGTAGCGGGCAGGTTTGCCTATCTGGGCAGTGACATTGAATATAAGAATAAGGATTCTAAATTTGAAATGGATCTTTCTTCTTTCTCTCTGGAAGTTCATCCCCGTGTTTATCCATTTGGAGGGAGCTTCTTTTTAGATGGCATGCTTGGCTACGCAAATGTGTCCATAGATTTAAAAGGCCAAGTAGAGACGGATAAGGGTCCAAAAAATGCTACAATTTCCATATCAAGAGGCTATTCTAAATATGGTGGAAAGCTCGGATGGCGGGCGGATTTTGGCGAACCTGGCGGATTCATTTTTGAACATTCGTATGGTTATTATAGCGCATCCGGATTTGGTAGTACTATGGGGAAACAAGCATCAAAAGAAATAAGCAAAAAATCAGGCGAAGATGTTAATGTAGGTAAGGATGTTGATGATATCTTCCCGCTATTTGAAGATTGGTTATTTGTCGGCGGAGTACGCGTCACCATTGCTTTTGGCTGGAGATTCTAATTACATCTTAGCTAAATCTTCATACTGCTTCCACTTCTCGTCCACAAAGGCTTGCAACTTGTTTGCAAGTTCCTCTGCAGCGGCGGGGTTGGAAGCAGTTAGCATTTTATAGCGGTTCTCGGTGTAAATGTAATCCTTGACTTTTATCGAAGGTGCTTTGGAATCCAGAACAAAGGGATTTTTGCCTTCTTCGAGGTTTGCCGGAATATAGCGGAAAAGGGGCCAATAACCGCTATCCACCGCCATTTTCTGCTGGTGCAGCATATAACGCATATCCTTTATGCCGTGCGAGATGCAAGGAGAGTAGGCGAGTATCAGAGAAGGTCCGTTGTGAGCTTCTGCCTCGCGGAATACCTTTATGGTATGAACATCGTTTGAACCCATAGCAACCCTGCCAACATAAACATTTCTATAGCTCATGGCTATTAAACCCAAATCTTTTTTTGGAGCGCGCTTGCCGCTTGCCGCAAACTGCGCCACAGCCGCTAAGTTCGTGCTTTTGCTCGCCTGTCCGCCTGTGTTGGAATAAACCTCGGTATCCAGCACGAGTACATTAACATTCTCACCGCTTGCGAGAACGTGGTCTAAGCCACCATAGCCAATATCATAAGCCCAGCCATCGCCACCCATTATCCACACGCTCTTATGCACGAGGTAATCCGCAATGGATGTCAATTTTGCAGCAACGGGATTTTTAACACCTTTCAAAATTTCTTTTAATTTCTCAACATTTTTTCTTTGAGCTGCAATGCCTGCTTCGTCCACTTGGCTTTGCTCTTTTAAGGCTTTTGCTAAGTCTGCTGGGACTTCGCTGATTTGCTCTAAAAGTTCCTGAGCTTGTTTTGCGTGCTGGGTTATTGCCAATCTAAAACCGAGTCCGAATTCCGCATTGTCTTCAAATAGCGAATTGCTCCAAGTGGGACCTCTGCCTTCTTTATTTTTTGCCCAAGGAGTTGTTGGCAAATTTCCGCCGTAAATTGAGGAACAGCCAGTTGCATTTGCAATAATCATCCTATCGCCGAATAATTGCGAAGCCAAGCGCACATAAGGGGTTTCGCCACAACCTATGCACGAGCCGCTGAATTCAAATAGAGGTTCCAAAAGCATAGCGTTTTTAACCAGCTTTGGGTCTATTTTTGTTCTGTCCGCTTCTGGCAGGTTCACGAAGAAATCCCAAGCCTTTCCTTCTTTTTCTGCAATATCTGCCTGAGGGAGCATACTCAAGGCTTTTGCCCCTTTAAGGCCAGAGCAGGCTTCTGTGCAAACTCCGCAACCCGTACAATCGTAAGGGCTAACTTGAACGGTGTATTTAATATCGCCATCCAATTTAAAACCTTTACCCGGCAAACTCTTAAAGCCTTCTGGTGCACCTGCTAGAGCGGATGCATCGTAGGCTTTGGTGCGAATTGCAGCGTGTGGGCAAACCATAGCGCATTTTCCGCATTGAATACAGATATCCGCGCTCCAAATCGGGATTTGCAGAGCCAAGTCGCGTTTTTCATATTTGGATGTGGCGGTGGGGAAGGTTCCATCCACAGGCATTGCAGACACCGGAAGTTCATCGCCGTAACCATCTATAATTCTTGCAGTTACGGAAGTCAAGAACTTATCATTTGTGCCTATTAAGGCTGGTCTGAATGTCTTTGTTGCCGTAACGGAATCCGGAATTTTAACCTCGTGCAAATTCGCGAGCGTTTTATCCACCGCATTCCAATTCTGCTTGACAATATCTTCGCCTTTCTTTAAATAACTCTTTTTAATGAAATCTTTGATGTGGCTAATCGCTTCGTCTCTTGGCAAGATTTTGCTTATCGCAAAGAAGCATGTTTGCATGATTGTATTTATGCGCCGCCCCATTCCAGTATCGTGGGCAACTTTATATCCATCTATCACATAGACACTCAGTTTTTTATTTATAATCTGCTCTTGGACTTCTTTTGGGAAAGTGCCCCAGGCTTCGTCTGCGGGTGCTTGAGTGTTCAGCAGGAACACAGCATTTGGTTTTGCATAGCGGAGCATGTTTATTTGGTCAAGGTGCGGAGTGTGGTGGCAAGCTACAAAATCCGCTTGGTTCAATTCAATTAGGTATGGCGCGTGTATAGGTTCTTTTCCAAAGCGCAGATGCGAAGTGGTGCCACTTCCGCTCTTTTTGGAATCGTAAACGAAGTAGCCTTGCGTGTAATTGTCCGTGTATTCGCCTATTATCTTTATGGAGTTTTTATTTGCGCCAACCGTGCCGTCTGCGCCCAAGCCATAGAACATAGCCTGGAATAATTTCTTTTCCAAACGGAAGGATTCATCCAATTTAAGGCTTATGTTGCTAACATCGTCGTTTATGCCAACTGTAAAGCGAGTTATGGGATTTGCGCTTGCGGCATTGTCCAAAACCGCCTTTGCGCAGGCTGGCGTGAAATCCTTTGAGGCAAGCCCATAGCGGCCCGCTATCACCTTTGGCAAGGGGCGCGAACCGCTCATCGCTGCTTCGGAAACCGCAGCTACAACATCCAAGAAAAGCGGCTCGCCAGCAGAACCCGGTTCTTTGCAGCGGTCTATAACTGCTATATTTTTCACGGACTTAGGAAGAGCTTCTAAAAATTCTTTTACCGGGAAAGGTCTGTATAGATGGACGTTTAGCACTCCAACTTTTTGCCCTTTGCTAACCAAAAGTTCAACGGTTTCGCGCACGGTTGCGGCAGCAGAACCCATGACTACAATTACGGTTTCCGCGTCTGCGGCACCGGTATAATCAACCAGTTTATAGTTGCGTCCCGTCAGCTTGCCGAGCTTATCCATGCACTCTTGCACTATTGCGGGAGTCGCGGTGTAAAATGGATTTACAGTTTCTCTGCCTTGGAAATAAACATCGGGATTCTGGGCTGTGCCGCGTAGAACAGGAGCATCAGGAGTTAAAGCCCTTGCGCGATGTGCGGCTACAAGATTTTCGTCTATGAGTTCTTTGATTGTCTGCTCTGTCAGTTCCTCTATTTTCATTATCTCGTGGGAGGTGCGGAAGCCGTCAAAAAAGTGTATGAAGGGAATGCGGGATTTAAGGGTTGCGGCATGTGCCACCAATGCAAGGTCATGAGCCTCTTGAACATTGCTGGAAGCTAACATAGCAAAACCGGTTTGTCTACACGCCATAACATCCGAATGGTCGCCGAAAATGGAGAGACCTTGTACCGCAAGTGCACGCGCGCTTACATGGAACACCACAGGGGTTAATTCTCCTGCAATTTTAAACATATTTGGAATCATCAAAAGCAAGCCTTGGGATGCTGTGAAAGTGGTTGTCAACGCACCAGCTTGAAGCGAACCGTGAACCGCGCCAGCAGCTCCGCCCTCCGACTGCATTTCAACAACTCTGGGAACCTGCCCCCATATATTTTTTTTGCCTTGGGCACTCCAGGTATCGCAGAATTCCGCCATTGGAGTTGAGGGGGTTATGGGGTAGATAGCAACAACTTCGCTGACTTTGTGCGCAACCCTTGCGGTCGCTTCGTTGCCTTCAACGGCAAT
>Ga0182472_107476_pt1 | contig 9669 bp, 5 predicted proteins | sample TergutNc150P3_FD_120804 | JGI IMG/M metagenome (GOLD analysis project Ga0182472, IMG submission 120804)
GATATTCACACTGACAATTTGGAAGACAAAGATATTAATTTAAGCGATTATTCCAGTAAAATCATGGATGCAGATGTTGCAAAAGAAAGCACTGCAATGGCTGCTGCGCAAATGAGGCAACAAGCCGCAATTTCCATACTCGCTCAAAGCAATGCAAGAATTGGCAAAGTTTTGGAGATACTGGGGTAGGTTAAAAATTATTTTAAGGAATTTAAGAGATTGTCTGCTATCTTGCAATAACCTATACCCAAAATACATGGATCCCAAAATTTGTGACTGTAAAACAGACCTACGTTTTTTTCTAACCTAGTTTCATCGTATGTTTCTGTTGTTTCATATCTCCGTGCCACCAAATTTGCGTTTAAATCTAACGACGGGTCTATAAAATTGCGGTTTATATCTGTTGAATCAAAAACTGGTAGTGAATAGCGAAAACCAGCTTCGTACGATTGATAATAGCCAGGATTTGAACTTTGATCACTTGACCAACCCAAAACAGCTTCTAAATTTGAAACCCATCTTGAAAGACTTATTGGAACTCGTACATAGTTTGTGTCTTGCTCTGTGGAATTTTTTTCACCGAATATCTGCCATTTAAAGTCTATATTTCCAATCACGTTCCCGCCAATGCCTTTATTTATTGTAGAAGACATAAGCTTGCCCAAAATTTTTCCAGCTACCATGTTACGGTCAACAATAGTGCCAGATGTATAATCTTCCGATATGCACCCAAGAAGCATGCTGTAATATATAAGTGCTGTTGAAGCTTCTATGTCGCAGTTCGCCGTTGGCTGCATATTCAACTTGGCAAAGGGGCCGGTTACATTCATATAGATTGTGCAATTTTTTTCATTTGAACTTTCGTCTGGCATGCAAAATGGATAGTTGTTGGAGGCTTGCAAATCTATTATACCTTGTTTTATGGGTGTATTGAGCCAATAAAGCCTTAAACGCGACAAATCAAACATAGCTAAGCCTTTGTAACCAATTTGTCCACTACCAACGGCATTTATGTCACCAGATAACAGAATATTTCTTGTTGTTCCGAGCACAGATACATTAACAACAAATGCAAATGCTGCAAGGTTGGAACTTATGGTTGCCGCGTCTATTCCTGATGTTTGCAGTTTTATATTAAGGCTTGTGGGGCGGCTAGTCATAGCGTGCATTTCGGTTGCATTTACCTTTTTTTCCTTCACTAGCGATTCTAAAAATTTATTTATAGTTTTAAGTGTTCTGTCTAAATGCAATGGATCTGGCATTAAATCCATATTTTTTCTATAAGATGCCTTGCTTATTTCAAAATTCCCCGTTATGCTTGAATTTGTTTGAGATTGTTCTATTTGAAATGGAAAATGATAGGTAGCATTTCCTTTCAAGGTTGCAGAGGCAGTTCCATATTCTGGACTTTCCATGCGATAGGAAATTGAGGGTAATTCAGCGAAAATTGTTATGCCATCAGAATTCATTTTTGTTTTTCCAGTTCCGTTTTTTATTTTAATCCAATGTTCGTTCAATAAAAACAATGTAAACTGCTCCGTATAAAAAGAGAATTCTTTTAAATTTGCTTCGTTTAAATCAAATTGCAATTTTGCTATTATTTTTTCATCTTTTTCTCCATATATAAAAGCGGAATCTACTAAAACAATGCCTTTTTTAATATGCCCCTCAAATGCAAATGGTATTTTGAGAATTCCCATTTCGTAAGAGTTTTTCTTTGTGCTGAAATTTGCTGTTAAAGAATCAAAAATATCTTTTCCCAGCGAGCTTTTTGCAGATATACTTATATTTGTATTTTTAACTTCACCTACTCCGTTTGGTAAAAACCAGTCGCCCAACACATGTGCGTTTCCAAATATTTTTTGTAAATCTTTGCTTATAAACCCTTCAAATGTCAAGCTCCCAGCATTGTCTATGTTGTTTGCTGTATAAGAAACAGAAATTGGCAGGTCGCTTTTTTGTCCAATGTTGTTTACATCTAACTTCAAATGTCCATTCCACAAGCCTCCAGTTAAAAATACTGGAGCAGAAATTTTTGCAGAATATCCAAGTGCTTCTAATTTCAAATTTGGGAAACTTATAATACTTGAATCCAAACCTCTAATGGCTATTTTTGAAAGGGTAAATCCACCCGTCAAACCGGTATTTTTGTTATATTCCAAGCCTCCATTTGCCAAGCCGCTCAAAAGAGTTGAATCCTTGAATATTGCCAAAATAGAAACAATGTCAATAGAAGGAACCTTTATGCTGGCTTGCTGAATTTCCAAATTTTTTTGGGTTTCGGTGGGTAAGAGTGCTGATAAATAACCTTTAATTTTTCTTTCGTTTTGCTCTAATTCAAAATTTTTCACTACTAGAGAATCTCCGAGCATTTCAATATCTGATTTTGCATTTATTTTATAGTTTTTAATTTCTGTGGATAATACAACTGAAGCCTCTCCCTTTCTTTTTTCAAAATCATGTTTCAAGTTTCCGCTTATAATTCCGCTGTAACCTTTTAGCATATCTGGTTCTGCATAAGGTAATTCAATAGAATTTAGATTTTGTAGATTCAATTCTATTTTCGGCTCAAGGGTTCCATAAACTTCTGCGTTGCCTCCATGCGATTGATTTAATTTGAATGTGAAAAATTCCTTGAACCACATAACCTCTCCCGTAAAATCACTTTTGTAGCCTCCACGTTTTATTGTGCCATGTGGAAAATGAATACCATCTGGGTTTAACCAGAGATTTACATCAAGTTCATCTGCGGCAGCATAATAAGCAAAGGGAACTTTTGTTTTTAAATTTGCTTTTAACAACACATCTTTAAAGGAAAATGAACCCGTTAAAATAGTGGGGCTTTCCAGTTTAACCATATCTCCAGTCCATTGCACTGCCCAAGGTTCTTTTGGAGTAATATTTGCAGAAAATACTATCACGGGTTCATTTAGATCATCTATTTTTGCGACAAAATTTGAACCTGCACCTGTTGTGAAATTTGTAGAAATGGAGTTTCCTTTTTTTGTGATTCGGTGGAATTTAGCATCTGCGGGTAAAGTTTCAGGTCCAAGTGTTAAATTTATTCCTTCTATTTCAAGTTCTGCGTTTCCGTCTAAATCTTTATTTATATTGCCTTTTATTTTTATGCTTTCTCCGTTTTTTCCTTTTAGAGAAATTTCGCTTTGCGAAATGCCAGAAACATTTCCAGTAGCGGTTATGGTAGCGTTAAATGCAGGCAATTGCCAAAATTCCCCAGTATATGTTTGCAGTGATAAATTGAAATCTGCCTTGTTGTGCAGAATATTTATGGAGGAATTTGAGTGTAAAACTATTTTTCCTATTGCAGGTGCATCTTCTGGCCATTTGTCTTTTAACCAAAAAGGTAAATTAGCTACATTAGCATTTATTTCGGCAGACAAATCTTCCAATCTTTCTCTTGGGGCATTTAAGGTTATGGCTAGGGAATCGTTTTTTCTGTCGGATAGTAAAATTGAAGCATCTGAAAATATTTCTCCCCATCTGTAATCAGCATTTAAAAATAAGTGTTTAGCTATATGAGTTCCATTTATATTGTTAGCTCTTATGTAAACTCTTTTTTGCCGCCCAAATTTGATTGCAACAAGAGAGTCTAAATTCCAATTTCCAATATCCTTAATATCAACGGCTATTTTATTCACACCAACCAAAACTCTAAACGGCAGCCATAAATCTGCATGGCTTATATGCTCTTTGCTTGTTTTTGCTTGGTTATTTGCCGCTGTTTTTGAGTTTATAGAAGCGTAAATGCTGTCTATTTCAATAGACAACACTTCTCTATTGTTACTAAACATTGTATACAGAGAAATTTTTGGTTTTTCAAAAAATAAACTTGTGCTGTCAAATACAATCTTTATGGATTTCCATTTTAATTTTAAAAGAGATTTGCTTTGAAAATCTTGGGGAATTATCATAACATTACCTAATTCTATTGGGTTGGAAAGAAAGGATATTAATTTTTCCTTTGCTTTTTCATAGCCAAAAAACAATACAATAGGTAGCAACACTATTAGCAAAATCAATAATAACTTAACCACAGATTTTCTGCTAATCACTAGTTGCTCCCCATTAGCGAATATACTTTTGCATACATATAAATTTGCTTTAATAAACTAGCAAATCCATTTGCTCTTGTTGGTGTTAAACCTATTTGCAAGCCTATTTCCTGAAAAAATTCTGGTTTTGCGGCTAAAATATCCGCCGGTTTTTGATTGTTGTAGATTTTAAGTGCGAGCACACCCAAACCTCTGCTCAAAAGCGGAGTAGATTCACCACCTTCTGTGTCCAGATGAAAAATCAAAATTCCATCTTTGTATTCCGGAACCAAAAACATTTTTGCCGCGCAGCCCTTGACAATAAATTTATCTTGCTTTAAATTATCATCCATTCCGCTATGTTCTTTTGCAATTTTCAGCAAAAATTTCCATTTGTCGTCTGGGTTTCCAAAGGCGGCGAAAATACTTTTTATCTCATTTTGAGATTCTTCTATGGTCATTTTGAGTAAATATAGTAATAATTTTCTACCTTACCCCCATGCCAATAATATACACGCTAACCGATGAATCACCTAGGCTTGCAACCGAAAGCTTGCTACCTATAGTCAAATTTTTTGCAAATGCGGCTGGCATTGAAATAGAAACAAAAGATATATCGCTTGCTGCTCGCATTTTGGCGGCTTTTAACATTGTGCCAGATGACCTTGCATATTTGGGCAAATTGACAAAAGAACCAAGTGCAAACATAATAAAACTTCCAAATATTTCTGCGAGCTTGCCGCAAATGAAAGCAGCTATTGCCGAACTTCAAAACAAAGGCTATAAAATTCCAAATTACCCTGAAAATCCTCAAAACGAAGAAGAGCAAAAAATAAAGACTATTTACGATAAAGTTAAAGGCTCTGCCGTAAATCCTGTTATAAGACAGGGCAATTCAGACCGCCGCGCCCCGCTTTCTGTTAAGCAATACGCAAAGGCGCATCCACATTCAATGGGAGAATGGAAAAGCGATTTTAAAACCAAAGTTGCCTCAATGCAAAGCGGCGATTTTTACGAAAGCGAAAAATCCATAACTTTAAGGGAAAATACCTCTTTTTCAATTGAATTCATAAATGAAAAGGGTGAGCGAACAACTTTAAAAAAATCTGCTCCGCTTTTAGAGAGAGAAATTTTAGATGCTACCGTGCTTAAAATAAAGGAACTGGAAAGTTTTTTTGAACAGGAATACGAACTGGCAAAAAAAGAAGAAATGGTGGTTTCCGTTCATTTAAAAGCGACTATGATGAAGGTCAGCGACCCCGTGATTTTTGGGGTCGCTTTCAAAACTCTTTTTAAGCCTCTTTTCAACAAATTTTCAAAAGAATTTGCAGAACTTGGAATAGACCCAAACAACGGGCTTTTAGATTTGAGAAAAAAAATTGCAGGAACTCCAAAAGAGGCGGAAATTGAAAATGAAATTCAAAACGTATTAAAAAATGCTCCAAAACTTGCAATGGAATTTAACAGCCCAAGCGATATAATTGTAGATGCCTCAATGCCCGCTCTTATTCGCTGCGCTCCGCAAAACGAACTTGCCCTTATTCCAGATCGTTCTTATGCAGGTGTTTATTCTGCCGCAATAGATTTTTGCAAAAAGAATGGAGCTTGCAATCCGGCAGCTATGGGCAGTGTTTCTAATGTGGGTTTGATGGCAGATGCCGCAGAAGAATATGGCAGCCACGATAAAACATTTATTGCAAAAGAAAATGGAATTATGCAAGCCATTGATGCAAATGGCAATGTTCTTTTGGAGCAAAGCGTTGAGCAAGGCGATATTTTTAGAATGTGCCAAACAAAAAATATTCCAATTCGCAATTGGGTTCATTTGGCTGTGGAAAGAGCAAAGCTCACGCAAAGCCCAGTTGTTTTTTGGCTAGACCCAAACCGTGCGCACGACAGAGAAATAGAAAAAATAGTTAAAGATGAACTTTCAAAAATGGATTTAAGCGGTTTGCAAATAAGCATAAAAAATCCAGTTGAAGCAACTCTATTCTCCATGCAAAGGGCAAAAGATGGTTTAGACACAATTTCTGCAACGGGCAATGTTTTGCGCGATTATTTAACGGATCTATTCCCAATTTTGGAACTGGGAACATCTGCAAAAATGCTCTCCATAGTTCCGCTTTTGGCTGGTGGCAAAATTTTTGAAACAGGTGCGGGCGGCTCTGCACCAAAGCAGGTTGAGCAGCTTTTGAAAGAAAATTATTTGCGCTGGGATTCGCTTGGGGAATATTTTGCTCTTGCAGAATCCCTTGATTTTCACGCAAAACAAACAAAGAGCAAAAAAGCAGAAATTCTTGCAAAAACCTTGGACACAGCGAACGGAAATATTTTGGAATTCAACCGCGTTCCTGCTCGCAAACTCGGCGAGTTGGATAACAGGGGTTCGCATTTTTATCTGGCTCTTTATTGGGCTGCCGAGCTTGCTAAACAAAACGAAGACTTGGAACTAAAAACCAAATTTGAACCCCTTGCAAAACGTTTAAGCGAAAACGAGCAAAAAATAGTTGCAAAGCTGGCTGCGGAACAGGGAAAACCCGTTGATATTGGCGGTTATTATTTGCCAGATGCGGAGAAGATTTCAAAGGTGATGGCTAATGCGTCCTCATTATAATCAAAGCCGCAATGTTCTTTAACGTTTCTGTATTTTTATTCTGCAAGTTTTCTAAATGTTTCAGAGATTTGTTGTAAAGCTCCAGTGCTTTTTGTTTTGAGGCATCCAAACCCAAAACGGCGGGGTAGGTGGCTTTTCCGTTTTTGACATCTGAACCTACATCTTTGCCGAGTTCCTCTGTTGAACTTTCTATGTCTAAAATATCGTCTATTATCTGGAAAACAAGACCTATTCCCTTTCCAAATTCGCGTATGCAAGATAATTCTTCTTGAACGGCACTCGCAAGAAGCGCACCTATTACAAGCGAAGCCTCTATTAAAGCTGCCGTTTTGTGGTAATGAATGTAATCCACCGTTGCCAAATCAACGGGTTTCCCTTCCGATTCGGTATCTATAACCTGCCCGCCAATCATCCCTTTTGTGCCAAGCGAACGCGCAAGTTCCTCAACAACTGCAATGTTTCCTGTTTTGGCTATTAATTCAAAAGCAAAAATGCAAAGCGCATCTCCAGCCAAAACCGCAGTTGATTCTCCATAAACCTTATGAGTTGTAGGCTTTCCGCGCCTATAATCATCATCGTCCATGCAGGGCAAATCATCGTGTATCAAAGAAAATGTGTGTAGCATTTCTAGTGCTGACATTGCCAAATTGATGGATTCAGATGGTTTTCCTCCAAAAAGCTCATAAGAAGCTTGTACAAGGGCTGGTCTAAGCCTTTTGCCTCCGGCTAATAGAGCATATCGCATTGCGGAATGCAAAGAGGTTGGAATTTCGTTTTCGCTTGGGATATATTTTTTTAAGCATTCTTCTGTTAATTTTCCGGCTTTTTCCAAATAAGCCTCTGCTTTTTTTGCTCTGTCTAACATATTGTCCATAATTTATTCTACCTTCTTTTTAATATAAGGACTGCCTAAATCTTCATCATCTCCCCTTGTTTGTTCCGCTTCTAAATACGCTTGGTCTATGATAGGCTTTTGGATTAAATGCTTTGTGATTTGCTTTCGCAAATAAATGTTAAAAACCAATATGCCAATTATTATAACAACGAAGGGCAAAAAAATGAAGAAAATTACTAAAGCCATGCTAGTCCCATATATCGTCCAAGCCCCCGTTGCATTTTTCCCATGAGCGTTCATTTTTGCACATAATGCTCAAAAGATGGTTATAAACTTCTGTGTTTGTAAAACCTTTCCAAACACGCCTTTCCACGGTTTCTCCGGTTTCGTTGTCTATAACTCTCAATACATCAAAGTATTTTGGATTGTCTTTATATTCGGTTACTATAACTTTAGAAAGTGCTCCATCTAATATTTTTTTAACAAATCTTATTATTGAGCTGTTGAATTCATTTTCGTTGTCTTGCAGAGTTTGAAAATCTCTGAAGGGTCTTCCATAGTGCAACCAATATCTGAGAGTTAAAGCAATCGTAACCTCGCGAATTGCAGAGCGGAATGCAAATTTATCTTCTAATTTGCCGCCGTACCAAGATACAGAAGTCAAGGGATTGTCTTTGTTTGGTTCTATGCGGGTTCCTTGACCAGGCGTTACCGCCTTTATCTTTAACGGAAGCCTGCCCAAAAGTTGCCAAGCTTTTGTGTATATTATGCAAAGGCGAACAAAGGGGCTTTCGTGTTCGGTGGTTTGCCTGTAAAAAGATCCAAAGCAACGTTGATAAAAACTCTCTTGGTCAAAAACTTGGTCGCTCGCACGGCTTTCGGTTATTTTGGAATCTAAAAGGAGCATGGTTTTGGAAAGTTCGGGACGCATACGAACTTCCAGTTTACGTGTGCGGGTTTTGGGTCTAACGCCCTCTTTGTATATGTAGTAAAAACCTTCTGCTTGCATTTTTTGCCATATAAAAAATTGCAAATCGTCTGCTGCGCGCAAATGATAACTGAACACTGGATTTTGGCGGTTGTTTGCCATTGTCACAAGCCTTACAAAATTGCCAGACTCATGCTCTTCTGTTTCTGAAGGATATGGAATAACCACTTTTACCAAAACAAGAGGATTAACCGGTTCATCTTCTCTGCTTGCATATTGCTCATAAGTGAAAAGGCTTTGCGCTCCATTTATTATTTTTGGGTGGTCTATATACAAATGCCATTTTTCGCCATCGTGCTTTGGGCGTTGAGATTGCAAATCATCTCCAGTTAAAGTCATTCCGTTGTGCAAAAATGGGAATTCTTCTATGGTTCCGTTTTTTTTCATGCCTAGGAATGCATCTAAAAGGCTTGCGTTGGTGTAGGTTTGGCTGCCTAAATATGTGCGTATGTTGGAACTCACTATCATCATATTGTGCTTTGCTTTGTGCCTGCGACCGAGTTCCAAATGATAGTCATAAATTTCTTGTATGGGAACAAAGCCAACAAAAAGCTCGCCTCTTTTGCTTTTTATTTTGAGCGGTTCGCTTTCCAGAGAAAGTTTTAAAACCGCATCTTCGGTTTCGTGTTCATCCAAGTCGTCAAATTCTGCGCTGATATCTGCTATTATGCTGAGTTCCACTTGCCAAGATTTTAATCTTGCGCGCAAATTGCGTAGCGTACGTCTCATTTCGTGGTCGCTTATGTCTTTGCCAGCATCTGTTCGCATTATGGTGATTTCTAGCTTTTGTTCATTATCTTCGTCATCACCGTCAATATCTGGTTCTAGGTCTGATGTGTCTACGTTGGCTGCGTGCCAAGTGGGAACTTCTTCTCTTATTGCCAAGAAAAATGGGTTTGTTGGATTTGCGGAGCGCAAAAGTACATCGCCCAAGTTTTTTAAATCGGAAGAGAGATAAGAAAGAGAAGTTTCTATGCTGTTTTCTTCGTCTAGGAATATGAAAAGTTCCAGAATTTTATTTGTATATTGAAAGGCGTGAAAGCAGCCTCTTTGCTGATTTAGATAATGAAGTGCCTTCTTTTTTTCCAAAGGTACTCTTTTGTCCAAACTGCGATATTTGGCTATAAAATCCAATCGTCTGTCAAATGCTCTATTCCATTCCATAAAAATCTCCAAAATC
>Ga0182472_107481_pt1 | contig 9643 bp, 6 predicted proteins | sample TergutNc150P3_FD_120804 | JGI IMG/M metagenome (GOLD analysis project Ga0182472, IMG submission 120804)
GCCTCTGCATCATCGGCTTCTTTCATTGTGAATTTCCAACTGTAATCTTGCCAGTCGGTGCTCAAATCTATTATTCTGCCATTGGCATAAGGCAAATATTTTTTTTCGTTTTTCTTTATGTTCACATTCATAGTGCGTGGCGAAGCAGCTTTGGCTTTCATTTCAAAAATATAAGAAACACCTTCTTTTAACGAAACCTCCCCGCAAAACTGCAATGACCAGCTTTCTTTGCCGGGTTCTAGTATTTCAAAATTCATCTCTTTGTTTTCCACTTTTGCAGAAAATTTTCCGCTCCAGTTTTCCGCTCTCCAGCCTTTTAAGCCTTTGGAGAAATCGCCGTTTTCAACCAGGTTTTTTTTAGTATTCATTTTGCGCACCCCAAACCTTTAAGTTCTGAAATTCTCTGTTTTGCTCGTTTTGCAGCAGAAATTTGAGCCGCCTCCTGAGAATCAAAATAATAACGACGAGGACTGGAAAAGGCAAAAAACTCGCCATCTTGCGGGTCTCCTATTATAGTTTCCGAAACAGGCATGGTTCCTTCAGTTTCGTGAAAAATGGGAGCCCCAGCCTCCAAGCCGCCTTGTGGCATAAGCAAATAGTGAAATTTGTATTTCCATTGGTAAACAAGCTGAACCTTGGCATTCCAAACCTTTACATAATCGTTTTTATCGGTCCCGGAAATTCTTTTTAGGTATTCCGTGCGCCCTTCGGTTGCCGCAACTATTTTAGCCGTATCTGGAAGATTCTGTATGCAGCGCGAAAGGGTATCTATGCGCAGCGATGTGTACTGGGCAGGCAAGCCATTAACCTTCACACCAACAAATTTGCTGTTTTTATTTATGTTTTGGGCAAAACAAAATATGCTCGCACAGAGAATTGCAAAAAAAATTTTGATTTTTGTCATAAGAAGAATATAGAAAATATCTTTCTATATTAATTGAAATGATATTCGGCTTAACAGATACACAAGCAGCTCAGTCCAAAGAGAAGTTTGGCGATAATCGTTTAACTGAAATTGAAAAAGAAAGCTTTTTTGACAAGCTAAAAGAAAATTTCAACGACCCTATGATAAAAATTCTGCTGGTTGCGCTTGGGGTAAATGCGCTGTTGGTGCTGGGAACTCAAACGGGGGTTATAGCTGGCGAAAAAATGGGTTGGTATGAACCTGTGGGCATAGCAATAGCAATACTCATAGCCACCATTGTAGCAGCGCTTTCCGAATACAGAAACGAAAACGCATTTCAAAAATTGCAGGAAGAAGCCTCCAAAATAAAGATAAAAACTTATCGCAATGGAATCATTGCCGAGCTTGCTATAGATGACCTGGTTCAAGGAGATGCGGTTTTGCTCCAGCCCGGCGATAAAATCCCGGCAGATGGAATAATAATAGATGGAAATATAAAAATTGACCAGTCCGTTTTAAACGGTGAATCCAAAGAAGCTACTAAAACAGCGGCTTCAAGCGATTACAAAGAAGACAATGCTCCGTTGGATTTTCTGCATCCGCACAAGGTGTTCAGAGGTGCTGTTGTTTGCAATGGCAATGCGGTTATGCAAGTTAGCGTTGTTGGCGATAAATCCGTTTACGGGCAAATTGCCAAAGAACTTCAAACTACCGATGACAGGGAAACACCGCTGAAAGTGAAACTCGGCAAATTGGCTCGCAGCATCAGCAAGTTCGGTTATATTGGCAGCACATCAATAGCGCTTGCGCTATTATTTAAACATATAGTGATGAACAATAATTTTGACCCAGTGCAAATTGCTGCTTATTGCTCAAACTGGGGAGTGTTGCTGAACGATATTATACACGCCTTTATGCTTGCCGTGGTGATAATAGTTATGGCGGTTCCAGAGGGGCTTCCTCTTATGATATCCATAGTTTCCGCTTTGAATATGGGCAAAATGCTGAGAGACAACGTGCTTGTTCGCAAGCTCGCTGGCATAGAAACTGCGGGTAGCCTGAACTTTTTATTCAGCGATAAAACCGGAACCATAACAAAGGGCAAGCTGGAAGTAGTTGCATTTATAGACGGCAATTTAAATGAGTGTAAAAACTACAATGATGTTAAAGGGGATTTGAAAAAATACTTGTCTCTTTCCATTCATCAAAACACAGATTCAATTATCTCAGATAAAAAAATAGTGGGCGGAAATGCAACAGAGCGCGCAATTCTCGCATTTTCTGGAAGTAGAGGAGAATCGGTGAATGTAAAAACAACGGGCAAAATCCCATTTAACAGTACCAATAAATATTCAGCAACCTCAATAGAGGGCGATTATTCCCTCACTCTGATAAAGGGTGCGCCGGAAAAAATTTTGCAGAAGTGCAAATTTTATTACGATAGCGATGGGCAAAAAAAGAAATATTCGGGGCACGAGCAGTTGAATAAAAATATAGATGCACTTGCGGTGCGAGCGATTAGAGTAGTGGCTCTCGCTGTTTCTGAAGAAAGGATAAATAATGATGCTCTGCCAGAAAACGATTGGATTTTAGTTGGCGTTATGGGCATTAGGGATGAGGTTCGCCCAGAATCTGTTGATGCCATAAATGAGGCTTTGGAAGCGGGGCTTAACGTTATTATGATAACTGGAGACCGCAAAGAGACCGCCATTGCAATAGCAAAAGATGCGGGGCTTATGAGGAACGACAGCGATATTGTTTTGACTTCCGATGAATTTGCTGCCCATTCAGATGAGGAAATAAAAGCGAAAATCAAAGACATAAAGGTTATGGCACGTGCCTTGCCCGCAGACAAAAGCCGATTGGTTCGCATAACGCAGTCATTAAACTATGTGGTTGGAATGACAGGCGATGGGGTTAATGATTCTCCCGCGCTTAAAAAAGCCGATGTCGGTTTTGCAATGGGAGGTGGAACAGAAGTTGCAAAAGAGGCGAGTGATATTGTGATTTTAGATGATAATTTCAAATCCATAGACAAGGCAATTTTATATGGCAGAACCATTTTCAACAATATAAGAAAGTTCATAGTTTTTCAACTTACCGTAAATGTCTCCGCTGTTTTTATCAATTTCATAGCGCCGCTTTTGGGGCAGGAAAATCCGCTTACGATAATGCAAATTTTATGGATAAATCTGATTATGGATACTCTTGCTGCACTTGCTTTGGGTGGAGAAGCCGCTCTTAAACGCTATATGAAGGAACTCCCGAAAAAGCGTGATGATGCAATAGTTAGCGGTGATATGTGGAAAGCGATATTTGTGGATTCTGCTTGGATATCCTTTTTAAGTTTGCTTTTCCTGTTTTCACCACTCAAAGACATATTTTTTGAAAATACCCAGATTATGCACACCGCTTACTTCACCTTCTTTGTGATGGTGGTTATGTTCAACGCATTCAACGCCCGCACCGACCGCATAAACATCTTTGACAACCTAAGCGGCAATAAAAATTTTTTGCGAATTTTGGGGTTAATAATAATTATTCAAGTTGCATTGGTTTATTTGGGCGGCGAGATTTTCCGTTGCCACGGATTGAATTTAAATCAGTGGGGCATAGTGCTTTTGTGCGCTGTATCTCTGATTCCGGTGGATATGGCTAGAAAAAAGTTTATGTCAAAAACCGGAGCGTATTATGGGGATTAAAGAATTTCTGTTTGGAAATCCCGAAGTGATTCAAGTCACGATTATAATGGGCTTTGGTTGCATAGTTTGGCTCTGTGCTATGGTATCTATGTTAAAAAAAGAAAAGGATGTTGATGTGGGTATAGCCGATGTGAAAGTCGAGAAAAAATCGGACGAACATGCGGTCAGCCACGGAATTCAGCTTACATACATCACTAAAAAAGAAATTATGGAACTTACTGCGGAACAAGTGAAAGGAATCCCGGAATCTGAGGTGGAAAAACTGCCTGCGGCAATGAAAGATATGTTCAAGAGGCGAAGAAACGAGGTTTTGCTGGCGGATAGGCAGAAGGAAAGCAGCAAGTAATGATTGACTTGCCCATATTCCATTTACTATATTTACCCTCATGGTTAGCAGTGCAGAAATTATGAGCCTAAAAAGGATTGTCGCTAAAAATCCTAAATCACTGGCGTATGCTTGGCTCGCAGATTTGCTCAGAATGGCTAGTTCTGGCGATAAGCAAAAACTGGACGAAGCTCTGCTTACCGTAAACAAGGGCTTGGAGGCAAATTCCAATTTTTTGCCGGGCAGGCTTGCCAGGGGTCGCATACTTTTGGAGAAAGGCGATTTGGCTGAAGCAAAAAAGGATTTTGAGGCTGTGGCAAGGCAGGATTTCTTTTGTTCCTCTGCGCAAAAACTGCTTTTGGAAACATCAGAGAAATTGGGGCAGCCGCTAGAAACGGAAATATATGGGAAAATTTTAGGAATGCTTGAACCTGGAACTAGGGCTACGGTGGCTACGGTTAAGGTACCAACATCAAAAACAGAGTCTGAATCTGTTGGCGTGAATGCTGCGTTGGACGATATTTTGAGCGAAGAAGATAATAGTACAGATGATAATGAAGATTCTGCGATTTCTAATTTGCTTTTGCAAACTTTTGAAAGCATATTTGAATCTGGCAAGCAAGAGCAGCCTGTACCGCCACTTCCTGCGCCAGATGTAGATGCCCTGATAAAAGAGCAGTTGAAATCCAAAGTGGAAAACGTACCGGATTTAACCGGTGATATAGATTCCTTGCTGAAATCGGAGCCAAGCTCCCCAAGTTCCCCGGATGTAGATGCCCTGATAAAAGAGCAGTTGAAATCCAAAGTGGAAAACGTACCGGATTTAACCGGTGATATGGATTCCTTGCTGAAATCGGAGCCAAGCTCCCCAAGTTCCCCAGATGTGGATGCCCTGATAAAAGAGCAGTTGGCATCCAAAGTGGAAAACGTACCGGATTTAACCGGCGATATGGATTCCTTGCTTGCCTCGGCTCCCGACCAATTTGCTTCTGAGACCCCAAGCTCTCCAAGCTCCCCGGATGTGGATGCCCTGATAAAAGAGCAGTTGGCATCCAAAGTGGAAAACGTCCCGGATTTAACCGGCGATATGGATTCCTTGCTTGCCTCGGCTCCCGACCAATTTGCTTCTGAGACCCCAAGCTCCCCAAGTCCCCCAGATGTAGATGCCCTGATAAAAGAGCAGTTGGCATCCAAAGTGGAAAACGTACCGGATTTAACCGGTGATATAGATTCCTTGCTTGCCTCGGCTTCCGACCAATCTGCTTCTGATACCCCAAGTTCCCCAGACATAGATGCCTTGGTAGAAGAGCAGTTGAAGTCCAAAGTGGAAAACGTACCAGATTTAACTGGCGATATAAATTCCTTGCTGACTCAAACTCCGACTTTGACTTTGGCAGAACTTTATATGGACCAAGGTTTGCCGCAAAAAGCGGTGGAAGTTTATAAGGAACTGTTAGCGCAAGACCCGAACAATGCAGATTTAAAAACAAAACTAGCTTTTGCGGAAACGCAAATATAATTGAGGAGAAAAAATGACAGAGACACAAACAACCGAACCAGTGCGCATAGAGCAGCTTTTAAAAGCAATGGTGGAAAACGGAGCTTCCGATTTGCACATTCGCATAGGAATTTCACCAACTTTCCGTATTCACGGAGAGTTGAAAAAACTCTATGATATAAAAATCACCTACCAGCTTATGGATGGATTTTTGGCTGATATAATGAACCAAATCCAGAAGGAGCATTTTGAAAACACAAAGGAATGCGATTTTGCCTTGAGCGCAAGAGAACTAGGCCGTTTTCGCGTTAATGTGTTCAGGCAAAGAGGGACGCCTGCCATTGTGTTTAGGCACATAAATTCAAAAATACCAAAGTTTGAAACTTTAGGTTTGCCGTCCATTGTTTTGGAACTGGCTCTCAAAAAACGCGGATTGGTTTTGGTCACGGGTACCACAGGTTCGGGCAAATCTACTTGTTTGGCTGCTATGATAGACCATATAAACGAAATGGAATCCACTCACGTTTTAACCGTGGAAGACCCGGTTGAATTTTTGCACAGAGATAAAAAATCCATAGTTTCGCAGCGTGAAATAGGAACGGATTCAAATTCTTACGCAAATGCCCTTAGAGCTGCTCTTCGCCAAGACCCCGATGTTATGCTTATTGGCGAAATTCGCGATTTGGAAACAATGCAAATAGCCCTTACCGCCGCAGATACGGGCCACATGGTTTTTGCAACAATTCACACCACAAATGCAACTGAGACAATTCATCGCATACTTTCAATGTATCCGCCTCATCAGCACGATGAGATTCGCATGTTGCTTGCTTCTTGCTTGGAGGGCATTATATCTCTGCGTTTGCTGCCAAGAAGCGATGTGACAGGGCGAATTCCCGCAGCAGAAATTTTGGTGAATACTGCCGCCATACAAGAATACATTATGGATAAAAACAAAACTGAGTTTATAGAAACCGCCGTTGCCGAAGGCAATATGCAATATAAAAGCCAAACCTTTGACCAATCTTTGCTGACTCTTTTCAACCAAGGCAAAATTTCCAGGGAAACTGCTAAGAATGCAGCTACAAATCCAGAAGACTTTGAGCTTAAACTTAGAGGCATAACCGGAACTTCCGATAGAACTTGGCAAATGAATTCTTGAGGAATGGTGCCTAAATTTGCAATAGGTCAAAAATGGACAAGCTATGCCGAGCCGGAACTTGGCATTGGGCAAATCATTAAACAGGATTTCAGAACCGTGAGCTTGCTTTTTCCTGTTTCGGGCGAATGCCGCACTTACAATTCAAAAGGCGAACCTCCCTTGAAACGTTATGTTTTGAAAATAGGAGAAAAAGCTGCATCGGTTAAAGGAGCCTCTCTTTTTGTTGAAGAAATTGCAGAAGAAAATGACATTTTGCATTATAAGAGCAAAGACAAAAGCATTTCGGAAGCTCTGCTTAATTTTAAATCACAAAGCTCTGATTCTCCTTCTGAAATTTTTGATATGCTGCTTGAAAAAAAGTTTTCCAGCAATTTTAATTTTTGCCTTAGAGAAAGTGCGGCAAAGCTATGCGGAATATGGAAATCCTCAATGGCGAGAGGTTTTTTAAAACCTAGGATTAGACTTTTGCCGCATCAATTGTATTTGGGATTTAGGGCGTCCAGAGCCGTTTCTTTGCCGCGTTTTATGCTCTCCGATGAAGTTGGGCTTGGCAAAACCATAGAAAGCGGTTTGATTTGGAATGTACTTCAAACGGAGGGCAAAATAAAAAGAACCTTGCTCATTGTTCCCGAACAGTTAAAAAATCAGTGGCTCATTGAGTTTGGCAAAAAGTTTAACCAGTGGTTTTCAAGCATAGATGAGAATTATATTTCTGAACATAGAAAGCATTCTACTGCTGCGCAAAATGTGTTTTTGCTCCACGATACGGTTATATGTTCCCTGGAATTTTTGCTTACCAACAAATTTGTGGCTGAAGCTGCCTTGGATGCACCTTGGGATTTGCTAATTATGGATGAGGCTCATCGCTTAGTGAAAACTTCGCAAGGCGCAAATGCGGAATATATTCTCGCAGAGCAGTTTTCGCAAAAAATCCCAGGTTTGCTTTTGCTATCTGGCACACCCATACAGCTTGCTCCCGAAGCGTACTTTTACAGATTAAGGCTTTTAGATTCCGCTCGCTTTCAAAACCCGGAAGAATTTGAAAAGAATCAAGATAATTATAAAAGCGTGGCTAATGATTTATCTAAAATTTCTCTTGATTCAGACGAGGAACTTTCTTGGGAAGATTTGCAAAAAAATATTCCAAAAAAATCTCCAATTCGCTCTTGGTTGCCCATAAAGGCAGATTTGTCCCTCACCGCAGCGGAATGGATGAGCCGCGTTATAGATGCTCTTGGCACCGGTTCTTCAGTATTTCGCAACACTAGAAAAAGCGTTAAGGGATTTCCCAAAAGAATATTGAAAACTTATCCGCTGGAAGATAGTGAGGAGTGGTTGGTTTCTTTTGTCAATGAACATAAAAAAGATAAAATTTTGCTTATATGTTCAAAATCGGGTACTGTTAATTCACTTTTATCACTTTTAGGCGAAGATGTTGCTGTTGCATTTAAGGAAGAGGAAACATCTTTGGAGCGTGATAAAGCGGCGGCGGCTTGGATGCAGCCAGATGGTCCAAATGTTTTGCTGTCTTCTGAAATAGGCTCAGAAGGCAGGAATTTCCAAAGCGCGCGGCATTTGGTACTTTTTGATTTGCCAGAGGATTCCTCTTTGCTTGAGCAGAGAATTGGGCGTTTAGACCGCATTGGGCAGGGAGCAGAAATTTACATTCATGTTCCTTTTGCAAAAAAGAGCAAAACAGAAATGCTTTATTTGTGGTACCACGAGGCACTTGGAATTTTTGAGCATTCTTTGATGGGCGGCGGTGAAATATATGCCAAATTTGAAACAGAGCTTAAAAGCTATTTGGAAAACCCGGCAAAAAAGTTCAATAAATTTTTGAAGGAGTTTTTGCCGCTCGGCAAAAAAGAAATGCAGTTGCTAAACGAAAAAGCAGAAGCCGGCAGAGACCGCTTGCTTGAGTTCAATTCGCAAAACAAAAAAATATCCAGTGAATTGCTTGCGCAGGCCAAAAAAATGGACTCAAATGAAGAACTTTTGTCTTTTGCCTTTGATATGCTCTCTGTTTTGGACATTGAAGTTCAAAAGGGAATTTATCCGGGCAGTTTTGTTCTTAAAGGGGCACCCGGACAGCCTGAACACGCAACCTTGCTTGGGGCAAGCCCTGCCTCTTCTTCGGAAAATGGAGAAATTTCAGAATTTGATGGCTGCTCCATTACCGTTGCAACCAGCAGGGAAAATGCGCTTAACTATGAAAACATAGAGTTTTTCCACTGGGAGCATCCAATTATGCAAAGGCTTTTTGACAAAGCTTTGAGCGATGATTTTGGAAATACAACTTGTGTTGTTTGCGCTCTTGTGCCAAGCGGCAAGGTTTTTGCCCAATACAATTTTATTCTTGAGTTTTCCGTTAATTCGCATTGGGGAATAAGCAATTTAGTGGGTGAGCGTTTATTGAGCGTGACATTGGATAGTAAAGGAAATGAGCAAAGCATAACAGAGGCTTTGCAGTCAAGTCAATTGCAAAATGGCAAGGTTGTAGATATTCCATATTCCATTTTGGAATATTTTGCAACGGAGGGTTTTGAAACAGCAAAAAATTCCCTTGAAAATATTGCAGGAAAAATATCGGAAGAAACAGAAAAAACAGTGCTCCCCGTTTTGGAGAGCGAGCTTCATCGCTTGGAAGAAACTTATATGCTTTTGCGGGATTTTGATTTGGGTCGCATTTTGGCTCAAAAGAAAAAAGACATAATTGCCTGCAAAAAGAGTTTGAAAAATCCAAAATTAAGGCTGAACGGGGTTAGGGTTTTAATTCATGCTTAAATCTGTGGAATCTTTAGACTTACGGTTTTTTCGCTTTTGGCGAAGACATTCTTTTTCGGCAAGCGTGGATAAGTTTTTGAAGTTTTACACTCGCATGGGCGATGGCTACGTATGGATTTTGGTAATAGTATATATTTACTTTTTTTATGGAAAAACAATTTTATTTGGCATAATAGAGCGTGTTATACCCGCAATTTTGCTCAGTTTGTTTTTTTACTGGCTTGTGAAGCTCTCTGTTCGCCGCAAACGCCCCTTTGATTTATTGAAA
>Ga0182472_107483_pt1 | contig 9625 bp, 11 predicted proteins | sample TergutNc150P3_FD_120804 | JGI IMG/M metagenome (GOLD analysis project Ga0182472, IMG submission 120804)
CATACAGATGAAATTCTGTTCTGGACAGGCATGGTATTTCTTGCAAGCGCAATTGGCAATGGTGTTGTAGGTTATATGCAACATAAGAAATGGGACGAAGCAAACACAGCCGTAACAAATGCAAATGATAAAATAACTGCTGAAATTCAAAAGATAGATTCTACGTGTACCGCTAACTTCTCATCAGTTTCACCAGAGAAAGTCAATCAATGTAAAACAGCTTTTATCCAAACTGTAGAAGGTAGAGAGACTGACAGAGACAAAGATAATTATGGTGAGCTTAAACCTGGGATAACTGAGGCAATAGCAATGAAAGAAGGTTATACGCTTTGGATTTTAAACAATAATTTGAGTATTAACAAGCCATCACGTGATGGTTATAATAAAGGTCGCATAATTTTCTTTAGTGCGGCTGCGGTTTCTTTGGCTATAAGCATAACCCTGTTCGCATGGTAAGCGTCAGGGTTTCGGTAAATAAAATTTTGTGTGAAACCATCATCGGGATTTATCCCGATGAACTCTATGAAAAGCAAAAGATAGAGTTTGGTTTTTCTTTTGAATATGATTGCAAACAAGCAATTTCTGCCGACTCAATAGACGAAGCTGTTGATTATGCTGTTTTAACTGGAGATTTAAAAACATTCGTTTCTAATAGCAAATTCAATCTTTTAGAAACTTTAACTTCCAAAATCGCAGAGAAAATTTTGGCATTTTCATTCAAAATAACATCTGTAAAAGTTTACTGCATAAAATTGAATGACTTGCGCCCAATGGCGGAGATTGAATGGAAAAGATAAATGTTGGAGATCCTAGGTACCCAAAAGTTTTGGCTAAATCCAAATATGCTTTACCTATTTGGCTTAAAGGGCAAGCATTTGATGATAATGAATTTTGCCTTGCTATGGTAGGTACCAGAAGCCCTAGCGGTTTGGCTGCAAGCACTGTTAAATCTTTGGTAAAAACGTTAAAAAATTACAATGTTCGCATTGTAAGCGGACTTGCTCAAGGTGTAGATTCGCTTTGCCATGCAGCTGCAATGGAAAACAATTTGCCAACCACTGCAGTTATAGCTCAAGGTTTGGATATGCCACTGCAAGGCAGCCAGCAAATTTTAGCGAAAAAAATTTTAGAATGTGGCGGAAATATAATCACCCCATTTTCACTTGGTTCGCAGGCTTATCAGGGATTTTTTGTTAAAAGAAATTCAATAATATCTGGAATGTCGAGTGCCACAATAATTGCAGAAAGCAGAATAAAAGGTGGAGCCATGCACACAGCAAATTTTTGCCTAAAAGAAAGCAAGCCTCTGTTTGCACTGCCAGGTTCTCTTATGAGTCCAACATCGGAAGGCTGCAACTGGCTTATTTACCAAAAACAAGCGCAAATTATTTGGAACATAAATAGCTTTCCAGAAATACTTGGTTTAAATTCACTTTTTCCTTTATCTGAAGCACAAGTACCAAGTACTGATTTACTAGATAAATTCCCAAGTTGGGCTACAAAAGGAACTATTTTGGAAATTAGTGATATTTGCGAGCAGAGCAACAAACCTGTGAACGAAATTTTAGCTATGTTAACAGAAATGGAAATTGATGGTAAATGCAAGGTTAATGGACAAAGCGTAATATTTTTCTAGATTCTCTGGAATGCCCCTTAAAAAAATTTTAAAGAATCTTTGGTTATACGGATGGATACTGATTGTTCCGTTAGCTATTTTAGCCAGCTTTATGGATTTACTTTTGCTCGGCGGAATTCGCTTGTTTTTATCTATTACATCTGGGCAAAACATTGTTTATATTGAACAGCTAAGAGACGTAGGTCCCCTGCATTGGATTCTTTTAATGCTTGTGGTAGCAGCCCTACGTTATTTGATAATAACGCTTAGAGTGCGCTCTGAAGAGAGGCTTAGCCACAAGCTAGAAAGTCATTTGCGAGTTTGGTGGGTTCGCACCGTGAAAAAATTGCATCCATCGCAATTCCACAAAGGCGAAACCAAAAACATTATGCACAATTCAAATTCTGCGGTTTCAGCTTTGCCAAAAGGTTGCAAGATTGTTGCTCAATCTGTGCAAGCCGTGTCGCAACTGCTCTTTTTTGTACCAGTTTTATTTTGGATATCTTGGCGATTAGCCATTGTGCTGTTATTTATTTTTGTGCCAATAATGCTCTATTTACAAAAAAGTATAAAAAAAATTGGACATAGAATTGATGATCTTAATTTTTTTGCTGGCGATTACGATTCAACTTTGTGGCGATGGGCAGCTATTCTCAGGTTTTGGAACAACCAAACAGAACTTTCAAAATATTTGACATCTATTTTCAAAAAAATTCACAATTTGAGAGATACTTCCATACGCATGGGAGTTAGAGATGCAACCATAATGCAAAACATAGAAACAAGTTCAATAATAATAATGTGCATTATTTTGACTGCTTGTGCTGCTTTAATTAAAATGCAAATAATGGAACCATTCCAGATAATTCTATTTTGCGCAGCTCTCTTTATATGCTATAAACCTCTGAAAGACTGTTCCCTTATTTTTTCAAATTTAAGGGATTTAAAATCGGCTTATGCAGGGCTTAAACATTTGGAAGATATGGATCGCTATGAAAAATACTTTGAGGAAAGAGACGAAGAATACATTAGAATTGAAAATATGTCTTTTAGATATGGCGAGGATGACGAACCTTGGATATTCCAGTCTTTGAACAACATAGTAAGATTAGACAAACCGCTACTCATTCAAGGTGATAACGGTAGCGGAAAAACCACTATGCTTCGTATATTATCTGGTATGGAAATTCCTCAGGAAGGCAGCATTTTTGTACCGCCCAAAATAAGAAATGGAACATTTTATCTATCACAAAGATTATTTTTGCCACCAATTTCGTGGCTTGGACAGGAGATAAGCAAAAAAGAATGGAGCAACAATATAAAGAACTTCTTTAATGTTTTGGATTTGGAAGCTCTTTTGCATAAACACGGGCATTCAAATGGAGAATTGCAAAGAATTGGCTTGGCTTGGGCTGTTGTTAGCGGCTCTCCTTTTCTGTTTTTAGACGAGCCTTTTGCCTATATTTCTCAAAATTTGCGTGAACCTATTTTCAAAGCATTCTGGAATGCCACAATAGAAACAGACCAATGGTGGATGATGGCATCTCATGAATTGCCGCCTGAGGCTTACAGAAACAGAATCCTTTATTGGAAACTTTGAACGATTATTTCCAAATTTTCCTTTGCGTTTTTTCCATCTATATAAATTGGGGTTTCTTTGTGCTTAAACCAGGTTATTTGGCGTTTGGCATAATGACGGCTTGATAGTGCTACTTTTTCCACTATTGAATACGGATTTTCATTTTTCTCTAAAGCTGCTTTTAAGTCTAAATATCCAAGGCTTTGCCAAGCAGGAGCATTTAAGGGCACATTTTTGGAAAGCTTGCTAACTTCTTCTGGCCAGCCATTTTCAAGCATTTTAACAACACGCTCATTTATTTTTTTGTACAGTTCAGCGCGTGGAAAATCTAGCCAAACAGAGGGAATGACACCTATCCCGCCGACTCTTGAATTTATAGTTGATTCGCCTAACTCAATGGTTCTAAGTAATCTTTGAGTGTCGCCTGGCATTATTTTGCCTTCTATACTTGGATTTGCTTTTAAGGCATCTGTATAAAGCAAACCGCGTTCTTTGTCTTTGTAGTGTTTTTTCAGCTGTTCCCTGAGTTCTGGATTTGAAGGAGGCAAGCCACTTAATCCTTGGCACAAAGCCTGCATATATAGCCCTGTGCCGCCTGTTAGAATAAATTTTGTGCTCGGTTTTTGCTCAATGATGTTTTTAACATCTTTTGCAAATTCAGCCGCATTATATTGTTTTTCTGGTGGCAAAAAATCAACTAAATGGTGAGGAACTGCGCTCAAGTACTCCCCTGTTGGCTGTGCCGTGCCTATTCTAAAACCTTTGTAAATTTGTCTGGAATCCATGCAAATAATTTCTGCCCCCAGCTTTTGAGCAAGCAAAACCGCAACCTCAGTTTTTCCAGAACCTGTTGCACCTAGTATTGCACCGATTATTGGCATTTAATCCTGCAAGCAACGAATGCTGTGAAAGAAAGATTTGCCGTAGCCTTCGTTTACAGTCTCGTTGGCATAGAACATACCCCGATAGGATGCGTAGTTATCACTTATCTCCAAAGAACTCCACCAATAACCGCCCACACCAATACTGTTGAAACTGCCTTCGGAATCGCCCCAGCCACCCGGCAGAGCCGCAAAACCATGAATATCATCTCCTGAAGAAATCCCCTCATACGAATTCCAACCGTTTGTAGCTTTTAACTGGGTTCCCGCATTTTTGCCAACAAATTTTGTAAGCACTCTCCAATCATCATCGCTTGGGATATGCCAACCTTTGGGGCATATTCCCCTGTGCCTTTCTAATATTTGAGAAGCACAAATACTGGAGTTGCAATTAGAGGGCAATGCCATTGCGGTTGCCCAATCATACAATCTGCCATAAATATCGCAATTAGCTTCATCGTCATCATAGCATTTACTGCCACTGATATTATAATTCAAATTCTCCGCCATCCAAGTCTGAGTGCCTATTTTCACAGTTCTGTAATTCGCTATGTTGTCACCCTCGTCATTGCTATCAATGTCTGGTGTACTGCAAGAGAAAAGCAGTGAGGCATAAAGCATTACCGCAAGAGGCACAAAACGGGGAGATTTAGCCATATTGGGAAAATAGAAATTTTCTATCTTTACCCCTAAGTAGGAGCAGTAAGCCTTAACCTTAACAAGGAGGCTTTTATGGCTATTCCAGCGTACATGAAGATAGATGGCATTCCCGGCTCGGTGAATGTTTCAGGAAGAGAGGGCTTTGTTGAAGTCCTTGAGTTCAACCACAGGGTTTATGTCCCTACAGACCGCGACGACGGTTCGCTCACAGGTACACGCAAGCACGATTCACTTGTGCTGCACAAAGCTTTTGACAAATCGTCTTCGCTCCTTTACCAAAAGGTTTGCACGGGGCAAACAGTCCAAGACATCCTTATTCGGTGGTATAAAATCACAGACAGAGGAGAGGAGGTTGCATATTTTGAGCACAAACTTGAAAAGTGCAAAATAGCTAGTGTGCGTTCTTATATGCACAATGTAAAAGATTCTACAAAAGAACAATTTGTGCATCAAGAAGAGGTTACCATTCGCTACGAAAAAATAACTTGGAATTTCTTGGATGGCAATTTGCAACATACAGACCAGTGGAATCAGAGGTAAATTGTGCAACACGGGAGCCCTTCCATTTCCATAATAATCTGTAGCCGCAGCCAAAGCGAAGCTTTGAGCGTGCGGCGAAATTTGCTAGGAACAGCAAAATACCCTGATAGTTTGGAAATTATTGTTTTGGACAACAGAGAAAAAAATGAGGGTTTGTGCGCTGTGTATAATCAAGGTGTGGCAAAAGCAAATGGCAGAGTTTTGGTGTTTATGCACGAAGATGTGTGGATGATGGAAAAAGATTGGGACACAGTTCTCTTAAAAAAATTCAGAGATTTGAAAGAGATGCAAATTTTGGGCGTTGCGGGTACAGCTTTGCTAAAACCAGAGCCTTATGCGCATTGGCCTGCGGCAAATATCCCTTACACTTTTGGAAAAGTTATACATTTGAACAAAAAAAGTGAAGAGTTTTTTCTCGCTATTTACAACGAAAGAGATGGAGACCAAGAAGCTGTGGTTGTTGATGGTTTGTGGTTTGCCATTAGAAAAACACTATTTGAAAAATGCCGTTTTGACGAACAGACCTTTACCAGATTTCATTTTTACGATTTGGATATTTGCATGCAGGCTCTTGAATTTGGCAAGGTTTATGTAACTGCCGATATTCGTGTTTTGCACAAAAGTGAGGGTTCTTTTGAAGACGAATGGAAGGAATGGAACCAAATTTTTGTTGAAAAATGGAAAGATAAATTGCCCGCGAAAACTATAAATGAACCGCCACCTTCAAATAAAATCCTTAAAACTGGGCGCATTGATTTGCAAGGCAAGGTTAAAGTGCCTAGTTGGTAATTTAAAACAGCAGCCACCCCGATAAGCTTGAAAGAAAAAAGAACAAGCAGCTTAAAACGCAAAGCCCTTGAAAAACTATTGCTGCAACCATAATTATTTTGTTCTCTATAGCAAATGATACTATTTTGTAAAACACAAATGAAATGCAAGCTCCAAAAAAGCCCGAAAGCGAAAAGGCAAGATAAAGGACTCTATCGAAACTTTCAAATAAAAAATTATATGGATACAATAAATTGAACCAAAGCAAAAGTTGCACCACCAGGCTATAGAAAAGAGGAATTATTAAAACAAACCAAGACATCAAAACACCTCTATGCTCAAATTAGAAATTTTCTTTTGCAATATATTCTTTACATTCTCTAAAAATTCCCTTGAAAGCGGTTTTACGGAATTTTCTACAGTTTGGCGTACCACGGAATAAAGCTGGACACTTAACAGGTTTTCTGGGCTAATTTGGTGAATTCTTTGCACAATTCCAGCATAACTCTCAATATCTGTTTCAATTGGGATTCTGCCATTTGCCTCACAGAGCATAGTTTGTATTCGCAAGGGGAATTTTGAAACGGCAAATTTCAAATTATTTTCTATCAATTCTATATTTATTTTATTTTTTGGACGGTTTATAAAATCAAGCCATTCATCTGTGCCTGCATCTAACTTTCCCCATATTTCGCCATTAAAATCACAAATTTTTTCCAATTGCATTGCATTTGTTATTAGTACTAATTTTGGAATTTCTGAAATATCTTTTAATTGCTTGCATAATTCAGTAAAATATGGGTAAAGAGTTGGTTCGCCATCTCCGCTTAGTGCTATGTCTTTTAATACCCTGTTTTTTTCTTCAACACGTGGAAAATGCTCAGATAATTTTGTTTTATTGTATATAGAGAGAATCTCTTTTAATTCAATAATAATTTCATCTACAGATGGAATTATTGCAGATATATCTTTTTTATTAACCTGACAATAAACGCAACGATATGAACACATTCCATTTGGAGTGCAATTTATGCCAATAGATAATCCTTTTGCTCGCCTTGAAATAACCGGATACACAAAACGAAAATTCTCAAATCTGCGATTGTGGTCTGCCCATGCGCTCATCAGTTCAGAAGTTGACATACAGCCTCAACTGTACCGTATTCAAACTTTCAAATCTAGCTTCGCCCTTGGCTCCTTCCATGCCCTCTGCCATGCGGTCGTGAAGCTGCTGTTGATAAGACAGTTCCAAGTAGCGAGTAAGGGAAAAACGCAAATCTGCAGAAAGTTCCTCAATTATGTAATTTTTATAATTGGCTCTTGGAAAAAACACTTCGCCCAGTAAATCAAGCGTAAAAAATCTTAGGAAAGCAAGCCTTATATTAACAGAATTTTCCCATCCGTAATCATAAGATTCGTTAGTTGCATAAATGAATACTGTTTTTGTTTTATTGTTTGGAATTAGAATTTTTCTCCTTATGGTTTGCCTTGCGGCAAAACCAGTTTGAGCAGAAATATCCATAGAATTTGAAAAAACAGGCTGCAAATTCAAACCAATACCCTCTCCTATGCGAAGCGGGTCAAATGAAGAACTTATGCGAATTTTTTCGCCTTTATGTAAGTCTAAGGTATCGGTATCGTCAAACCAATAGTATTCTGGAAAAATATGAGTTTTTGCATTCACCCTTGTGTATGGACCTATCCAATCATAAATTCTATATACAACAGAACTTTGAAACTGCAGCAAATCTTGGGCAATGCTCCATTGAGATTCCTTTTTATCTTCGTTTAACCATTGCATATTTTCTCTTGTATATAATTCCGTTAGCCAAAATATTTTTGTACGATTGTAAAGAGCACGTAAACGCAAATCGCCAAGGGCATTCCACGCACTGCTTTTTTGTTCGCTTGCCGTTAGTAGAGTTGTGTAGCTAGCAGAACCGCCAAGCCTAAGTCCATAAGTCCAATAGGAATTTTTTGCAGTATTTATGCGCATTTTATGCACTCCGCCTGCAATAAGTCGCCCTGTGCTGTCTTCGAAAACAAGTTCAACATTACTTAATTCACCTGGGTTTACCTGCACGGTTATATAATTCAAAATAGAGCTTGCATTTTCTCCGCTTCTGGAAATTCTATATATTTGCGGGAGTAAAATCCAAGTTTTTAAATCGTTTTGCCTTTCTTGAGTTAAACCAAAGCCCCTGCCATAGCTCTTGCCGCTGTAAACTTCAAAAATTTCGTAATTTTCAGACACAAATTCACCGTCTTGGTTTATGGTATTTATCACAAGCCCGCCCCAATTTGGCGAAACAAGGGTTGTTTTTCCTTCTTCTACTTTCACTTCATATACAAATCTATTATCTGTACTGCCAGAACCCATAATAACCATATAGGTTCCATAAGGCACAACTAAACGTTGTCCGTGTTTTCCAAGCCATTCTCTGTTTTCATATTCTTTTGAAAGAGTATCCATTTTCACGGCTTTAAATTCAGGTTCCAAACGGCTTTCAGTAAAACGTGGAACAAAAATCGCACCCTGCCCCATGCCTATAAATGTCTCGTCTTGATTCATTTGTTCTTCTAAATCTGGTGCTGTCCAACCTTTATTTTCATAAATATCACCATTCTCTATAGTTAATTTCTGTACAAGTTTTCGGCTTTGCTCCAAGGCAATTTCAGCATTCGTGATTTCTATGCCTGGAAGCTCTGGAGGACGCATAGCAAAAACCATCTGAACCCAGGTTACAAGGATTGCTAGGATTAAAGCTTTTCTCACTCAATTTCTCCGGGAGGGGGCAAGGTTTCCATTTCTATTGGATCCTTAACACGATCCGTAGATGACAAGGGTTTTGCAATGGTGCGTTTGGCTATGGAATTCATAACCGAATCTATATCTGCAATTGCCTCGTTGTTTATGTATTCCAATAGTTCAGACAAACCACGCACAACATAAATGGTTTCTAAATTGCTGACTTTTTTACGATAATCCCATTCCCTGCTCCACAAAACTCTTTTTGTTCTATTTTCTTGCAAGTGCATATTCATTGCCAAATGTGCATACCATTCATCTTGATTATCGTATTCTTCTAGTGCCCTTATGGTTCCGCTTATGGTAAAATCTGGTTCTTCAACATCTATGCTTCTCCTAACATCTGAAAAAACTCTAGCTGCCGACAAATGGCGAAAAAGCATATCAGATATCAGATACTCTGGTTTAACCGCCCATAATTCGTAGTTGTAAAAACGCAGTTGAAATGGAGATTGCCTATACACAATGTTATTGCGGCGATATGCTTCCGATACATCAAAATCCTTTATCCTCACCGAATACGGATAAGTACTTTCGTTATGCATTTCTTTTGGAGTTGGCACGTAGTCAAGTTGGTAATAACTGTTCTCTTTAACACCGCCAAAAAAACCACAACTTGTAAATATCAAAACCATTAAACAAAGAACTAAATACTTCATATTTACCTCACCCTCTGCTTTTTTTCTTCGCCGCGAATAAGGAGAGAAGGATTTTCCCTAACTTGGCGGCTAACATCGTTTAAGTTTTCCACTGCTTCTTTTAAATAACGAACC
>Ga0182472_107485_pt1 | contig 9613 bp, 11 predicted proteins | sample TergutNc150P3_FD_120804 | JGI IMG/M metagenome (GOLD analysis project Ga0182472, IMG submission 120804)
GAGGAACTGCTAGTAGCAATGGAGGAACTGCTAGTAGCAATGGAGGAACTGCTAGGAACAACTGAAGAACTACTTGGAATATCCGGTGCTGGTGCAACTTTTGAAACTATGTAGGCAAGTGCGCCTACAAGACCAGCATTGTAATCTATGCCGCCTTCGGTGTATTGATAGTTGTTTATATCATCTTTATAATCAGAGGAATTGAAAGATCCCCCTACCATATATCCAAAAAACTTGTTCCTTTCTGGTATGGTTAAATTACTCATTCCTTGCGCATTGCGGTCTTCATCATTGAGATATATATTTCTGTGGTGAGGTTTGGTGGCTTGTTTTGTGCAACCTTCGCAAAACCCTACTACAAAGGATTGTTTTGAATTATTATTGCCAAGTATATAATCCACTTGGTTGTAGATAAATTGATCGTAGTCATTTGTAGCCTTTGCATCTTGATAAAGTGCGGCGAGAAATGCGTGATTGGCAGGATAACGCAACGCTCCCCAACCAGAATTGCCCGTTGTTGCAACTTTTTCTGAGTTTGTTTGACCGGTGAATTTTGTAATGAATTTGCTACGCATAGCATCTAGCAAAACATTCTTATCTTCGGGAACAGCCATAGCCACCACGTAAGGCACTATATCGTGAGGATTGGAATAATCAAAAGCCCAATTATGATACGGTACGTCATTTTTATTGATGCTAATATCGCTTTTGTATGTGCTCTCTTTTGTTGCAATATACATTTCTGCCGCAGCAATATTAAATGTATTTGTTGGAGTATTGCCGGCACCATAATAGCCACCTGAACCAGCTCCCGCAGCTTGGATTTTGTGTGATTTTGCATAAGCATAAGCACTCTTTGCGTGATTAAGACATGTATCTGCATAAGCTGCATCGAATTTGCGGTATATTTTTGACATAATGGCAAGAGTTGCAGCCGCAAAAGATGCCATTGGGCCATCGTTTGGGTTCTTCCACATCTTGCGAGGTTCACCGCCCTGGTCAACTGGTTGAGTAGACATTTTCCCAGCAGTAACCCATGTATTATGGTCTTTTCCACCTTCGCCTTTTTCATAATAGAATGTGGTACCATCTGGAGTAGCCTTAATTATCCAATCTGTAGCGTATTTAAGCTCCTCCAAAAGATCTGGAATTCTATTTGCTTTGCCGCCCGTTATGCTCCAGTCTTTAGATTCAGCATAGTCACTGTAATCTTTTCCGTTATAGAGGTCGTGAAAACCTTTGGGGAATGCGTCATAAGCCTTGGCAAGCATATAAGCGGAATAGAAAAATGTTTGCCCAAACAACACGTGGTCGCCGCAGTCAAACCAACCACCCTCAAGATTGCGAGTACCATCGGCATCTTTGGTGAAGCTGGTTTTGTACTTGTGATCCATAAGGAGCCAATTAGGGCCGTTGCCAGACCTTTGTGCTCCATAGAACCGAGTTACCATCCAAAGAGCTTTTTTATACTGCTCGGCGGTAAAAGCCCCTTTTGCTTCTGCCGCAAAAATATTTTGCAAGGAAAAGGCAACTAATAAAGCGGATAAAAATATAGAACGAAGCATTTATTCAATATAGTAAAATTTTTTCGTAGATGCCTCACCTCAACATCTTATACGCAGCCTGTGCCTGCAAAGTATCTCCCTGATTGTAAAAAGCGTGACCAACGTTTTCTATGCCTATCCTCGCCGTGGAACTACCTGCTTTCATAGCTTTTTGATAATGTTCTAAAGCCTCGCCAAATCTCTTTTGCTTAAAATAAATCTCTGCCAAATCCATCTCCAACTCTTTAAGCCCTCTGCCTACGGCAATGCCCTGTTCCAATGTCCAAATAGCCATCCACGGCGAATTGCCGCTCTCGTAAAGCCCTGCCAAATATCTGCGGGCACTGTAATTTTTGCTATCCAAATACAAACCGTTTTCCATGGAACGAATAGCGGCTTTTATGGAATCTTGCTGCAAATAATAATAAGACAAAGTGTAGTGCAAATCGGGAGAAATATTAACGCTTTTTTGCAAGGCTTTTTGCAGAATTTCCGCAGCCAACTTAAAATCTCCCGTTTGGCGGGCACATTCCGCAAGCCCAAACCAAGCCTCCAATCTATCGGGGTTTTCGTTTATAGTTTGCTCAAAATACCTCTCCGCCAAAAGGAAAGACTTTAAATTTAAATATGCAGAGGCAAGAGCATAATTCAAATGCTCGTTATTCTCTCCAAGTTCCACTGCCCTGCCATAATACGCCACAGCCTGCCCATAATCCCCATAAGAATACGAAATATCGCCCAAAAGTATCCATGGCTTTGCAAAACTAGGTGCAAGTTCAGATGCTCTTTTATATGCCACTATCGCAACGTGATTTTGCTTGAGATGTACAAGTGTATTGCCCAAATTAAACCAAGCATAAGGCTCCATTTGCTCATTCTTTATAGCCGCCCTATAAGCAGGAACCGCCTCTGCATATTTGCCCGCATCATAAAGCTCATTGGCTTTCTTAAAAAAATCCTCCGCCCCATAAGAAAAAGCAAAAAGAAACGAAACAAGAAAAACAAAAAACATTGTTATTTATGCCTTTTATAATCATCGTCCATTCTAATAATATCATCTTCCCCTGTATATTCGCCAACCTGAACCTCAATAATTATCAATGGTTTTATGCCTTCATTCTGCAAGCGGTGAAGCGTACCCGCAGAGATATAAATAGACTCATTTGGGCGAACATAAGCGGTTTCTTCGCCAATGGTGGCGGTTGCCATTCCACTGACAACAACCCAATGTTCCGAGCGGTGCATATGTTTTTGCAAAGACAAACGCTCGCCAGGATTTACGCAAATGCACTTAACTTTGAAATGCTCTTCTTCGTCAAGCACTTCGTAGGTTCCCCAAGGGCGAATCACCGTTTGCGGGGTGTGGAGCAAATCAGAATGTTTTTCTTTTAAACTATCCACCAATTTTTTCACCTTTTGGCTACTGGCAAGAGGAGCAACCAAAAGAGCATCAATGGTATCCACTATCATCATATTTTCTAAATCTATGGTAGCAATTTCCCTATTTGATGTAGGAGAACCCATTATCAGGCAATTTTTGGAATTTACGGAAGTGTGGTGCGAATATTCGGTGTTACCCTCTATATCATGCGGAAGCTCCTTGTAAAGGCTTTCAAAGCTGCCCAAGTCTGACCAACCTATTGAGCATGGAACAACGCTTACTTTCTTGGATTTTTCCATAACAGCATAGTCTATGGAATCTGATGGTATATTCATCATATCTTCGTGATGAATGCGAACTAGAGAATCTTCGGCTGCGGCTTTTTTGCGAGCCTCTTTGCAGGCGGCGAACATAGCTGGTGCATATTCGTTTAGCTCTGCCAAAAACACTCCTGCCTTAAAACAGAATATGCCGCTATTCCAATAAAAATTCCCATCTGCAATGTATTTTTTAGCGGTTTCCAAATCGGGTTTTTCAACAAATCTCTTAACGCTCTCGCCATTTGCTTCTATATAGCCATAACCAGTTTCCGGTGCTGTTGGCTTTAAGCCAAATGTAACTAAATTCCCAAGCTCTGCAAGCTCCCCTGCCCTTTTCACCGCTTTTGAATAGCTTTCGGCATCTCTAATAAGATGGTCGCTTGGTGAAACGAGAACCACATCGTTTGGAGACAAATCAAGGCAAGCAAGGGCAATGGCAGGCGCCGTGTTTCTACCTATTGGTTCCAGCATATAACTGGTTTTGTCAAGATTTATTGCTTGCAATTGGTCTCGTGCCAAAAAATATTGCTCCGCATTGCTAACTATGCACTGCTTAGAACAAAAACCGCTATTCACAAGTGCAATGCGCTGAAACAAGGAATGCTCGCCAAATATTTTAACAAACTGCTTGGGTAAAAGAGTGCGGCTTATGGGCCAAAGCCTAGTTCCCGCACCACCACATAAAATTAGGTTTATCATAACAGGTAATTTAGAAATTTTATCCTATATTTAAATACGTTTTGCATATTTACAGAGTTGTAATTCTTTCTGTTAATTTCTTTTTCTGCAAAAAACACCCATCCTTTTGTGTTACCTTTCATAAAGAATAGACCCTGTATCGTTTATTTCTTTTACGAAAAAGTCATTTTGTTTAATAAGATATTCATACTCTGCTTTTGAATATGTTATTAAATCCATCGCTATTTTCCTGTTGATATTTATGAGCATTTTTGAAATAGGCATATCCCGTTTTATTTTTTCGTCAAGGTTTTTAGCTACTTCTTCTGAATCTAGTACTACAAGGACATCCAAATCACTGTCTTCTGTTGGGTTTCCATTGGCATAAGAACCGAACAAAATGACTTTGTAAGGCTTCAATTTTGAGAGCCTCTCGGTCATTTCTTCTACTAAATACCAATTTTTTTTCCAAAGTAGACATAGAAAAAAACACCCCACCCAAAAGCTATTAGAGTAACGTTTACTATATTACATTGAAATGAGGATTTATTTAGACAATTTTATAACCACGGATAAACAACTTTACAATAAAAAGACTAGCGAGATTAAGATAGTTAATCCTGTGACTTTTATAGAAAAAATGGAGGAGTAGATATGCTTACGGATACTGTTTTGCGAGATTCGGGAATGAAAATTCTAAAAGAGAAATTGGGTCTAATTGAAGCGGAACGTTTTGTTACGCTAATTATTAGAGAACCATTTGATTACACAAAATGGCGACAAGACTTTGTGAAAAAATTTGAAGATATGTCTGTTGAAGATGTTAGTAAATTAGCAATGCAGAATTATGCAAAACACACTAATGCCAATTAACTGCCCCACCCAAAAGCTATCAATAAACGCCCACAACCTCAATCTACACCGCTTGCTTCACTAACACAACGAACACTGAACAAAAAACTCAAAACCATATATGTACGGCTATGCCACTGAGTAGCAATACACCTCCTGTTGCGTAAAAGATGTTTCTTGCCGTTTGTGCACTTTTCGCTTTGTATAATTGATTTTTCATATTCAAGTATTCGTTCGGGTATTCTTCTAGGTCTTGGCTTTTGTAGAAAAACTCTTTGCCCTTTTTATAATAAGCTTTTGATTTTGCGTTGTTGTTAATACCAAGCCCTAGTGCCCCCGCTCCGAGAATGTCCAAGCCAAGAGCAACCCAAAAACTGGTTCTGCCGGACTTTTCAACCTTTGGTTTTTCAGGCTCAAATTTCACAGGTTCTGGCTCTAGCTTCACAAGCTCCGGTTTATCAACTACCAACTCCTCAACCTTTGGTTTCTCAACTTCCATCTGTTTAAACAAAGCTGGGGCATTTTCATCTATTATGGTTAGCAAACCATAAATGTCTTTGGAATTGCCTGTGAAAGAATCTATAAGATTTCCACTTTTGCTGTTGTAAAGCTGAAAATGTATGGACAACTGACTGCCAAAACGTCCTACGCGGGCTTGGGCAACATAGTCTGCGCTAACTTTCCTGCCCAAGTCTGCAAGGCAGGTTGCCTCTCTGCACTCCTTGGCGGCTCGTTCCTCTGAACCCAAAAAAGCAACTATGCTCTCGGTGGTCATAACCCCATAACGCGATTTAGGCAAAACCTTAACCGCTGTTTCGCGAAGCCTATTGGTTAAATAATTCAAATCAGAAAAATCTATGGAATCACGGTCATCCACTGTGTTGATTATGGCTACTCTCTCCTGCCCATAAGCGGCAAGGGCAAGGAATAGCAAGATGAAAAGAGGGGCAAAACGCATTTGAGGGTAAATTAGAAATTCAGCCGCTTGCCAATTTGCTCTGGGCATCTGCCAAATGCAAGGCATCTATTATCTCTTGTAAATCGCCCGTTATTATGTTATCTAAGTTGTAAAGAGTTAGGTTTATGCGGTGGTCGGTTACTCTGTTTTGGGGGAAATTGTATGTGCGAATTTTGTCGCTACGGTCTCCTGTGCCAACAAGGCTTTTTCTGGCGGCAGATTCCTTTTTTTGCTTTTCGGAAATAGCGTGGTCTAGCAAACGAGAACGCAAAAGTTCCATGGCTTTTGAGCGGTTTTGAATTTGGCTACGCTCGGTTTGGCAAGCCACAACCACACCGCTTGGAATATGAGTTATGCGAACCGCGGAATCTGTTTTGTTTATGTATTGGCCGCCCGCTCCACTTGCCCTGTAAACATCAACTTTTAAATCTTCTGTCCTAACTTCAACATCAACTTCTTCGGCTTCGGGCATAACCGCAACCGTTGCCGCTGAGGTATGCACACGCCCTTGAGATTCGGTTTCTGGAACCCGCTGAACCCTGTGAGCACCGCTTTCAAATTTCAAAACTCCGTAGGCTCCCTCGCCAGTTATAAAAAGGCAAATTTCCTTGAAACCTCCAACTGTCCCCTCGCTAATATCAGTGACATCTACCTTAAACCCTTTATTTTCCAAATAAGTTCTGTACATCTTAAACAAATCGCCCGCAAAAAGAGAAGACTCATCACCTCCTGTTCCGGCTCTTATTTCCAAAATAGCATTGCGATTATCAAAGGGGTCTGGTGGAACAAGCAAAATTTGAAGCCTCTCTTCCATGCCATCAATCTGTTTTTCCAAAGGACCTATTTCTGCTTTAGCCGCCTGCGCAAGTTCTGCATCTCCACCACCAAGAGCAACCTTCCATTCCTTTAAATCTCCGCAAAGCCGCATATATTCAGAGCCAACGGTATAGGTTTTTTCCAATGCCTTAAAACTCTTGTGCAGTTTGGTGAATTTTTCTGGATTTGCTGCCACGTCTGGACGTGAAAGTTCCTGCTCAAGCTCTTCATAGCGTTCTAAAAATTTTTGAACTTTCTCTTGCATATAAAAAAATACTAATTATACTAAAATTGCAACTTTGGGTAAATTATAGATTTTGTGTTGAGATATGGTTTCAAGGTGCTCCAAGACAAAAACACGCTTTGTTCACCAACGCTATGTGGTGCAATCTGATAGGCAGGATACACAAATTCCATTCCGGAAGAATTTATTCTCACGTTCTCTGGCACAAAATCGCTTTCTTTTTGTGTATAGCTGTAATCTGCTAGTGATTGTATGTTTTGCGCAAACAAAAATTCTCTTATTATGAGTTTTACTACATTTTTTTCCCATCCCTTATTGAACAAACTACCAAGCTCTATTCTTTTTCCCGTTGCAAGTGTATAAATGCTCATGCTAAATACATTTTGCCCATGAGCTGCATCAGCATAATAAATATAAGCGGCAGTTGTGTATTGTACAATGCCTGGCAAAGGAAAAGACACTACATCAGACAAATATTCCACCTCTTTAAATTGGCTTTTATAAACATTTAGTGCAACCGCAGGGTCTTGGTCTAGAAATTTTTCGCCAAATTTCTGTTTAATAAAGTTTTTCTGTAATTCCTTTAAAGCCACTGGATTAGGCAAGGCACTTGGGTACGAGAAAAAAAACTTTCCCGCAGAATCCAAATAAACCGTATTAAAGGAAATAACGCCTTGTGCGCTTGCAAAGCAAGCTAAAGCTAGCATAAGCAGGGATATTTTTCTCATTTGAGTAAATATAGAAAATTATTTTTTTATATTACATATTTATGAAATACGGGCAAGTGGCAACTGAAAAATTATACTTTTCAAGCAGCGAAGCAGCAAAGCAATTAGACATTCCTGTTAGCGTTTTGCATTCATGGGAAAAAAAATTCCCCGAATTAAGTCCAAAAATAAATGCAAATGGCAAAAGAGTCTATAAGCAAAGCGATATTGAAACGGCAAAAGAAATCAAGGAAAAATTAGCTAATGAAGGTGAGTTAGTGGTTGATAAGCCCACCAAACAGATAAAAACCACCAAAAAAACTAGCAGCAGCAATAACCATGACCTGCTCAAAATCAGAAACAAATTGCAAAATGTTTTAGAAAACATAAAAAACAAAAAATGACATCCATAACCCGCAAAGCCTGCGAAATGCTTGAAAAACACGGCGAACTTGTTCGCATAAAAGAACCTGTGTCTCCTAACTTGGTTATGCCCTCAATGGCACTCAAGGCTTTTGCAAACAAAGAACCTGCGATTTTTTTTGAGAAAGTGGAAGGAAGCCCTTTTCCGGCTGTGTGCAATTTATTTGGAAGCGAAAAAAAAGCGAGCCTGCTGCTCAAAGGCTTGCCAGAATTCAATTTGAAAAACGCAGCAAGGCTTTTGCACTGCCTACCCTGCCCTGCTTTAAGCAAACCCGTTATGCACCGAGAAATTTCCCTCTCCGATTTGCCGCAAATAAAATGCTGGTCCGGCGATGGAGGGGCTTTTTTAACTTTGCCTCAAGTTCTAACAGTTAAACCCGGTAAAAAATCTTGGCTGCATTCAAATATGGGAATGTACAGGGTGCAAATAAGCGGCAACGAATACAAACAAAATGAGGAATGTGGCTTGCACTACCAAATTCACAGAGGCATTGGAATTCATCACCAAGAAGCTCTTGCAAGGAGTGAAAAGCTGAAAGTGAGCATTTTTATAGGCGGGCATCCTGGGCACGCTCTTGCTGCTATTATGCCGCTTCCAAACTCGGTTCCAGAGCTTGCATTTGCGGGAATGTTTGCAAAGAGAGCATTTAGATATGCCTGGTACAAAGACTGGCTAATCTCTGCCGAAGCGGATTTTTGCATTTTGGGAGAAGTGCAAAACGATTTAAAACCTGAAGGCCCCTTTGGAGACCATTTAGGTTATTATTCAAAGCAACACCCCTTTCCATACTTAAAAGTTCACAAGGTTTTTGCAAGAAAAGATGCGGTATTTCCATTTACCGTTGTTGGCCGCCCTCCGCAAGAAGATACCATTTTCGGAAATTTAATTCACAGAATAACCGCACCTTTAATTCCCCGAATACTTCCGGGTGTGCACGAGGTTAATGCGGTAGATGCCGCAGGTGTTCACCCTTTGCTTTTGGCTCTTGGAAGCGAGCGATATTTGCCATACAATAAAAGAGAGCCGCTTGAATTGCTAACTCAAAGCAATGCCATTTTAGGGTTTGGGCAGTTGTCGCTTGCGAAATATTTATTCATTGCGGCAAAAGAAGATAACCCGAATTTATCCGTGAAAAACATTCCAGAATTTTTTGAGCATATCTTATGCAGAATAAATATTAAAAGAGATATTCACATCCACAAAAGCACAAGCACAGACACGCTTGATTACACGGGAGAGAGTTTGAACCACGGTTCAAAAGCGGTGTTTGCGGCAGCGGGAGAACCGTGCAGAGAATTGGGCAGTGCTTCGCCTATCAGTGGAGTTTTTGTTGTTCAGGAAGATAAATTAGAAAACCAAATGGATGCAGAGAAATTCCCGCTCGTTATTCTGTGCGATGATGCTGAATTCACAAATAAAAACTTGGAGAACTTGCTCTGGACCGCCTTTACCCGCTCAAACCCCGCAAGCGATATTTCTTTTAATGAGAACAATCAAGTAGTTATAGATGCTCGCAAAAAACCACAACACTCGGAAACTCTTTGAGCTATTTTCTATCTTTTCCAAAGAGAGGTACAATCTATGGCAACAGCAACGGAAGTTATTGCGAATGAAACGGAAATAAAGCAGGCTATGGGAGTTCTAGGGCTTGAAGGTCTTACCGATGCATTGCTTGATGAAATAGAGCTT
>Ga0182472_107487_pt1 | contig 9598 bp, 6 predicted proteins | sample TergutNc150P3_FD_120804 | JGI IMG/M metagenome (GOLD analysis project Ga0182472, IMG submission 120804)
TATTATGAGGATAATTGGAAAGATGCGCAGAGTAGCCGTGGCAATAGGAATGTGCTTTATGTGGTTGGCGGTTTGATTTTGGCTTCGGGTATAGGCGTGCATATATGGTTTTAAGGTTTTTACTATATTTAAACTATGCGCCACTACTCTTTTTCTCTAGCTCTTTTTCTTGCGGTTTTCACAGTTTCCCTTGCTTTTGCTCAAGATATTCTTGTTAATGAAGTGGGGTATGAGCAAAGCGGACCAAAACGTGCTGTTATACAGTCTTCTGGTGCCATAACGGAGAGCAAAGCATCCTTGGTGAATTTGCAGGGGGCAACGCAGTTAGAGATAAATCTCGGTACACAAACTACTGTTAGTGGCTGGGGTGGGCGTAATTTTAAGGTTGCGGATTTTAGCAATTTTAAGCAAAGCGGAACTTATAAGTTAAAAGTGGGTTCCAAGGAATCGCAGCCATTTGAAATAGGGAACAAAATTTTGCAAACAAAAACCGGACCTTTTCAAGTTAGCTTTTTCAATGGTATGAGGAATACTTCGGATGGGGATAGGAACTTAAAAATTTACGGAAAAAATGAATACCACAATATGTATGGTGGCTGGAACGATGCTGCCGGAGATGAAGGCAAGCACATTTCCCATTTGTCTTTTGCTCATTATTTCAATCCTCAGCAAATACCGCTTGTTTCTTATGCCTTGCTGCACGCAAATGAAATGCAGCCAAATGCTTATGGAAACTCGGCAAGGGCAGAAGCGGCTTGGGGCACGGACTATCTTTTGCGTGCACTTTCAAAGGATAATTATTTTTACATATCAGTATTTGACAACTGGGGGCAAAACGGATATTCTCGCGAAATTTGCAATTGGTTTGGAGAAGATGGAGACCGCGATGGCAAGTTTCAGTCTTCGTTTCGCGGGGGTGGCGGAGTTTCCATAGCGGCTCTTGCACGTGCGAGTAAAATGAATGTTAGTGGAGACAGTTCTTCTGAGAAATATTTAGCCGGAGCAAAACGGGCTTATGCCAACCTCAAATCAAACAACATCTCTTATCTATCCAACGGAGTAGAAAACATCATAGACGATTATGCCGCGCTCCTTGCCGCAACCGAACTCTATAATGCCACACAAGATGCTTCTTATAAAACAGATGCAAACAACAGAGCACAATCGCTCATAGGCCGCCAGTCCGATGAAGGATGGTTTTACAAAACCAGCGGCAATACTGGAAAATACCAACGACAATTCTATCACGCAGCAGACGAAGGATTACCCATAGTTGCTCTTGCGCGTTATATGGAAATATGCCAACCGGAAAACCATCAAACTATACGTGATGCTATAAAGAAAAATTTGCAGTGGTATGCAAAAATTACTTATGAAAGAGCAAATCCGTTTGAATATGCCAAAATGTATGGAAGTGCCTCGTCGGGTTCAAGCCCAGGTTCTGTAGACCTCGCACTTAGCGGCACAGCAACGGCTTCTCGCTCAGAAGGGAGCTATACCCCTAACTTGGCAATTGATGGCAATCCCTCAACTCGCTGGTCTAGCTATCAGAATGGGGAAAATAACGATAATCAATGGATATCCATAGACTTAGGCAATACTTACAAAGTGAACAAAGTTGTTCTCAACTGGGAAGCTGCGTATGGAAAATCTTATAGAATTGAAGTTTCCACTAACGGGTCATCTTGGACTCCAGCAGCAAGCATCCCTAATAACACAAGCGCAGGCATTAAAGACCATTCCTTTACATCTAGGGATGCACGATATGTGAGAATGTTTGGCGTGGAACGTGGGAATGAGTATGGTGGTTTTTCTCTTTATTCCTTTGAAATTTACGGAGAACAATCTGGACAACAACCCTCCACTCCGCACAACGCAAAATTTTTTATGCCTCACGATAATGAAACAGGCTATTGGTGGCAAGGGGAGAACGCTCGCATAGCCTCTCTTTCTGCGGCATTCATAATGGGTGCTTCATCTGTAGGCAACCAATATTGGGCAGATACTTTGTTTGGCATGGCTACTGCGCAGCTTGACTGGATACTTGGGAAAAATCCTTTTGCAGTTACTATGATGTATGGTTTTGGAAAAACAAATTATCCTCAATACAGTTCGTCAAAACCAAAGTCCAATATTAAAGGCGGAATTTGCAATGGAATAACCTCTAAAAGAGGAAACGAAAACGATTTGGAATGGACTCCCGATGGCTATGATAACGAAGCTTGGAAGGCTTGGCGCTGGATAGAGCAATGGCTTCCTCACAATGCTTGGTATTTAATTGCAATATCATCTCTTTCGCACAGAATAGATAATCCCATTATTGAAGAACCAGATCCGATTATCGCAAAAGTTCGTCCGCAGCTTGGCATTCAAATAAATCAAAGAGGCGGCACTCTTTATATGTATTCTCAAAAAGATGTGGTTTGGAAAGTTCACAATTTGCAGGGAAAACTTCTTTTCAGCTCAAATTCAAGAGAAACCAAATGGAATTCAGGTAATTTCAAAGGTACTGTTGCTGTGAGCGCGTTTAATGGTTCGGTTGCAGAGAGTAAATTATTTTCTATTTTACAATAATGCTATCTAGAATCCTTCCTTTTGCTATTTCCCTTGCAACGGTGGTTTTCGCCGTTCCTCTAAATTTAACCGGCACGGTTAAGGCACTAAACGAAAACGGAACGCCAATCAAAGATGCCGTTGTTTTGCTGAAAGTCAATGACAGCTTAATTGCTTATGCTCGTACACTGAGTAAAGAAGATGGCAAATTCACGCTTTTGCAGGGCAAGGAAGCCCCAGGCGAAATACCAACTCCAATAACAAAACCACAAACTATTATACCCACGCAATTTGAAAGCTATAGTGTAATTGATTTGAAAGGAAAATCCTGCAACTCTCTAAACAACCTACCCCAAGGCATTTACGTTCTCCTTGGTAAAACCGAATCTGGCGAGAATTTCAACTTAGGCACTCTCTACCACAAGGGCGGTACCCTAAACCCCAAACTCCAAATCCTAAATCCTAAATCTCCAATTTTATCCAAAACTACCACCACCAAAGGCGAAGTTCAACTGATTGTTCGCAAAGTTGGTTATTTGGAAAAAGAAGTTGAGTTTTCCAGTTTTAGCGAAAATGTAGGCACGGTTGTTTTGGAGCGCGACCCGTTGGAAGATAGGATTGATAGCGTGATGAAACTTATGGATTTAGATAAGAAAATTTACCAGATGACACAAGCTCAGGTAAGCACTTCTTTTGGTTCCAATGGGGGTTTTTACGGTTCGGTTCTGCAAGGTGGTGATAGTTATTCCAGTAGCGTGTTAAGTTCAATGAATAACGCCATAAATTCTGCCAGTCCAAAAATTCCAGTTACTTATGGCAAAGATATGATGCACGGTGCAGCAGCAATTAACAATGCAACCATATTCCCGCACAACATTGGAATGGGCGCAACAAGGGATTCCGCCCTTGTTCGCAAGGCTTGCGAAGTAACCGCGCAAGAATCTTGGGTGGGTAATGTAGATTTGATTTTTGGTCCTGCAATTTCCGTTCCTCAAGATGACAAGTGGGGCAGAACTTATGAGGGCTTTGGTTCAACAGCAGAACTTGCTATTGAAATGGGAGCGGCTTGCATTAGGGGTTATCAGGGCACAAAATACAATGCCCCTTGGAGAGTTATTGCAACCGCAAAACATTATTTAGCCGATGGCGGAACTCAAAATGGCAAAGACCGCGGAAATGTAACTGTAAGCAATGATGTTATTCGCAAAATTCATTTTCCGGGGTACGAAGCTGCTGTGGAGCAAGGTGTTTTGAGCGTTATGGCGAGCTTTAATCAAATTAACGGAGTTCATCAACATATAGATTCCCTGCGTTTAACGGGATGGCTAAAAACAGAACTCGGCTTTGACGGTTATATAATCAGCGATTGGCTTGGCATTGGCAATTCGCTCACTCCGGGTGCAACAGATGCAAATAATTATGCGCCCCCCACCGGAAGTCCCGACCCTGAGAAAACAAAAACTGCCATTAAAAATGCAATCAACGCAGGTATAGACCTCGCTATGGAACCAGGTACTGAAAAAACTTTCATGAACGGGCTTAAAGCTCTGGTGCAAAGCGGCTCTGTACCTCAAACACGCATAGACGATGCTGTGCGCCGCATTTTAAGAGCAAAGTTCCGCGCTGGCAGAATGGATAACCCCGCAGGCATTAGCAGTACGGTTAAAAGCACTTATGGGGATATTGGTGCTTCGGCTCACAGAGCCATTGCAAGAGAAGCGGTTCGCAAAAGTTTGGTGCTTTTAAAGAACGAAAATAATGCTTTGCCTATTTCAAAAAGTGCCAAAGTTTTTGTAACGGGCAGCCATGCAGATGTTCCCAGCTATCAATGCGGTGGCTGGACACTTGGTTGGCAGGGTGCTTTGAATACGGATATGTTTGGCAAGCCTAGCGGACCTAAAGCCGTTCCGGGCGCAACAAGCATAAAGGCTGGTTTTAATACCGTAGTTTCTGGTTCAGTGGCTAATTCCGCCAGCGATGCAAGTGTTATAGTTTATGTAACCGGTGAAAATCCTTATGCCGAGTGGCAAGGCGACCTCACAAATTTAACATTTCAAGATAATAACCTAGCTTCTTTGAAACAACAAAACTCCGGCAAAAAAATAATCACAGTATTCATAAGCGGTCGAGCAATGGAAACAAGTTCGCTAATTAACAATAGCGATGCCTTTGTAGCCGCTTGGCTTCCGGGCAGCGAAGGCGCAGGCATTGCCGATGTGCTATTTGGCGATTATGATTTTACCGGAAAACTCCCCCGCAAATGGGATAATACACGCGATTATGGATTTGGACTTAGCTACAATCGTTAAAGACATAGCTCAGAACCTCTACCAAGGCAATATTGGCATAGCTAACTCTAAGTATTTCAGCATCTTAGACGAGTTATCCAAATATGAGCCTTTTGTTAAAAATGCAAATAACGTGCTGAAATTGCAAGAAAACGAAGACTGGGTGGGTTTAGCAGATTTTTTTGCTGAAATTTTGCAAAAATGTGACGATTATCACTAAAAAATGAAAAATTATTAAAAGGTTCTATTTTTATTTTTCTATATTAATCCCCACATATTTTGGAGATTTTTATGGAATGGAACAGAGCGTTTGACAGAAGGTTGGATTTTATAGCCAAATATCGCAGTTTGGACAAAAGAGTACCTTTAGAAAAAAAGAAAGCATTGCATTACTTAAACCAGCAAAGAGGCTGTTTTCACGCTTTTCAATATACAAATAAAATTTTGGAACTCTTTATATTCCTAGACGAAGAAAACAGCATAGAAACTTCTCTTTCTTACCTTTCTTCAGATTTAAAAAACTTGGGCGATGTGCTACTCCGCTCTGCAAATCCAACGAATCCGTTTTTCTTGGCAATAAGAGAAGAAGTTCCCACTTGGCACGCAGCAAATGTGGACACATCAGACCTAGAAATAGATATTGACAGTGATGACGAAGATAATGAACAAAAGCTAGAAATAACCATAATGCGCACAGATGCCGGCAAAGACATAAGCGACCACGAAATGAGACGTACGCTCCGCAACTTGCGCGCAAGGTTAAAAGCATGGCAGGTGGAACTCAGCATAATAGCCGATATAAGCGCGGAATTTGACGACTTGGATGAACACGAAACCGAAGATGCTGTTTTGAAACTCTCTTTGGAAAGCGAGCCGCTCAAAATAAAAAGCAAAAGAGGCGAGCTTTTTGTGGGCTTTGTTCCCATACAAGAAATTTACGACTATCATTTGGAACTAGGTCGCAGGCACAAAGCAAAGCACAACATGATGATAGTTAGCTCCAACATACGCACATACTTAGGCAGCCAAACCTACACCAACGCAAGCCTTTTGGATGCCTTTTTAGGCATGAAAAAGAATGGAACCATAGAGGAATTCCCATTTTTGCACAACGGAATGACTTTAACCGGAGACGATTTGCAATCTCAACGCCCAAAGCACGATGGCGAAAAATGGCATTTATACATAGACCATCCAAAAATAATAAACGGAGCGCAAAGCCTTTTCACTTATGAGCAATATGCAAGCAGAGAAGATGAACCTGTTAATCCGCTTGTTTTGGTAAAAGTGGTTATTCCATATCCTTCCGAAACAGAGGAGCATGAGTCTGGAAATTTTGTAAGGCTAGTTACAATGGCGAACAACCGTCAAAATCCGGTGTTCAGCTATCATTTGCGTGCAGCAGACGATTTGCAATTCTTTATTTGGCAAAAAATGCAAGCAGAAGGTTTTTACTACATATACAAAGAAGGCGTTAGACCTAAAACTCGCACACGCAAACTGGAAGTTCGTATGCGCCCAGAGCTTTCCAAAACCATGCTTCTTTTAGATTCCAAAATAACCGAAAGCCGCGCAAGCGACCAAGTTTTTGACCAAGAGAGTTTTTATCAGCGTTGCTTTGGCTCATTTTACAGGCAAACCACCGAGCACGAAAGCCCCTTTGTTCGCCTTTGCATTATTTACACAAAAGCGTGGCAGCTTTTGGGCAGGCTTCCTTTAAAGATAAAGGCGGTAACGCCAGGGCAAGGAACTCGCATAGAACCAAACAAAGACAATCCCTTGACTTCTGTGTCTTGGTATGGCGGCAAATTAGAAGACAAATTTGCGTTCCGCTCTGCAATTCGCGAGGTGACAATAGCACTGACTCTCAGATATTGGCTGCACTACGGAAGACCTTTCAGAGATTTTCAAACTCTGCAAGACAACGAAAACGAATTTAACAGTTCAATAATAAGATTTGTTAAAAAGATTTTGGATGGCGCACTTTCCAAAGTGATAGTGACCGAATATAAAGACAATCCAAAATATTTTGATGTGCTGAGAGTCATAGACAACGAAACCGGAGAAACCGTGGAAAGGCGTGTTTGGAAAGGTTTTACCAACACAGATGTTTATAACCATCTTTTGAACATTATGTGCAAAAATGAACGCTCATGGGAAAAATGCAATGGTGGCTTAGACGATATATGGGATTAACATGGTTTTGATAGTTTTCTTCATTTTTTTGCCTTTTATTGTGGTGATAATAGGCATATTAGTTTTTAACATTTATTTGCGAAAGCAAATCACAAAGCATTTAATCCCAAAACCTACCATAGACCAAGCTTACTTAGAAGCAGAGAAAACAAGGGGAGATGATGAAGATTTGGGCAGTGCTTTTATTAAAAAGAAGGAAGAATAGACTATGGACAACATGTTAATCAGGGCAAAAAAAGCAGAGGCATATTTAAAAAAAACCGGAAAATTAACGGAAAAATGCCTAAAAAAATATATCCCAAACAAAAACGAGGTTCCAGCCACTTTGCATTCCGCAATGCGTTATGCCTTGTTAGCTGGCGGCAAAAGGCTTAGACCCGCTCTTGCGCTTGCTTCTTACGAACTTTTTGGCGGAAAGCCATCTGAATCCATTAATTTGGCAATGTCTGCGCTAGAAATGCTGCACACCTTTTCTTTGATACACGACGATTTACCCTGCATGGACGATGATGATTTTAGGCGCGGGAAACCCACAACTCACAAGGTTTATGGAGAAGCAACCGCAGTTTTAGCTGGAGATGCGCTTTGCATTTTTGCTTTTGAATTGATAGCCAAAACAAAAAACGTTGCAGTTGTTGAAGAACTTGCGCACTCGCTTGGCACAAAAGGGATGATTGGCGGGCAGGTTATAGACACAGAATCAGAAGGTAAACCCGTTGATTTGGCAACTGTGGATTATATTCATTACCACAAAACCGCTGCTTTAATAGAAGCTTCGCTGGTGATAGGTGCTCTGCTTGCCAAAGCCACAAAAAAAGAATTGTCTTGCATACGCGAATTCGGAAAAGGAATAGGTCTTGTTTTTCAGATAATAGACGATATTTTAGACATTGAAAGCTCAACAGAGGAACTAGGCAAAGATGCAGGCTCAGATGTAAAAAACGGAAAAGCCACCTACCCCGCAGTTTTGGGTTTAAAAGCTTCAAAAGAAAAAGCACTGGAGCTTTACAACAAATCTCTGAAACATTTAGAAAAACTGAAAAACACAGAAATGTTAAAGAACATTGCAGCTTTGATTATAGCGAGAACGCATTAGCCATCATAAATCCCTATCCACACGTACCTCCACCCCTTTTGCAGCCTTCATAACTGCTGGGTTTGCAAGAACGCTTTTAATTGCGTTTTTCATGTCTGTTGCATTTACGGTTTTTATTGTTACTGCCATGCGGTGGTTTTTTTGAACACGGGAAATATATGGTTCTGTGGGACCTAGGATTGTTGGGTTGTGGGGGCAGCCACGGAGGGTTGCTCCTACGGTGGATGCTGCGTTTTCTACCTTGGTTTTGTTTTTTCCTTGTATTTTTATTTGGGATATTTTGCAGAATGGGGGGTAAAAGGCTTCTTGCCTGTCGGCAAGTTCGCGGGCGGCGAAGCCTTTGTAGTTGTGGGTTATGGCAAATTGTATAACGGGGTTTTCGGGGCAGAATGTTTGGATTATCACTTTGGAGTTTTTTAGGAAACGTCCGGCTCTGCCTGCTACTTGAGTTAGAAGCTGAAAATATTTTTCGTTTGTGCGAAAATCAGGAATGGAGCTTCCTATGTCTGCGCATAGTACGCCAACTAGAGAAACACCGGGAAAATCGTGACCTTTTGCCACCATTTGGGTTCCTAAAAGAATGTTGCCTTCTTTGTTTCTGAATTTTTGCAAGAGCTTTTCAGTTGCTCCTAGTTTTCCTGTGGTGTCGGAATCCATGCGGATTATTTTTGCATTTGGCAGCCATTCTTTGATTTCTTCCTCGGCTTTTTCTATGCCGCTGCCCCAGAATGTGAATTTTTTTGAACCGCATTTGCAGGGGGTATCTGACGGGTAAAGTTTGCCGCAGTAGTGGCATAAGAGTTTGCCGTATTGTTTGTGATAAACAAGGGTTACGTTGCAGTCTTTGCATTCCAGAGCTTCTCCACATTCCTCGCAAATTCTTGTTGCGCTGTAGCCTCTGCGGTTCAGCAAAATTATTGCCTGATTGCCTTCGGAAATTGTTTGGGAAAGAGCATCGCGCAAAATAGGGGAGAGCATCAAATCTTTGTCTTGTTTTTTTCTCTGCTCCTTCATATCGGTTATGAGCACTTGCGGGAGCGGGAGTCCGCCGGGGCGTTCATTCATCTCTATAAGTTTAAGATTTCCGTTTTTTGCGTTGCTGTATGTTTCTAGGGAAGGCGTTGCAGAACCCAGAACCACAAGAGCACTGTACTTGTGCGCAATGTGAAAAGCCATTTCCTTAACATTGTAGCGCGGCGCGGGGTCTTGCTGCTTGTAAGAAGAGTCGTGTTCTTCGTCTATTATTATTAGCTGAGGTTCAAAGGGTGCTAGAATTGCAGAACGTGTGCCCATCAAAATATTTGAATCTGTATTTAACAATTTTTTCCAAGTTTCCCGTTTTTCACGCGCTCCTAGCGCGGAATGCAGAACAGAAATTTTGCAGCCTAAAAAATCTTCAAATCGTTTTTTTGTTTGAGGGGTTAAATTTATTTCTGGAACAAGTATAAGGGTTTTCATTCCAAAA
>Ga0182472_107488_pt1 | contig 9594 bp, 11 predicted proteins | sample TergutNc150P3_FD_120804 | JGI IMG/M metagenome (GOLD analysis project Ga0182472, IMG submission 120804)
TGATAAATTTGAATTTACTATAACTATTTACTATATTGTACTCCCTATCATTATGAGATTTGTCAGTGCCCATATAAGTTTAGAAGACTCGCCCATTTCGGTGCAGATGAGTTTTCCGGGGTTTTTGCTGTTCGTTCTCAGCGTATTCAAGCGCATAGCGCAGCTAGCACTGCTAATTCTAGTCATCAACCTGCTCGGCTACTTCACATACAGGCATTTTATGGAAGTTGCCCAAGAGCAAAAAAACCGTTTGTATTCAAGATTCCAAAACCTAAACGATGAAATGGATTCTTTAGACAGCAAAATATCCCAAACTTACAGCAACGAAGACTTGTTGTATATAAAGTTCGGGCTTGCAGTGCCAGATACCAACCTAAGGGAAATGGGCATCGGAGGCTCTCCTTTGCCAGATAGTTTGCTCGCTTGGTCTGCCGCACCGATAAAAAAACTGAAATCCAATGTATCTGAGAGATTCCAAAGCATAGAGTCTAAAATGGATAGGTCGCGCAATTCCTATTTGAATTTGCAACTTTATATGGAAAGGTTGTACGGAAATTTGCAACACACGCCTTCTGTTATGCCAACCGAGGGTTTTTTGAGTTCACCTTTTGGATTCCGCACTCATCCCGTAACAGGTGAAACAGAAAAAATGCACCTCGGAATAGATTTATCCGCTCCAAGGTGGACTATCATTCGCGCCACCGCAAACGGCCGCGTTGAAAGAGTTGCAGACAGCGAAACCTTGGGTAGGCACGTGATCATAGATCACGGCAATGGTATTGAAACACGCTATGGGCATATGGAAAAACCCTTTGTCAAAGAAGGGCAAATGGTATCTAGATTTGATGTTATAGGCTACATCGGGAATACAGGCCGCACAACCGGAAACCATCTTCACTACGAAGTGTGGGTGAACGGCGTGGCTGTGAATCCTATTTATTATATACTACCAGACCAATACTCGGTAGAATAAATTTTACCTCAAGAGGTTGATATGAACCCATTTATAATGGGGGCGGCAATGTTTTTATTGCCGGAGTGTCCTTACTTTTATGAATTTTTGCCAGACCCCACAGATGTGGCAGATAACGAAGGAGAGTATCTCATAGTGAAATGGGAAAGCACACCGGTTCCCTGGGACACTATTTACCTGCAAATGGAAGAGCATAATCCTTTTGCCATTTACGTTCCACCGGATTCTTTTTTTGTGGAACTCTTATTGCACAGAGGTGCGCCTGAGGCTTGCCCCGCGAAAAAGGGCTTGCAGTGCGAGCCTCTCACAAGCACGGCTTTGCCAAATTCCAGAGCGAGTGTTTGGAATTTAAGCGCTGGTTTTTGCAGAGACACGGCATATTTGCCCGTTCCAAAAGCCGGGAAATCACTTGTAAGAGATACGGCAAGCGGAGAGTGGGTGGTAGCGGTTAGTGGTGGTGGCTTGGGCACGGAATCTAATTTGCTCAATTTGGATTCCATCATTTCCATTTATGGGGAAATTCCGCTTTATATATCAGAGGTTGCACCTTGCCCAGAAGAGGGAATTCCCGAATGGTTTGAGATAACAAACCGCACGGCACAGGCTTTTCCGCTAAATGGAATTTCCGACTGCAAAGCCAAAACACCGCTAAAAAGCACGGATTTTATTAAAGGCAAAAGTTCCATTTTAATAACAAAACATTCCGATGATTTAAAAGATTTTTTGGGAGTAGAAGAGATTCCAATTTATCAGGTATCCATTGCAACGCTAAAAAATACAAATGACACTTTGCGGCTTTGCTACAATGGCATTAAACTGGATTCCGTTATGTGGGGCAAGGCGGTGAACCGCCCAATAAAATGCCCGGGCACAGAAAAAATAAGCCCAGGTTTTGTGCCCAAAGTAACAGGTAACCTAACAAAGGTTCTGCAAATATCAGAAAGAGTTTTGGAACGCTCAAACAAAAAAGCAATGCTCAGAATTCGCATAAATTCAAATGCTAAATCAGAACTCAAAATAATAGACAGGAGCGGCGCTCATGTTTTGAAAAAAATTGTGAACACGCAAATCAACGATTCTTGGATTGAAATTCCAGAGTGGCGGCGTTGCCAAAACGGACCGTGCTTTATACACTTGCAGGGGGAGGGAATAAATGAAACGGCTGCTTTTATTGTTCGCCCTTGAATGCCATGCACTGATGTTGCCATCGCTGAATAATCCTGCGCTTTGGAACGCCGGATATATTTGGGAAATTGAAAAATCCAAAACCATTGCATTCAGTTACAGCGAGCCTTTTGATAATTTTTACAATGGCAAACTGGATATTGCTTGGAGCGATGGTTCTTTTTTGGCGGCGGCAGGTTTTGGGAGCGCAGTTTTGGATTCCATTTACAAGGAGCTTGAGTTTTCTGGGAGTATTGGTTTTAAGCCATTCAATTTTTTATCACTCAAAATAGCAGAAAATGCAAATATATCTTGGATTCCAGAAAATGCTTCTTGGCAAGAGCATAATATTTTTGCTGGTGCAAGTTTTTTTTACAAGGACTGGGCAAAAATTTCGGCTTTCCAAAAAATGCGCATTATCTCAGAAACCCCCATTGCCATTTCTTGGCTTTTTGCTTGCGAAACTAATTTCAGTTCGCTTTATTCACTTGGAGCAGAATTGCCAGTAAATGCACAAAACGAAGCAGATTTTAGGTTTTTTCAAAAAATAAGCCTAGGATATTTCACCATATACAATTCTTTTGCATACCCTGGCCCCGTGCTCGGCTTTGGTTTTATTTTAAGTGCCTCGCATTTTGCCGCCGGAGCGGGGCATTTGCGAGGTAGCCATCCAAACGGACACACGGGATATGTAATTAAATGGCAGGTACAGGACTGAGCAAACTTTCATTTATATTGAAAAAAATATTGTGATAATATTTTTCCAACAGATAAATTGCCGTTTTTGCATTTGACCAGTCTTTTTTTACACCAATGGTTTCAAGCCCTCTGGTTAAAAGCTGCATACTTTCTGGCAAATCGAATTTCCATCGCATTTCGTCCCATTTAAAAATAACAATGGGAACTTTGGGGCTTTCTGCAAGCCCTCTGGTACCTCTATCGTTTTTTATCTCAAAAGAACCAAGTTTTAAATCTTTTGCTCTGCGAAGAATTCCTTTTTCACCAAGAGCAAAGCGAAGCATTTTGTAATCTGGATATTCAGCAAGCACGTTTTCTCTTAACAGCAAGCGATAAGTTACAATAACCATAATTTCGTGAAAAGGTCTTTGCACAACAAAAGCACTGTCTTCGTAAAGAGCGGCCTGCTCTATGCTTTCCAGCCAATAGCGCGAATTATCCGTGAGCATTAGCAGAACGCTATCTGGCACAGCAGTTTTTGCCGGAATGTTTAGCAAATTTTGGTATGCCACATCCAGAGCCTGCTTTCTGAATTGAATCTCACTCTCTGTCATTTCTGGTGGTGGTGGAGAATTGTGGCAAGATGTCTGAACCAGAATGAACAGAGCAGTAAAAAGAACGCCCATATTTAAAGACTTTACCAAGCGTCTGTTATACTTATTTAACAAAACTATAAGAATTTTTAAATTGCTAGCCATTAGCAGTTCCCCATTAATAATTTAAATTCATTTTCAACCCACCTATTGCTCCAGCCAAAGAATGTGGAACGCCGGATTATTCTTTTAACTGTTTTTCTTGTTATTTTTTTTCCGCCTTCGTTTATAACACGCAAATTATCTGCGGCCATTAAGCTGGGCCACAAACAAAACAACCGCATTCTGTGCTCGTAGCGTGGCAAGGTTTTTATATAGTCTTTTGCATCTTGCAAATGTCTTTTTGCTTTTTTTGTGAGTTCGCTTATAACCGAATTTTTCTTTTCTTGCTGTACTTCTGGTGAAAAAAATTGCTGCACAGAATTTATGCCGTACTTGCGGCAAAATTCCATTGGCACAAAGCAAACATTTCTCAAAAAATCGTCTCGTATATCTTTTATTATGTTCACAAGCTGCAACGCAAGCCCAAAAGAAACAGCTCTTTCCCGCAGTTTTTTTTGCCGTTCATCGCCAAATTTTTTGCCAGCAAAGCAAAACAATTCTGTGAGCATATTGCCAACAAGCCCAGCCACAAAATAGCAATACCTGTCCAAATCGCTTTCGTTCTCTATCGTAAACCAATCATCTGTTCGCTTGCTTTGCCGCAAAACAAATTCTGCCATTCCTTTGCACATCTCTTCAACACCTTTTATTATTGCATTTGCAACAGGCTCTGCGCATTCAGAGAGCAAAGGAATCACGAGCCTCGCATTGTAGCACAAAGCGCAGTCTTCTTTTTTGCTGTTTTCCCAATTTTTTGGAAGTGCTTCTGCAAATTCATCTATGCTTTGCCCTTGGGTGCTTATCGCTTTCGAAAATTTTTTAAGCAAAGAAACTTTTTCTTCCGCAGGTAAATCAACATCATCTTCTATTGTGTCTGCCATTCGCATATATAGGTATGCCAAAAGAACTGGTCTTTTTAATTTTTTTCCCAAAACTCTAATATTAAGCGCAAAAGTTCGCGAAACTTTATCAAGCGTTTTTTCCGCATATTCCCAAGCTTTTTTGTTCACAATTTTGCTTCTCCACGCAAAAACTGCAAGAGCCTCCCCTGCTTATCTGCTAGTCTAAGGTCGTTTTGCTGTTGCCATTGCGTTTTGGCCAAAAGCTGGCTATCGGAAATTTCGTCTCCTTTTGCCAGAGCCTGATTTGCTAAATTGGTATAAATTTGAAAATATCTGTCTTGCTGCAGGCGGATTATCTCGCCCGTTCCATAAAGACGGATTTTAAATTCTGCAAATACAGCTATCAAAAAACCAACAAATAAAAATACAATATGCTTATACGGAATTAGATAGTACAAGGCGCAGGCAAAAGACAGGTTCCCCAGCCAAAAGAGGAAAATGCTTGCTGTGCGAATCAATTTCTTTTTTTTGCCTTTCCAGTACATTGGCAAATATGGCCAATTCCTTCCGCTTCTAATATGATTTTCCAAATCACAAGGATAGTCATAAAAACGGCACCAAAAAAAATAGGCAGGCAATACCAGCACGGGTATCCAAAACAATGACCCAAAATCATACGCTTTATTTAAGAAAAATTCAAAATCCACGTGAGATAATATAGAAACTTTATCAAACTATTTGGTGCCAATTTGGCACTCCGTAATCGCCATCTTTTGGCACAACAGACTTCCAGCCCCCTGTTTCCTCTTTGTTATCCCAAGCGTGCTTGGGAACAACCTTACTATCGCTGCCCAAGCAGTATGGCGGCAAAATTTCGGCATTTTTGTTAATTTGGTCCCTTGTGAAAAAATGGTCTTTGTGCAAAAAATCGCATATTTTTCTATCTTTTGGCCCTAGGTCTATTCGGTAAGTGGTGGTGCCATTTATGTCGCCTTCGCTTATTGTTTTTATTGTTTCGTTCAGTGAATTTTGCCATTTTTCCATAATAGAGGTTTTTTGCTCTGAGTCTATACCTTGTAAGTTCAGCCATTTTTCAATTTCTGCTTTGCTAGGTTTTTTGTCTGCAAGAGAATCTGCCACGGGGCGTAGCACCGCAGCGTATTTGCCAGATACCGCTATTTTTGAAATTCCTTCTGTTTCTCTTTCTCTATGGCTGTGGTGAATAACGATATATGCCCCTATGCCAGAGAGTGTTATTGTCAAAAGCAAAATTGCAATTACAATGGCTATTACCATGCAAACCCCTTATTCGTGCACAAATGTGCCTATGCCGCTGCTTTGAGTTAATACTTGTGTCAAATTTCCCTCTGCCAATTTAAATACACAAACTGGCAGTTTATGCTCTCTGGCAAGAGTGACTGCCGTAGTATCCATAACCGTCAAATTTCTTTTCAAAATTTCTTCATAAGTAATATCGTTAAACTTAAAGGCAGACTTGTCTTTCATTGGATCTGCGGAATAAATGCCATCAACCTTGGTGGCTTTCATCATAACATCGCACCCGCTTTCTATGGCTCTCAAAACCGCAGCGGTATCTGTGGTGAAAAAGGGATTGCCTGTTCCGGCGGCAAAGAGAACAGCCTTGCCCGCTTCCAAAATTTGCATGGCTTTTCGGCGGTCAAAAATTTGGCAAAGCGGCTCCATTCCCACTGCACTCATAATCTCGGCACCTAACCCGTGCTTTTCAAGCGCATCTTGCATGGCTATGGCATTCATAACGGTTGCAAGCATTCCTATTGAATCGGCAGCGGCGCGGTTCATGCCACCTGCGCTTGCAGAAACTCCTCTTGCAAAATTCCCACCGCCAATCACAAGGGCAATTTGGACACCCATTTTAACAGAACCCGCAATTTCCTTAGCCACTCGGTTTATCACTAGGTTGTCTATGCCGTGCCCGGCATCACCAGCTAATGCTTCACCGCTTATTTTCAAAAGACATCTACGAAAGTCAGACATATAAAGCCTCCCAGCGGACTTGAACCGCCGACCTGCTGATTACGAATCAGCTGCTCTACCAGCTGAGCTAGAGAGGCTAGTGTGGGGAAATATAGAAAAAACCAAAATTTTAAAAAAAATCGCTAAAGTTCAGGTATTTTTATGCCGATATACGAATTAGGATAATTCTATATTATTCTAGTTGTGGCAAAATAAAGCTGCAAAAGGAGTGTTTTTATGGCTATAGAATCAGTTTCAGGTAGTTCAGGCGCTGCTACTGCTCCCGTACGCACAAATTCGGAGCTAACAAAAAAAGAGGCTGTAGATACCGAGGAAAGGTTTTCCGAAAAAAGGGCAGCTAAAGAGCAAGAAGACGAAAGAAGGAGCGAAAAAGCCGCTGACGAAAAGAAAATGGAAGATGTAAAAGGCGTTAAGGAAGTTGACACCAAGGCTTAAAAAGAGAGGTTTTTATGGCTATGCAAATTGACAAAGCCACTGGACTAAGTTTAGTCCACCAAATTAGCGAAAGGCAAAAAAGCCTTTTCAAAACGCACGAAAAAATGGGCACCGGCAAGGAGATTAACCACGCCCAAGACAATGCGTCTGGGCTTGCTGTTGCAAAACTTCTTGAATCTATGTCCAGAGGCTACAAGGCAGACCGCATAAACATAGGCGATGCCCAAAGCGCCATGAACATAGGTGAGGGTGCAACGCAAGGCATTTCCGATATGCTTAACCGCATGCGCGAGCTGAGCGTTCAAGCCTCAAACGATACTTTAAGCGACAACGAACGCGGTGCCCTTGATTTGGAATTCCAGCAATTAAAGCAAGAAATAGATAGGCAAACTAAAAACACCCAGTTCAACACTCAAGATTTGCTCTCTGGGCAAAGCCCCTTGAGCGATGGCACTGGCAAATTCCAAGTTGGGCCTAATGCTGGGGGTCCAAACCAAATAGACGTTGCAAAATCTAATTTAAGCCCAAGCGCCCTTGGCATTACGGATATGAGCATATCCACCAGAGATGGTGCTGCTGCCGCTATGGATGGCATAAACAAAGCCAACGAAACCGTTATAAGCACAAGGGTTAATTTTGGCACTCAATATAACCGCTTGGAATATGCGTCCAATAACAACGAAAACATGAATATCAACACAACTTCGGCTTGGTCTGGCATAGAAGATTTGGATTTTGCCAAAGCAGCTATGGACAAGGCAAGAGACGAGGTTTTAAACCAAAGTGCAATACTGGCGCAGCGCAATTTCCAAGATATTTCAAGAAATTCCATGTTGGCTTTGCTAGGTAACTAGCTAATGGCTAGCGGATATGGAAAATTCTGAGCAACACTGGGAAAAAAAAGAAGCAGTTCGTTTATATGCTTTTGGAGCTGCATATACGGCGGGCAAGCTCAAATCTCATCAAATGCTTTTGGAAAAAGCCATACTCCTTATGCACGCAATTAAAACCGGAGACTTAGAAAAGCGAAACCAAGCGCAAAATATAGTTGCATATTTACAATCCAGCTTAGACATACAATATGAAGAAGCTCAAAGTTTGTTTATAATTTACGGGTATTTGTGGGACGCTTTGGAAGCAGCAACACCGGAGTCATTGGAACTGGCCGAAGAGCTTTTGAGAGAAATCAGGGACTTGGTAATGGAAGTTCATCGCAGGCAACCAAGACCCATTAAAAAGAAAAAGAGATAAATGGAAAGCATATCTATAAAAAGACTCTCGTTCAGCCGTACGGTGCTAACGCCTTCGGATTTGCCAAAGACTTCAAACAAGTCAATTTCAAACATTTTAAACAAAACATTTGACAAAACTGGATTCACAAAAGCCATATTTTTGCCCAAGCCACTTGAAATTCTTAAAAATGTAAATCTTTCTCTTGAAAAAGGGGACATACTTTGCATATCGGGAAAATCTGGTGAAGGCAAAAGCACTCTTTTGCGGGTGATTGCCGGACTAGACAAAGCCTCATCAGGGGAAATTACTCTTTTTGATGAACCGATTAAGGCAAACGAATGGACAGCTCTCTCAATGGCACAGAAAGGCCTTGGCTTTGTGTTTCAAAACAATGCCTTAATTTCCGATTTAACGGTAAGAGACAATATAGCTGTTCCGCTTCGCTATAATAAAATGGGAACGGAAGAAGAAATAGAGCAAAAAGTGGACAGAGCTCTTTTGTTGATGCTTGCAAGAAGCTTTGCAAACGACTATCCCTATTCACTTTCCCTTGGAATGCGAAAGCGAGTTGCCATTGCCCGTTCTTGGGCAATGGATGCAAACATTCTCCTTTTAGACGAACCAACCGCCGGATTAGACAAAAACAGCCGCAATAACCTTTTATCTCTTATAAACAACCTAAGGGAACTTTACAAAACCACCATATTAATGGTCATAAACGATTTGCTTGTAGCCCGCGACCTCGATAGCAAAATATCTTTTTTAATAGACAAAAAACTGAGCGACCCTATGTTTTACAATGAAATAAGGAATAACGAGGATTCGCGCATTAGAGCTATGGTTATGTGAGCTTATTCAACAACCACCCTTCCACATCTTCCAATTTCACAATATCCTGCTTCATGGAATCGCGCTCGCGAATAGTGACTAAACCCTTTTTGTCTTCCCCGTCTTTGCCTATTGTGCCAAAATCTATGGTTATGCAGTACGGAGTTCCAATTTCGTCTTGGCGGCGGTAGCGTTTGCCAATGCTCTGGGTTTCATCGTATTCCACAGGCCATCTTTTGAGGAGTTTTTTGTAAAGCTCCTCTGCAACAGCCATGAGTTGCTCATCTTTTGAGAGCGGCAAAATGGCTGCTTTAACGGGTGCAATGCTTGGGTGAAAATGAAATACGGTGCGGTCTTCGCCGGTTTCGGTTTTTTCAACATCGTAGGCATCGCAGAGCAGGGTTAAAAGCAATCTATCCACGCCAAGGGCAGGTTCAACAACGAATGGAATGAATTTCTCGTTTGTGATTTTATCGTGATAGCGCAAATCTACTTTTGATTCATTTATGTGCTGGGTTAAATCGTAATTTGTTCTGCTGGCTATGCCCCATAACTCACCCCAACCAAAGGGGAATTCGTATTCTATGTCGCTTGTGCCATTGGAATAATGGGAAAGCTCTTCTTTTGAATGTTCCCTCATTCTCAATTTTTCTTTGCGAATGCCTATTTC